>ENA-UOOR01001837-UOOR01001837.1-fermentation-metagenome-genome-assembly--contig:-NODE-1837-length-23545-cov-10.156492_pt1 | contig 23545 bp, 18 predicted proteins | sample MGYA00245780_ERZ724029 | MGnify/ENA primary metagenome ERZ724029 (study PRJEB28704, sample SAMN03018315) | fermentation metagenome | biome: anthropogenic terrestrial biome; feature: soil... | reverse complement strand
GGTGCGCTCTGCTCATGCAGGGCGCACACAAAAACTATATGTCAATTGGGGTTTCGGTGCGGACAACAAAGTTCGCAGCCCGCAACAGCGTCATCGGGGTTCGACAGGAAAGCAACCCGCAATCCCCAACTGCATATAGTTCCGTCCGTTAGGCAAAATTGTAAAAGAAAAACTGCATGCCATTAAAGAGAATTGAAAATATGGTTGATTTATCAGAATCCTTTGAGTTACTCGATAAAATTCGAGAGATAGATGATGGAATTATATCCTCAAAAGAATTCTCTTCGAGTTACAAGATTCAATTACAACCTAATGATAAAGGGATAAAGTTCACTCTATTTCATGACTCATTCATTTTTAAACATGACAAATGGGATTTTAAAGATTTGGAAATAAGCCAAGAAGATTTAAAAATAAATATTCCTTACTTGTATCTAACTGAAAAGACAAGTGGAGAAGTGAAGGGGAAAATTCCTTCATTTGAATATGGATTCTTTAATAAAGAGGAATCAAAATACCATAGACTTGCTTTGCCCTTAAATGAAAAGTTAAACTTCACGTTCTCAGTCGAAAATGTGCTAATTGATTACAACTATAAATCAGGTATTCATACTAGAGAAACAACTGAAATTATAATAAATGACAAGCTATTTCATTTTTTTATAGCAAAGAAGAAAATCACAGAATCATCGGATAGAGATTATTTAGTCGGTGTAAACTGATAGGGAATTGCCTCGTAATCCCGCACGACACCATACCATCAATCGTTGGGTGCAAGTGTAAAAGACAGACGAGCAGACAGATACGATATGGACAAAATTAATATAAAAAAGGATTTAGCTTTTTGACAGGACAGTGCAAATTTGATGGAAATTTATTTTGTTTTTTTCTTCCCCCCGCAAAAAAAGAAGAAGGAACCCCAACTCACATTGCAGCACATTTGCAAGCCACACGAGCCAACGCTCAAAAACCAAAGTTTGCAAAAGAGCTGCAATTTTGCTTACACACCCGTGCTAAATTGTTACTTTTGAGCTTTTAATAGACTTTTGATTAAAAACATAAATGAAAAACGAAAAACTGACAAGGAAAGAAATCATTGACAACCGTTTGAAACAAGCGGACTGGAATGTTACTGACCGAACTCAGGTAATTGAGGAATTTGATATTCATTTGACAGTTGTTGAAGAACCAACAACTCCATACGCCGGACATCAATACAGTGACTATGTTTTATTGGGCAAGGATGGCAAACCACTTGCAGTAGTTGAAGCCAAAAAGACTTCGGTGGACGCAGCACTCGGACGGGAACAAGCCAAACAATATTGCTACAACATTAAACATACACAAGGCGTTGACTTGCCTTTCTGCTTTTACACCAACGGACATGATATTTACTTTTGGGACTTAGAAAACTATCCGCCTAAAAAAGTTTATGGTTTTCCGACCCGTGACGACCTTGAACGCTATGCTTACATTCGTAAGGCAAGAAAACAATTAGCCGGAGAACTCATCAATACCAAAATTGCAGGTCGTAATTATCAGATTGCTTCTATTCGTGCCGTAATGGAAGCTGTTGAAAAACGGAAACGCAAATTCTTGTTGGTAATGGCGACAGGAACTGGCAAGACAAGAGTATGCATTGCTTTGGTTGATGCTTTAATGCGAGCAGGTTGGGCAGAAAGAGTTTTGTTTTTAGTTGACAGAATCGCACTTCGTGACCAAACATTGGAAGCATTCAAAGACCATTTGCCTAACGAACCACGCTGGCCAAAACAAGGCGAAAAGGAAATTGCAACAGACAGACGGATTTATGTTTCAACTTATCCGACTATGTTGAACGTAATTCGCAATGAGGAAAAAAGTTTGAGTCCGCATTTCTTTGACTTGATTGTAGTGGACGAAAGCCACCGAAGCATTTACAACACCTATCAGGAAATTCTTGATTACTTCAATACCATAACTCTTGGCTTGACAGCCACGCCAACAGATGTAATTGACCACAACACGTTTCAGTTGTTTGAGTGCGAAGATGGCGTTCCGACTTTTGCTTATTCATACGATGAAGCAGTAAATCACATTCCGCCATTTCTGAGCAATTTTCAGGTAATGAAAATCAAAACCAAGTTTCAGGATGAAGGTATAAACAAGCGTACAATTTCATTGGAAGACCAACAAAAACTAATGTTGGAAGGAAAAGAAATTGAAGAAATCAATTACGAAGGAACCGAGATTGAAAAGAAGGTTATCAACAGGGGAACAAACGCTTTGATAGTCCGTGAATTCATGGAAGAATCAATCAAAGATGCCAACGGAGTATTGCCAGGAAAAACAATTTTCTTTTGTATTTCAAAAGCACATGCAAGACGTGTTGAAGAAATCTTCGATTCACTTTATCCCGAATACAAAGGCGAGTTAGCCAAAGTATTGGTAAGCGAAGACCCACGGGTTTACGGTAAAGGCGGTTTACTCGACCAGTTTGTTCACAACGACATGCCTCGCATTGCTATTAGTGTAGATATGCTCGATACGGGTATTGATGTTCGTGAACTGGTAAATTTGGTTTTTGCAAAACCTGTTTACAGTTACACTAAGTTTTGGCAAATGATAGGCAGAGGAACCCGACTACTGGAACCTGAAAAAATAAAACCTTGGTGCACTCAAAAAGACAATTTCCTGATTCTCGATTGTTGGGACAATTTTGAATATTTTAAACTCAAACCAAGAGGTAAAGAATTAAAAGGGCAAATTCCTTTACCAGTTCGTTTGTTTGGTGTACGATTGGAAAAAATTGAAGAAGCTCAAACGCAAAGCAAATCTGAAATTGTAAATAAGGAAATTCAGAAAATCAAAAAGCAGGTTGAAGCACTACCTGAAAATTCGGTGGTTATTATGGAAGCCCGGAATGAATTACAACGATTGGAAGATGAAAATTTCTGGAACAACCTGACTTTTGATAAAATGGAATTTTTGGAAGCTGTTGTAAAACCGTTGCTTCGCACGGTTTCAGATGTTGATTTCAAAGCCATGCGATTTGAAAAGGACATTGTGGAAGTTTCATTGGCTCATTTGGCTGGAGAAACAGAAAAATTTGAAACGCTGAAAGAAAGCATCATTGAAGAAATTGGCGAGCTGCCTTTGAGCATCAACATTGTTGCGAGAGAACAAGAATTGATTCGACAGTCACAAAGCAACCATTATTGGGCTACTATCAATGAAGACAAGTTTGAAGAACTAATTCAAAAACTTTCGCCTTTGATGAAATTCCGTGAAGCAGTTATTCCTTTAGCACCTGCCAAATTCAATTTCAAAGACATTGTTTCCGAAAAAGAATTTATTGAGTTTGGTCCGCAACATGAAGCTTTGAGTGTAGCCAAATACCGTGAATTAGTTGAGAAGAAAATCAATGAATTGGTTTCAAGCAGTCCGATTTTACAAAAACTAAAGCAAGGACAAGAAATTACAACGGATGAAGCAGAACAATTAGCCGAAGAACTGCACAACGAGCATCCACACATTACCATTGATTTGCTTCGTAAGGTTTACAACCACCGCAAAGCGGCATTGGTACAATTTATCAAACACATTTTAGGTATTGAACAACTTGAAACCTTTGCCGAAACTGTTACCAAAGCCTTTGATAATTTTATTTCCAAACACAGTTACCTTACCAGCAGACAACTGCAATTTCTTGATTTACTCAAGAACTTTGTATTAGAAAAAGGCGATGTAAGCAAACGCAACCTGATTGAATCGCCCTTTACCATGCTTCATCCCGAAGGAATAAGGGGAATATTCAATCAAAAAGAAATTGACGAAATTTTACGTTTAACCGAAAAAGTATTAGCAGCATGAGCAAACAAACTGACATTAAAATATTTGAGGAAAAAAAAGTTAGAACTCTTTGGGATGCAGAAGATGAAAAATGGTATTTGTCAATTGTTGATGTTATTGCTGTTTTGACTGATAGCCCTAATCCTCAGGTGTATTGGCGTGTATTAAAAAAGAGATTAAAAGATGAGGGAAATGAAACCGTTACAAATTGTAACGCTTTGAAAATGCCTGCCCCTGACGGCAAAATGAGATTGACCGATGTAGCTGATACCGAACAGCTTTTTCGTCTAATTCAATCTATACCATCACCAAAAGCAGAGCCTTTTAAACAATGGCTGGCTCAGGTAGCAGCAGAACGTTTAGACGAAATGCAAGACCCTGAACTCAGTATTGACAGGGCACTGGAGCAATACATGAAACTTGGCTATTCAGAAAACTGGATTAATCAACGACTGAAAAGTATTGAGATTCGAAAAGAATTAACAGACGAATGGAAAAACGGGGATTGAAAGAGGGTGTTCAGTTTGCAACGCTTACCGACATTATTACCAAAGCCTGGAGCGATAGAACCACCAAAGAATACAAAATTCTGAAAGGTTTGAAAAAGGAAAACCTTCGGGATAACATGACCAATACAGAACTCATTTTAAACATGCTTGCCGAGGCATCCACAAAAGACATATCGGCTGCTACCAATCCGAAAGATTTTGATGAAAGCAAGAAAGTAGCCAAACAGGGCGGCAATGTAGCAAAGGTGGCACGCAAAGAACTGGAAGCTAAAACAGGTAAAAATGTAGTATCCTCGCTAAATGCCAAAACCGCATTGCAATTGAATGAGGGCGACAAGAAAAAATCGAGAAACAAAAAGAAGTAGATGTTACAAAATAACACACAATTAAAATCACTTATAGACAAGCTCTGGCAAAACTTTTGGGAAGGTGGAATTGCCAACCCATTAACCGCCATTGAGCAAATAACCTATCTCATCTTTATGAAGCGTTTGGACGATTTAGAAGCCAAACGTGAACGAGATGCTGAGTTTACAGGAGAAAAATACCTTTCCCGTTTCGCTGGAAAATTCAACGTTCCGGGCAGTGACGAAAGCATTGATAAAAACGAACTGCGTTGGAGCGTATTTAAACACAAACCAGCCGATGAAATATTGTTGCATGTGCAAATGAAAGTGTTTCCCTTTCTTAAGGATTTGAATGGAGAAACTTCGCCTTTTACCAAACACATGGCAAATGCCGTGTTCATAATGCCTAAAGCAAGTTTGCTGGTTTCGGCCATCAACATTGTGGAAGATATTTTCAAGGAGATTGAAAAAGATGCCACCGAAGGCGGTCATGCTTTTCAAGACATTCAGGGCGATGTGTATGAAATGCTCTTGAGTGAGATTGCTTCAGCAGGGAAAAACGGACAATTCAGAACCCCGCGCCACATTATTAAACTTATGGCTGAACTGGTTGCCCCGCAATTGGGACAACGTATTGCCGACCCAGCCTGCGGAACAGGAGGTTTCTTGCTTGGTGCATACCAATACATTCTTACCGATTTGGTTCGTAAAAAAGACCCCGCTAAGCTGAGCAAAGACGAAGACGGTTTTGAACGTGCCGCCATTAGTGCTGTATTGACGCAAAACATAAAAGACATTCTCGACCAAAGCTTTGTGGGTTATGATATTGATACGACCATGGTTCGTTTGGGTTTGATGAACCTGATGATGCACGGCATTGACGAACCAAAAATTGATTACAAAGACACACTAAGCAAAAGTTATAATGAGGATGCTCAGTTCGACATTATTATGGCCAATCCGCCATTTACGGGTAATATTGACAAAGGCGATATTAATGAAGGGCTGAAACTGCCTACCACAAAAACCGAACTGCTGTTTGTAGAACGTATGTTTAACATGCTCAAAATGGGCGGAACAGCTGCTGTAATTGTGCCCAGCGGTGTAATACAAAACAGCGGAAAAGCATTTGAAGCCTTGCGAAAACTGTTAATTGAAAAAGCCGAATTAAAAGCCGTGATAGCTTTGCCAAGTGGCGTGTTTAAACCTTATGCAGGTGTAAGTACAGCCATTCTGATTTTTACCAAAAGCGGCGAAACCGACCATGTATGGTTTTACGATATGCAGGCCGACGGCTACAGCTTAGACGACAAGCGAAACAAAATTGCCGAAAGTGATTTGCCCGACATTGTGCAACGCTACAAAGCAAGAGATGCCAAAAAAGACAGCGATAGAAAGCAGAAATACTTTATGGTGACGAAAAAGGAAATAGTGGAAAGCAAATACGACCTGAACCTAAGCACTTATAAAGAAGAAGTGTATGAAGAAGTGGTGTATGAAAAACCAGAGGTGATTTTCGGAAAATTGGAAAATATTGAAGCCAATATTCAAAAGGGTTTGGCGGAATTAAAGGAGTTGATGTAATGAAGTTTGAGAAACTTAGAAATATAGCTGACATCATTGCGGGGCAATCTCCGCCATCAAGCACTTACAATAGTGAAAGAAAAGGTATCCCATTTTTCCAAGGCAAAGCAGATTATGGTGAAAAGTATCCTTCAGTAAGATATTGGTGCACTGAGCCAACGAAAATTTCACTACCCAATGATATTTTGATTTCAATGAGAGCACCAGTAGGGCCTGTGAATATCAATATAGTTGAATCTTGTATTGGAAGAGGATTAAGTGCAATAAGGGTTAAGAAGAATGTAAGTCGGGACTTCATATATTTTTGGTTAAAACAAAATCAGCATATAATCGCTGCAAAAGAAACTGGTTCAACCTTCAAAGCAATTACTCAAAAGATTTTGAATGAAATTGTTGTTCCATTTCCATGCTATTCCGACCAACTCCAAATTGCCAACCTGCTCAGCAAAGCCGAAAACCTGATAGCCCAACGCAAAGAAAGTATACGCCTGCTGGATGAATTTTTGAAAAGCACGTTTTTGGAGATGTTTGGTGACCCAATTGCAAACAAAAAGAAATGGAATTTATTGCAGGTTTCTGATTATGGTGAATCAAGATTGGGAAAAATGCTTGATGGGAAAAAAATAATCGGAAATAATCTAAAACCATATTTGCGTAATTCAAATGTTCTTTGGTTTGGATTTAAACTTGATGATTTGTTAGAGATGGACTTTGATGAAAAAGATAGAGTTGAGTTCAGTTTAAGGAATGGAGATATACTTATGTGTGAAGGGGGTGAAATCGGAAGATGTGCCATTTGGAAAGATGAACTCGAAGAATGTTACTTTCAAAAAGCAATACATAGAATTCGATTGAACAAGGTCATTGCATTGCCAGAGTATTTTGTTTATATGTTTTGGCTTTATACAATGAATGGTGGCTTGAATAAATATATGGGAGCAGCAACAATTTCACATTTAACAGGTGAAAGGTTAAAGAAAATGAAATTACCAATTCCCCCAATAGAACTCCAAACCCCATTTGCCAAAATCGTAGAGAAAACAGAATCCCTCAAAACCCAATACCAACAAAGCTTGCAGGAGCTGGAGAATTTGTATGGCAGTTTGAGCCAAAAGGCGTTTAAAGGGGAGCTGAGTATTAAAGATGAGAGTTTGTTAATGGCTGCGGAACCGGAAACTAAATATGGCGAATAAAAATGGCAAATGAAGCATTAATGACATATCAACAAGTAATTGAATCGTTGCAAAAAAAGAAACGACAGAAACATTTGTTGCTTGGTAATGGTTTCAGTATGTCTTATGATTCAGGCATTTTTTCATATAATGCATTAAGTGATTTTCTTTTAAACTTGGATAATGACATTCTTCATAAGCTTTTTCGGATAATCAAAACAAGCAACTTTGAATTGTTGATGGAGCAACTCGACAATGTGGCTCAAATAGCAGAAGTTTTTGAGGCCGATAAAAAGGTTGTTGCTAATATCCGAAAAGCTACAGAAACACTTAAAGAAAGTCTGATTGACGCCATTAAAGAATTACATCCGGAGCATGTATTTGAAATTCCTGAAGTAAAAAGTAAAGCTTGTGCAATTTTCCTGAATGAGTTTCTATCAAAAGACGGCAACATCTTTACTACCAATTATGATTTATTGCTCTATTGGGTTCTAATGAGAAACCAACTTGACCGTATTGGCGATGGGTTTGGACGTGAAACAGATGATACTGATGAATGGATTGCTCCCGAAGATAGAGATTGGTCGGAATTGCGTTGGGGTAAAAATAGCGACACTCAATCAATTTTTTATTTACATGGCGCACTTCATTTATTCGACACCGGAATTTATGTAATCAAAGAAGAATACAATAGCGAACATGTTTTGCTTGATAATGTGAAAGCAAGGATGGAGCGCAAGGAATATCCGATTTTTGTAACTGCGGGTAATGGTGAGGAGAAGCTAAGCCACATCCGCCATAACAGATATTTATCATTTTGCTATGACTCGCTTTCAAACATTGAAGGAACTTTGATTTGTTTTGGCTTTGGTTTTGGCGCATATGACGAACATATTATTGCTGCCATCAATAAAGCTGGAAAAAAGAAGAAAGATAAAGACGGAAATTGGCACATGCTAAACAGTATTTACATTGGCGTTTATTCTGATTCAGATATGAAGCACATGAAATCAATAGAAAATAGATTTAAATGTTATGTTAGATATTTTGATGCTAAAACTGTAAATGTATGGGAATAAGCCAACCCACAGTCGTAAGCACATTTGCAAGCCCGCACGAGCCAATGCTTCATTCACAGTGACCATTTTTTAATTGATGCATTTTAGTTTTCTGAGATATCGCTAACCGGAATACTCTTTCTATTCACAATTGTAAAAATAATAATCAGGATTGTTGCAAGAAGAGCCATTGCAGAACCAAAATAGAATGGTGCACCAGAATTGACATTGTCATACAAATATCCGGCAATCAGACTGGCAGGAAGCAGTGTGATGCCAAGTACTGCATGATAAAGTCCATACCCCGTTCCTTTTAAATCCTTACCCACTATATCCGAAATCAGCGCTTTCTGGTTTCCGTCTGTGAGCGCACTATACAATCCGTATAAAACAAACAGCATGATAAAGATTCCTATATGATTGAATCGTCCAAAACAAAAATAGACAATTGAGTAAACCAGGAATCCAATAGTAATAAGCTTTTCCCGCCCAATTTTGTCGGATAATTTTCCAATGGGTACAGCAAGTATGACCGATACTGTATTGAAAATCATATACAGAAATGGCACGTACGATTCACTGATGCCTGTTTCACTGGTTTTTACAAGTAGCAATGCATCGGCAGAATTGCCAAGCGTGAACACGAAGATGATAACTAGAAAGAAGTAGAATTTCTTCGGAAATTGTTTCAAAGAGATTTTTGGTCTCTCTGTTGTTCTCTTTGCCTTTTCTTCTTTGATGAAAATAATGACGGTAAGAACGCCTAAAATTGCAGGAATGGTAGCCCACAAAAAAATGTTACTGTAATTCCCTGGAGAGAAATACAATAGCAAGGATGCTGCTAACGGGCCTAAGATGGCTCCGCTGTTATCCATGGCTTTTTGAAATCCAAATGTTTTACCTGCGTCATTCTTTTTCACTGAAGCACTGATAAGGCTATCTCTGGGAGCAGTTCTGATACCTTTACCGACTCGCTCGGTAAACCTGAAAATAAGAACATGAAATGATGTCTTGGCAAACGCGTAAAGAGGTGTAATGAGCGCCGTGATGCCGTACCCTATAATCATAAAGGGCTTGTTTCTCCCAATCTTGTCACTCCAGTAACCGGACAGTGCTTTCAAAAGGGAGGCCGTACTTTCAGCAACTCCTTCAATTAATGAAATAGAAGTCTTTGATGCCCCGATTGACATTAGAAAGAGAGGCATCACACTATAGATCATTTTGGTGGATGTGTCTGTAAAGAAACTTGTTAATCCTGTGAAAAAAGCGTTCCTCTGTATGCCAAAAACCTTGTTTTGTGTCATTGCCAAACTTTTAAAGTCGCGTCAGGATAGCTGATAGGCGGCGATAGTGTTGTTTTATTTGGTACAAATTTACACTAAAGTATCATGCAGTCATTATTTTTTTTGCAAAGGGGAACAAGACATAGAAACGGTTTTAAAAAAAAGTTATATAGAACGTTTCTATTTTTTTGGTATTGTAATAAAATTAACGGTCTGAAAGAATAATTTGGTAAAAACGTACATATCTTTATATAATTTTTATAAAATACTTCACTAAATTAGAATACTATGTTTGCATTATCACACTTACACCCTATGTTGGTGCATTTCCCCATTGCTTTGGTTGCTGTTGGTTTTCTATTAGAGCTGATTTATTTGTTAAACAAGAAAGAAATTTGTCTAACAAAGGCAGGGTATTACTTGTTGGTGCTAGGAACAATTGCAGCGTTAATCACGTGGTTGTCAGGGTTGCTTTTTACTTCTGAAATGGAAGGCGCAGCAGGTCAGGTTCGCGAAACCCATGAATTAATGGCAACTGTCACTGTCATACTACTCGTGATTGCTGCCGCTATACGAATATACATCACCTTAAAGAAGAAAAACGATAACAAAACGCTGAAAAATATAGCTTTTGTACTATATGGCTTGGCAACCCTGAGCGTATTTGCTACAGGTTTTTTTGGTGGTACGTTGGTATATAATTATATGATGCCTCTTTAATGTTTAAATTTTAAAAGAAAGAAAAATGAAAAAGTACTTGTTCTTTATGCTAGCTCTTGGAGCTATGGTATGTATGTTTGCAAGTTGTACCCAGAAGCCTGAAAAAACGATAGCAAACCTCAAAGAAGGAATAAAAGGAGAAACTACTGCAAGCGCAAAGTATGCTGCTTTTGCACAAAAGGCACGCGAAGAAGGTAATGATACGATTGCCGTATTATTTGATGCAGCATCTAAAGCTGAAGCCATTCATGCGGCCAATCATACAAAAGTATTAGAAAAACTTGGTGAAAAGATGGAAGATTTTACTCCTGAATTCGAAGTAAAAACGACTGCTGAAAACCTTCAAGCTGCAATTGAAGGTGAATCCTACGAAGAAACGACTATGTACCCTAATTTCATTAAGGATGCGGAAGCGGAACAAGCTTCTGATGCTGTAAAATCTTTTACATGGGCTACAGATACGGAAAAAAAGCATGAAGCATTTTATAAGAATGCAATTGCAGCCCTGCAGATAGGAAATGAAAGCACGTTACCGATTGGTTATGAAGTATGCCCTGTTTGTGGCAATACTTATGAACAAGGGAATGTAGACGAAAAATGCGCCTTTTGTGCCACTCCACGTGACAAATTCGAAAAGATTTAATCAATTTGTAATATTGAATTTAAAGGGTTGTTCTTCCGGGAACAACCTTTTTTCTTTATCTTCGCAACCCTAAATCGTTACAAATAACAATGGAACTTAACGACCATAATAAACAGGAATATCCACCAATGCACTCAGCTGAACACATTCTTAATCAAACTATGGTAAGATTGTTTGGCTGTCCAAGATCCAAGAGCAGCCACATAGAAAAAAAGAAAAGTAAATGTGATTACGTCCTACCAGAAAATCCTACGCCAGAAAAACTAGCTGAGATTGAAAACTTAGTGAATGAACAAATTAGTAGAAATCTTGAAATAACAGAATCATATGTTCATATAGATGATGTTCCATCAAATGTAGACATAAGTAAACTACCAGATAATGTGAGTGATACTTTAAGACTAGTTTCAATAGGTGATTATGATCTTTGCGCTTGCATAGGTGAACACGTTAAAAACACTTCAGAGATAGGTAGATTTAAAATTATAAGTACTGATTATGTTGATGGTAAATTAAGAATTAGATTTAAACTTGAAGGTACAACATATCAAGAGAACTAAATTAATTAAAAGCAATATCATGATGAATAGAATGAAAGTTTTAGCAATGATTTTCGGGCTTTTGCTGGCCAATTTCTCGTATGCAGAGAATAGGGAGAAAGAGGAAACAAAATCCGACGGATATTATGTAGCTGCTTATGTATGGCCATCGTGTCACGACGATCCGTTAGGACGAGCAAAGTTATGGGCGGACGGCATTGGCGAATGGGAAGTGATAAAAAAAGGTAATCCAAGGTACGAAGGCCATTACCAGCCTCGCCAACCGCTCTGGGGATACGAGTTGGATAACGACCCGGAAGTAGTGGAACGCTGGATTGATGTTGCCGTTGATCATGGCGTAAATGTATTCGTGTACGACTGGTATTGGTACGAAGAGGGATCCTACCTGGAAAGTGCATTGAACGATGGATTTTTGAAAGCCAAAAACAACAGTAAAATGCAGTTTTACATCATGTGGGCCAACCACGATGTAAAGCACAACTACTGGAACTATCACCGCTACGGAGAAGACGATTCCATCCTTTGGGATGCCAAAGTGGACTGGAAGAACTTTAAAATCATTGTTGACCGGGTAATTAACCAGTATTTTAAACAACCCAATTATTTAAAAATTGATGGTCAGCCTGTTTTCTCTGTCTTCAGTGTTGATAAACTGATGCAAAGTTTTGGCGGAAGTGCAGAAGAAACTCGCAAAGCACTTGACTATTTTCGGGATGAAGTGAAAAAAGCTGGATTCCCGGGACTTCACATCCAGTGGAACCAAGGGGGAGGGTCACTAATGTCAGAAGAGAGTGCCGCTCAGTTTAAGAAAAATGTAGATGTAATGGGATTCAACAGCGTAGCCATGTATAACATGGGAGGAATGGACGAAGATTATCTTGTCTATGGATCGAACTCGAGAAAAATACGTGAACAGATGGATGAAATATTAGATATTCCGGTTTTCCCGTGCGTTTCCATCGGTTGGGACGACACGCCAAGATTTCCGGCAAAAGGGATCAAGGACGTAGTACATTACAACAATACGCCTACGAGTTTTGCCACGTTTCTTTCGAAAGCTAAAGATTATGCAGACAAACACCCAGATCAACCCAGGTTAATTACAATTAACGCTTGGAATGAGTGGGTTGAAGGTAGTTATCTACTGCCCGACATGCTCCACGGCTTTGAATACCTGGAAGCAGTGAAAGAGGTATTTATTGAAAAGAAGTACGACCGGTATCGATAGCTTTCGGAAATAGTAATTTAGCCATTTAATCTAAGAATTTCTTAATAAGAACTGAATGAAAAAAGTAGTTTTATCTGTGTTGTTAAGCACTTTCTTTGTTTTGTTTACGAATTCTCAAAGTCGTTGGGAGATTAACAAAATGGGAGGTATCACTTGGAATATTGATTCTCGTATACCACATTACGACCACATTGAGATGAGTGGTGAACAGATTTCGGTCGTTCTTAGATATGGTGTAGATGAAGAAGGTGCTTTTGTATTAGAGCGCAGTTTTGTTTGGCCTTTGTTGCGAACTATTCCCAATAACACGCATGCCAGTCTGATGCGACGCTTTGGGTGGGATGTTGTGCGTGATATGATTACGGTAAATGCAAGAAGAATTAATCAAGAGAAAGTAAATCATATTACGCTTGATGGTCTTATGATTGTTGATAGTGAGTTGTCAGCCCACCAGAACGGGAAACTGCACCTTACTCGATATCTTTTTCCATCAACAACAGAGGCGGCTTATGGTGAAAAGTATGTACTGAAAAATGTGGGAGAACGGGCCGTTTGGGTTGAGGTCCCGGATGCTAATTCAGTGACTAGGACAGATCCTGAAAAAGGAGTTGATGGGGGATACATCATTGAGGCAACGGTATCGGGTGTGCCGGGTACATCGATTGAAGCTGGAGATTCCGTAATTTTCTACGCTGATTTCAAGGCATACAAAAATGATGATTCCGCAGAGCCGATTGATATTGAAAAGGAACTGATTACAAGGAAAGAATTAATATTGGAGTTACAAGACAACTTGGTTCTGGACACCCCTGATCCGGTAATAAATACAATGTTCGCTTTCGCAAAAATACGTGGATCTGAGAGTATTTATAAAACAAAAGGGGGATTTATGCACGGACCGGGGGGTGAGTCGTACTACGCTGCTATTTGGGCAAATGACCAGGCAGAATATATCAACCCTTTTTTCCCTTTTTTAGGTTATAAAACTGGTAATCTATCTGCATATAACTCTTTTAAGCACTTTGCCCGTTTTATGAACGACGAATACAAACCCATACCTAGTTCTATCATTGCAGAAGGATTGGATATATGGAATGGGGCAGGAGATCGTGGTGATGGTGCTATGATAGCTTATGGTGTAGCCCGCTATGCGCTGGCAAGGGGAGATAAACAGGAGGCAATGGATTTATGGCCATTGTTGGAATGGTGTCTGGAGTATTGTCGGAGAAATTTAAATGAGGATGGTGTTGTAACTTCAGATTCAGATGAACTGGAGAACCGTTTTCCTTCGGGTGATGCCAACCTCGCCACTTCTTCATTATATTATGATGCTTTGCTATCGGCAACGTATCTGGGAAAGGACTTAGGCAAACCGGCTTCTCAGATAAAATTATATAAGAAGCAGGCAAAGGAACTGCGTCAAGCAATAGAAGATTATTTTGGCGCGACAGTTGAAGGTATAGAAACATACAAGTATTACAAAGAAAATGACGTGCTTCGTTCCTGGATTTGTATTCCTCTTACTGTGGGGATCTATGATCGAAAAGAGGCAACCATAGAAGCACTTTTTTCACCTCATCTTTGGACAGAAAATGGTTTACTGACTCAATCGGGAAGTGAAACGTTTTGGGATAGGTCAACCTTGTACGCTTTGCGTGGTGTTTTGGCAAGTGGAGAAAAAGAAAAAGGGATGGAGTATCTGAAGCATTATTCAACGCAACGCTTATTGGGTGAGCATGTTCCGTATGCTATTGAAGCATGGCCGGAAGGTAACCAAAGACATTTATCTGCAGAGAGTGGGCTCTATTGCCGTATCATCACGGAAGGTTTATTTGGTATTCGTCCGGTGGGCCTTAATTCATTTATGTTAAAGCCGAGTTTACCTGATGGTTGGGATAAAATGAGTCTGAAGAAAATTAGAGCATTTGGGAATAATTTTGATTTGGATATCTCTAGAAACGGGAAAAAAATTAAAATCGACGTATTTGTTGACAATAAAATAGTAACGGAGAAAATCATTAACGAAGGAAATGAAATCCGGGTATCTTTACCGTTATGAGAATAATATATGGTACTTTATTGCCAACCCTAATTTAGTACAAAACAGCTTGTATAAATAAATTATGGCTATATTTAGGCCACAGATAAAATTGATCATTTATCTGTGGCCAAACTTTTATCTATTTCCCTGATATGAAACGTATTACTTTACTTTTTGCGAGCTTATTGTTCCTTACTTCTTACGCACAGGAAACGGAATCGATGTATCTTTCCGGTAAAGGAAGTGACCAGACTGTCTTGTGGGACTTCTTCTGTACCGCAGGACGAAAAAGTGGTGAATGGACCAAAATTCCTGTCCCTTCAAACTGGGAGTTCGAGGGTTTCGGACAGTTCACGTATGGACATGATCAGGAACGGCTCAATGAGACAGGAATCTACCGTCATCAGTTCACGGTGCCCGAAACATGGAAAGGCAAAACAATCCACATTGTGTTTGAAGGAGCCATGACCGATACCGAGGTGAAGATCAACGGACGCAGCGCCGGAGAAATGCACCAGGGTGGGTTTTATTGTTTTGAATACGACATCACCAAACTGTTGAAGTTTGGACAGAATAATCTCCTTGAAGTCACCGTACACAAATCGTCTTCGAATGAATCGATAGAAAATGCCGAACGGAAGTCGGATTTTTGGGTCTATGGGGGCATCTATCGCCCGGTATGGCTCAAGGCGCTCCCTAGGGAACACATCGACCGGGTGGCCATCGATGCACAATCGGACGGGAATTTTATGATGGATGTCTTCCTGGGGGGGAATACGGCAAATGCGCAGGTGACTGCCCGGGTGAAGACGCTGGATGGCCAGTTATTTGGGGATGCACTCACGGCTGATGCTGGTAAGAACGGTGTTACCCGGTTGTCGGGAAAGTTTGACAATCCCAGGTTATGGTCTTCCGAATTTCCCGAAAGATATCAGGTGGAGGTTGTGCTGACCAAAAACGGAAAGAATATCCATACGGTGACCGAAAAGTTTGGTTTTCGCACAGTGGAGTTGCGCCCGGGAGACGGTTTCTATGTAAACGGAACAAAAATTAAGTTTAAGGGGGTCAACAGACACACGCACTGGCCCACCACCGGGAGGGCCACCAATTATTCCATCAGTTTGATGGATGTACTGCTGATCAAGGAAATGAACATGAATGCTGTCAGAATGTCGCATTATCCTCCCGATCGCCATTTTTTGGATGGTTGCGATTCGCTGGGACTCTATGTCATTGATGAACTCACTGGCTGGCAATCTGCGTATGACACCGAAGCAGGCAAGAAGCTGGTGCGGGAGTTGATTGTCCGCGATGTGAATCACCCGAGTGTGGTCTTGTGGGCGAACGGTAACGAAGGGGGATTTAATTTTGATCTGCTGCCTGAATATCCCCGTTTCGACATCCAGAAACGACATGTTTTCCATCCCTGGCTCGAGGAGGCATCCACAAACACCTTTCACTACCCTGCGTATGGGGTAGGGACTCATTTTCTCTTCAATGGAAATAAATTGTTCTTCCCCACGGAGTTTATGCATGGTTTGTACGATGGTGGACATGGAGCGGGACTTGACGATTTCTGGAATCTGATGCAATCTAATCCCTTGAGTGTGGGTGGTTTCTTGTGGGATCTGGTGGATCAGGGCGTGGTGCGCAATGATAGAAACAACGAGATGGATACCGACGGGAATCATGCTGCAGATGGTATTGTGGGCCCATACCGTGAAAAGGAGGGTAGCTTTTATACCATCAAGGAGATATGGTCGCCCGTCTATCTGGCGGGAACAACATTTCTGCCTCCCACCTTCGACGGGACATTCAAGGTGGAGAATCGATATCATTTCACCAACCTGAATCAGTGTAAATTCAGGGCAAAATGGGTTCGTTTCGATTTCCTCACCGGTGCAAAAGAAGTACTGGATGCAAATGTTTCCGTACCCGATATCTTACCTGGTTTCAACGGATTGATCAAGGTGGATGTGCCACCAAATATGACCGACTATGATGCATTGTATCTCACTGCCACCGATGTGTATGGCAAAGAGATTTATACCTGGACCAGAACAATCACACCCGCCGCGGCATATGCTGCGCGATTGATTGAAAAAGGGCAGAACGTGGTTGAACGGGAAGAACGGAACGACGAGATCCTGTTCAGCAGTAAAGCTGTGAGACTGACCATCGATAAAAAGAACGGGCTGATTCGTTCTATTGAAGCAAATGGAAAACAACTCTCCCTTGCAAATGGCCCAAGGTTTACCAGCGGAAATTTAATTTTGGATACGGTGAATACCATCATGGAGGATCAGCGTGAGAAACTACAATTGGTTTTTAAAGAAGAGAATAACAAGCGGCAGAATAAACGAAATATCATTACGCTCTCCCTGTTGGCTTCGGGCTGGGTTGAAATAGAATACACATTCGATGTGGGTGGTTATCACGATCACATGGGCATCACGTTTGATTATCCAGAGGAAAAGGTAAAAGGAGTCAGGTGGCTGGGAAACGGGCCCTATAGGGTTTGGAAAAACAGGTTGAAGGGTGTTTCCTTTAATATCTGGGAAAAAGAGTATAACAACACGGTCACGGGTGAGTCATGGGTCTATCCGGAGTTTAAGGGGTTTCATGCCAATCTCTATGCGGCGGACCTGAGCACCAATGAGGGTGTGTTGCGCATCGTGGCAGCATCCGATGATTTGTTTCTTCATCTGTTCACGCCCGGCAATCCCGTGAAGCGGAACAACGACAATACACTCGGAAAGTTTCCCGACGGACAACTATCGGTACTCAACGCAATCAGTCCGGTTGGGACAAAATTCAAGCAGGCACGGGATCTTGGACCGCAAAGCCAGCAGAACTTTTTCCTGAGCTCGGGGCATGCGGATCCTTTGAAGGGAAAAATTTACCTGAAGTACATTCCTTAAAATAACAGCGAAAACAAAACGAAAAAAAAAGTGGAATTTTTATTCCACTTTTTTTTCTACTGTCATCACGATCTGTTGTTTCTCGCTGTCGAAATCGACCAGTATGCTGTCGCCCTCTTTCAGGCCGGCGCGGATGATGAGCTCGGCCATCTCGTCTTCGATATACTTTTGGATGGCCCGCTTGAGTGGCCGTGCACCAAACTGCACATCGTAGCCTTTGTTGGCAATAAACTCTTTGGCCGGCTCGGTGAGTTTCACCAGGAAGCCCAGGTCGGCAATGCGTTTGTAGAGCCCCGCCAGTTCAAGGTCGATGATCTTGTAGATCGACTCCTTGCTGAGCTGGTCGAACATCACAATGTCGTCCACACGGTTCAGGAATTCGGGTGCAAAAGCCTTGTTCAGCGCTTTCTGGATCACGCTGTGTGTGTATTCGGTATTGCTCACATCGTTGCCTGTGCTGAAGCCTATCCCCTTTCCGAAATCCTTGAGTTGTCTTGTCCCGATGTTCGATGTCATGATCAGGATGGTGTTCTTGAAGTCGATCTTCCGCCCCAGGCTGTCCGTCACATGACCTTCGTCCATGATCTGGAGAAGGATGTTGAACACGTCGGGATGTGCTTTCTCTACCTCATCGAGCAGTACCACAGAGTAGGGGCGGCGCCGTACTTTTTCGGTGAGCTGTCCGCCTTCTTCGTATCCTACATATCCCGGAGGCGCTCCCACCAGTCGTGACACATTGAATTTCTCCATGTACTCACTCATGTCGATGCGAATGAGGTTCTCCGATGAATCGAACAGAAACTCGGCCAGCTTCTTGGCAAGGTGTGTTTTCCCCACACCCGTAGGTCCCAGGAACATGAAGTTGCCGATGGGCTTGTTGGGGTCTTTCAGCCCCACGCGGTTTCGCTGGATGGCTTTCACGATCTTGTTGATGGCTTCATCCTGTCCGATGACCTTGCTCTTCAACACGTCACGCATCTCAAGAAGCCGTTGTCCTTCGGCCTGAGCAATACGTTGTACCGGCACGCCTGAGATCATGGCCACCACTTCGGCGATCTTCTCTTCGTCTACAATTTCAGGCTTCTCCTTGATCTCTTTTTGCCAGCGCTCTTCCTCGGCTTCAAGTGCGAGGAGCAGATGCCGCTGCTTGTCGCGGTAACTGGCTGCCAACTCATATTTTTGTGCCTTGACGGCATCGGTCTTTTGCTTTTCTACCTCCTTCAACTCTTCCTCCAGGTGTTCTATGGTCTCCGGAATCACGATGTTGGAGATGTGCACCCTTGCCCCGGCTTCGTCGAGCGCGTCGATGGCCTTGTCGGGGAAGGTGCGGTCCGACACGTAGCGGTCGGTCAGCTTCACACAGGCCTGCAATGCCTCGTCGGTGTAACGTACGTTGTGGTGATCTTCGTACCGCTCTTTGATGTTACGCAGGATCTGCAGTGTCTCCTCTGGCGTAGTGGGGTCCACGATCACCTTTTGGAAACGGCGTTCCAGTGCGCCGTCTTTTTCGATATTCTTCCGATACTCGTCGAGCGTGGTGGCACCGATACACTGTATCTCACCACGAGCCAGTGCCGGCTTCAGCATGTTGGCCGCATCGAGAGAACCGGCAGCGCCTCCCGCACCCACAATGGTGTGGATCTCGTCGATGAAGAGGATGATGTTCGGGTTTTTCGACAGCTCATTCAGGATGGCTTTGATGCGCTCCTCAAACTGGCCGCGGTACTTTGTTCCCGCAACGATGGATGCCATATCGAGCGCAATGACCCTCTTGTCGAACAGTGCCCGCGATACCTTCTTCTGGGTGATGCGCAGTGCCAGTCCGTCCACAATGGCCGACTTGCCCACACCCGGGTCACCAATAAGTACCGGGTTGTTCTTCTTGCGGCGACTGAGGATCTGTGCGATGCGCTCTATCTCCTTTTCACGCCCTACTACCGGGTCGAGCCTGTTTTCCAGTGCTGCACGGGTGATGTCGGTCCCGAAATTATCGAGTACAGGTGTATCGGAACCACCCTTGGTCTGGGAGGAGGTACCCTGGCCACTGCCGGGGTTGAACGATGATTTGTCGCTCAATTCATCGTCGTCATCATCGGTGAAGTTTGCTCCTGCCGAAGGCATTTGTGACTCATCGATTTCGTCGTCACTACCGTCTTCGGAGCGGTTTTCGAGGATACTCTTGATATACAGGAAAGCACTTGAATAGTCCAGTTGAAATTGTGTGAGAATATCGTGTATCAGGGTGCTTTTTTCTTTCAGCAATGCGAGCAGGACATGTTCTGAATCGGTTTCTGTGCTCTTGGTGAGTCGTGCTTCAAGAATGCTCATTTTTAGTGCTTTTTCTGTATTCTTGTTGATCACCAGTTCATTTGATCCATCGTATGGTTCCTGTATAGCCCGTATGTGAGAATCGATATATTTCTTTAAGTCCTCTAAATTAACATCGAAATCCTGCAGCACCTGAATAGCCAGTCCGTCGCCTTCGCGGAGTATACCCAGCATGAGATGTTCGGGGCCAATATAGTTGTTCTGGAGCCGTCCTGCTTCTTCACGGCTATATGCCATGATGTCTCTTATCCGTTGTGAAAAATTATTTTCCATTGTTTTCCTCCCTTTTAATTTTGACTACTCCCCGCAACTCATCTGGTCGATAAGACTGCTGCCAGTCTTGTGGAAAAACGTAATAGTACCAATCTTTTCATCGCATGATTGAATACAAATATAAACCATTTATTTTTAATCATGCATGAATTGGCGAGTGCAATCGGTAAAAAATCTACAAAAACAGTGCCAATCTTTTTTGCAGCGAAACGCACATATATTATGACGATTGAGGTGCCGATTTTGTTTACAAGAGGAGATTATAATTTCTTTCTTTTTAGTACGATCCACACAATCATGGGAGCCCCAAAAACGGCTGTCACGGCATTGATGGGCAATGTTCTGCCGGTCAGTGGAATCTGGGAAACAATGTCGCAGGTGAGCATCAGGATGCTACCCAGCAGAAGGGTAGCCTGTAGAATGGTCTTGTGGTTGACCGTGACAAAAAAGGTGCGCGCAAAATGGGGAATGACAACCCCCACGAACGCAATGGGGCCGGTGAATGCCGTAACAGCTCCGGTGATGATGGCAGAGATGGTGATGATAAACAGGCGTATTTGTTTGATGTGCTGTCCCGTGCTCATCGCGTAATTCTCCCCGAGCAGCAGGCTGTTGAGCGACTTTTGCATAAAACTGGCCAGCACAATTCCGGTAACGACCAATGATAGCAGCAGGGGCATTTTGTCCCAGGTAACACCCCCGAGGCTCCCAAAAGTCCATGTTACAAACACCTTCAGTGAGTCGGGGTCGGCAAAACTCTGTAGGATGGTGACCAGTGCGCTTGCCACATATCCGAAGATCATGCCCAGGACCAGGATGGTGACGGAGTCCTTGATTCTAGCCGACACTGCCAGAATAAGCACCATCACAGCGGCAGCACCGGCAATGGCAGCCGTGATCTGTGCCATGTTGCCCATGGCTGCAATAAAAGGATAAGCCGCTGTACTACTCAGGAGGGTGAGCAGTGCCACACCAAGTCCGGCACCCGCGGAAACACCCAATACATCGGGACCGGCCAGGGGATTGCGAAAAAGTGTCTGCATCAGTAAGCCTGATAGCGAGAGGGCGCTGCCGGCGATGACGGCGGTGATGGCTTTCGGGAGTCGGTAGTTGCGAATGATCTCATCGATGATTGCATCCCCGGAGTTACCGAAAAGGGCCGCCCACGCCTCACCGGGTGATATGGGTGCATTGCCGGTGAAAAGGTCACCGATAAAGGCTGCCACAAGCAGCGCAAACAAGAGCAGAAAAAGTCGTCTATTTTTTTTCACGGGCAGCTTTTTCTTCCAGTGGTTTGATGTAGGTGAATGCATAATGAGGTAGTAGTTCCGGATAGGCAGCTTTCACGAGATCAGAGAGCAGCAGATCGGGATTGGCGATGGCACTTTCAAAATAATCGTTGCCTCCTGAGGGGGTGACCCTGTTGTGGTTGTTAAAGACCTGCCTTTTTTTTACTGCTTGCAACAACAGGTATTTGGCATCTTTCTCTGCCAGTTCGGCATAGCTGTCCGCTTCGCAGCCAAACCAGTAATCGGCCTTGCCGAATTGGGTTAACACCGATTCAATATCCAAACCTACGCTGCCGCGCTCCCGGTTATTTTTGTAACGATAGTCGAGTTGTGCATCGCGGAAAAGAGTTGCATTGAAACTCTTTCCACCCGGCACATACCATGTTCCCTGGAAATTATCGCCCGACAAAACACTGCGGGGGGATGAAACATCTTTTACTTTTTCCTGCAGCTGCAGATAGCGTTGTTCAATACCGGCGAATATACTGTCGGCCTGCGTCTCTTTGTCGAAGAAGGCAGCGATCATTCTGATCCACTCGGCACGGGCAAGGGGCGAATTTTCCATCCATTCCAGGGAATAGATAATAGGGAAGCCCGCTTGAATGAGTCGTTCACTGTAGTTGTCGCGTTGTGCATAGGCCGAACTGATGATGGCTTCCGGTTTCAATGCCAGGGTCATTTCGATGTTTGGGTGAAAGGGATCACCCAAATCGGCTACTTCCTCCGTTTCCAACTTGTGCAGAATTCCGGGATGATAGATACGGAATCCATCGGTGACGCCGGTAATTACATCCTCTTCCCCCAGCAAGGAGAGAAAAGAAAAGTAGGAAAAAGTGTTGACTGTAAGGGAAGTAAGCGGAGTTTTTAGCTTTATGCCCCCAGCGGGTAGCGAAGTGGAATCGTTCCTGTAAAGATAGTATACCGCATAGGGTTCGTTGTTGTTCCAGGGGTTGTGCAAGGTTACTTTCCTGTAACCGTTGAAATGGTCTATCTGAAACCCTTTTGCATAACGGGGCACGACCGAGGAAAGTGGTTTTTCCACATCATGCCCGCTTTCGCGATGTTGCCCCCGCTGGCAACCCCAGGTCACAAAAAATAGTGTACATGCAATGGAGAGGAGCAGCCGTTTATTTTTTATCAGGAGCATCGGGCACTTTTTTTATGTTGTTCTTCAACTTGGACGGTTCATAGCCGGGTATTTTCACCTTGCGTGTTTTGAGACGTGTGGTTACACGCGGTTCGGCTTTGGATCCCGGAACATACTCGTGCCGGTACATGTTGAAAAAAAGAATAAAGAGGGAGAGCAACAAAGGTCCGAAAATCACGCCCCAGAATCCGAACATGGGCAGACCAATCAGTACGCCAAAGACGGTAATGAGGGGATGGATATCAGCCAGCTTCTTTTGTAGCAGAAAACGGGCTACGTTATCTACACCACCAATGATGAAGAAGCCATACAACAGCAATCCGATACCGTTCACATAATCGGCATTCAGTAGCATTCCAATGGCGATGGGTGCCCATACAATGGTGGTGCCCACAATGGGAATAATGGTGGAGAAAGCGGTGAGAATGGCATAGAGAATGGCACTCTCCACACCAAAAAGCAAGTATCCCATATAGGCAAAGAAACCCTGGATAATCGCTAAAAGTGGTATCCCGATGGCATTGGCCTGGATAATCAGTCGGGTCTCTTCTGCTACAATCTGTTTGTTTTCTTCCTTAAAAGGCAATATCTCCCGGATGGATTTCTCAAAC
>ENA-UOOR01001833-UOOR01001833.1-fermentation-metagenome-genome-assembly--contig:-NODE-1833-length-23575-cov-4.072194_pt1 | contig 23575 bp, 16 predicted proteins | sample MGYA00245780_ERZ724029 | MGnify/ENA primary metagenome ERZ724029 (study PRJEB28704, sample SAMN03018315) | fermentation metagenome | biome: anthropogenic terrestrial biome; feature: soil; material... | reverse complement strand
TATTCAGCACTCTCTCATATTTTGGGTGCGCGTACGGTTGAGGCATGTGAGAGAGTGCTGAATATGGCTTGGCCTGGGCGCAAATGCCGTAGACGCATGCCCCCTTTGCTGTGAGCTTGCGCTCGTAGCCGGTTTCAGGATCGCCCGGATGCTCATGTCGAGTGTCTTTGCTGGCCCAGAGGATATCGAAAGGACAATTAGGCTGCCTGAACTGGTCTAAGGACCAGTGCCACAGAGGTAAGCTGTCTGTTTTGAAAACAATCCTGCCCTGCTCGCGCAGCGCCTCGTGATAGTCGAGGAGGCGATTGTAGTACGTGAGTCTGTCTGCGGCGTCGCGCGCCTTTGGCAGAGGCGTCGGAAAGTTAAGATAGATGCTGCTGACCTCATGGTCGAAATATGCTTTTATATGGTTTGCTGAGCCAGGGACGACGACAGCATTGCTTATAGGGGCTTCGCAAATTGCCTGGGCCGCATAGGCAATGCAAATGGGCTCGTTGTCAATGCCGACAAAAAGGACGTCCGGAGCATGTTGGGCCGCCTCGACGAGAAAGGAGCCCTTCCCGCAGCCGAGGTCAACATGCACGCGTTTGAACCGGCCGGGAGCGCTTCTTGGCCCGGCGCCCAATGGGTAGCATGCCTCAGCCCAGCAGCCACGCCAGCTGCGAGGGGTGGGCTCTATAGCTCTCGCATAATGCTCCAAGCGCTCTTCTAGGACAAAGTGTTTTGGAAGTCGCAAATGTAGCGCATGCATGCTTCGTGACGTCTATTCGGATTCCTCAAGGTTTTGATAGGCAGCCATGATGGGGGGAATCATCTGCTTTTTGCGGCTGACGATGCCCGGAAGGAGCGCTACGCCGTTTTTCGGCTCTACCCCAAAGGCACGCCTTATGATGTCTTCGGCACCCCGGCCGTGATAAAGCAGCTCAGTCGCTTGACTCTTTGCGTCAGTGAACATATAGAAGATGATGGGAAGCTCCTGATCTGCACACGCCTCCTTTAGATAAGGCCCGACAAGGGCCTCGGCAGCTTTGCGGCTGTTGTCTGTCATGAAGACGCCTTGTCCGACGCCGAATTTCGCTTGGCCTCGGCTGAAGACCTTGAAGTCGGAGTTAAAAATTTCTTCTGCCGTGCGTCCAGAGACATCCGCTCCTGCGTCGAACATAGCGTCAGCATAAGACTCAATGTCCTCACCGCAAATCTTGGCCAAGGCCCTCCCCGCATGCCTGTCTTTTTCCGTGCAGGTGGGAGAGCGGAACATGAGCGTGTCGGACAAGATGGCCGACATCATGAGCCCTGCGATATTTTTCGGTATCTCGACGCCGTGCTCTTGGTAGATGCTGTAGAGAATCGTGCATGTGCAGCCTACAGGCTCGTTGCGGAAATAGGCGGGCTGGGACGTCTCGATCGTGCCGATGCGGTGGTGATCGATAATCTCGGTGATGACAGCCTCTTCAAGACCGTTGACCGCCTGTGCGCGCTCGTTGTGATCAACAAGAATGACGTGCTTGCGCTTGATATCCAAGAGATTGGGAACAGAGACCACGCCGACGTAGTGCCCGTTTTCGTCGAGCACGGGGAAGAAGCGATGGCGTGACTGAGTGATGACCTTTCGTGCCTCATCGACGGAGGTGTCAACTGAAAAGCGCAGTATCCCATCGGTAAGCATGCGAGAGCGCACTGGCAAGGACATGGAGATCAGACGTGCTGCGGCATAGGTCTCATAAGGCGTTGAAATGACCGTGATGCCACGCTCAGCTGCAGCCTTCTTCACCACTTCAGATATGTGCGCCCCCGCGCAGACCACTATGCAGCTGACATGGATTTCCACGGCAAACATCTGGGTCTCAAAGCGGTTTGTGACAAGGACGATGTCACCTTCGTGAACCGACTCCTCCATGAGCTCAGGTGTTGTGCCTACCGAGACGCTTCCCTTTTCTATGCGGGCATCCGCATCGCCGAGAATGAGCTTGCCATTCAGCGTGCTGACAACGTTGGCGTACTTCGTGTGGGCAGCTGCCAGCGAGTCATTGTCGAAGATGTCCATGTTGGCGTTGGCGATGTCCTTCACTGCGATGATGCCTTGAAGGTTCTTCGCATCGTCGGTGATGCATAAGGTGTCGATCTTCGTCTTCTGCATCAGATTCCAGGCGGCGAATAGGCTCATCTCCCCGTCTATGGCCGGCGAGTGCTGTATCTGTATGTCTTTGATCTGCGGCGTTACGGTCGTAATGAGCTCCGGTTCCTTGAAGCCGAAGTGATTGAGCACGAAGGCGGTCTCACGATTGATCATGCCAGCTCGGCGGGCCTCGTAAATCGGCTCATCTATCTGGTTTTTGAGGTAGGCGTAGGAAATAGCCGAACAAATGCTATCAGTGTCAGGATGGAGATGGCCGATAACATTGATCTTGCGTATTGCCTCAGGCATGGTGTCCCCCGATATCCTTGTTTGCGGACGGCTCCGCTGTTCCTCTACGATCTGTGTCTGAATGGTACAGCGTTTACTGATCATTTGGCATCACATTTGCCATAAATGCAGAGTAACTCCTATCGTAGTTTATAACGTAAAGAGGTTGATCTGCGAAGTCATAGTGCCGCTCAAATGTTTGCAAGCGCGCTACTTATAGGTATGCGTCGTCCGTTTCTCTGATGGAAGTGTGCCTTTGTCATGGCCTCTGTTGGGCAGAAACCGTACAAAGGTTCGGTATAAGCATTATACTTGATGCACACGTGGCAGATTGTACCTATAGCAGAGAGGCATTGATGCAAGAGAGGGTTTTCGGAAGAGGGGTGGGCCATAGGTCTGCGCTTAGGCCGGAAGTGGCGTCTGACACCCGCCTTGACGTGGAGACTTTGCGCTCGGCCCTTGATGAGCGTTTGCATGGCACTGCCGCATTCAGTGCAAAGAGCTATGCAGATCAGCCCATCATCTTCACAGGGAGCCATCTTCGATCCTATACGCCAGGGCCCATCGCGCATGCTCGCGACCTTGCGCGTGACTCTGAGGCCCTGTGCCATGGCGAGGCGTGGACGTTTCTTCGGCAGGCGCGTTTTCTTGCTGACTTCGAGGAAAGCTATGATTTCAGCGGAAACTTCTCACGCTATTTTCCGACGTATGAGGCCATGAGCAACGATCAGCTCCGAGGCTACTTCGACTGGAGGCGTAGGTGGCGTCACGAAAAGGAGCCTAGTGCCAGCGATTCGTTTGTCTACCTATATGCCTATGAACTCATCCACCTTGTTGGCGTGCCAGACGCGACTTCCGCTTGGCAGGAGCTGCGGAGACTGCGTCGTGCCTATGGGCCAGGATCGGACCGCATGGCGGCCAACCTTGATCGCTGGTCTGACGATCTCGTAGTATATTATGGCCTCGACCCGCATCTTCTCCAAGTTCTTGCCCATCGTGAACAGGATGCGGCGCTTCTTGTTTTGTCTCAATGTAAGACGCGCCCTTCCGAAGAGCTCTTTGATGCCCTGATGTGCCTTTCCTCGTATCGTATTGAGGAGTCATCCTTTTATAAGGCATACCCAAGCGACTTCAAGCAGGTTGCGGTTGAGACATACAGAGCCATCGCTGACCACCATGATCGCCATCTTAAGCATAGCTTGCTGCAAAGTTATTTTGGCGTAAGCGTCGAGCAGGACTACCAGATGTTTGGCAACGCTGTCTTTGCGGACCCTTTGCACCCTGATCATGCGGACTTTGAGGTTGACCCCATAGACCACTTCCACTGCCGCTGCGGCCGCTGGTCACGGAAGCGCTATGTAGGCAATCTTCATCCTAATCGCAAGCTGGGCGCGCTCATGAAGACGATAGATGCCACAATGCGTACAATCTATGATTTCAAGCGACCTTTGAGGGCGCCGATCACCACAAAGTATGTCAATGCCTTGGTTGTGCGCCACACGGAACTCCTTCTTGATGAGCGGAGGGAAGCAAAAGGCCGCGTCGTGCGCATAGATCGCTCGAAGCTCAGAGAAATTCGCGCCAACGCTGCCTTGACCTGCAAACACCTCATCGTTGCGCAAGAAAGTGACGAGGAGGAAGGCGAGGGCGGCCTCTCTGTGTCTCCTGCCTTAGCTAAGGCGACAGTAGATGAGCCTTCTGTCTTGGAAGTTCAGAAGAGTGAGAGCGTAGGGCAAGTGCCTCCTCTTCTTACGTCAGAAGAGCGCGATGTTCTCTGTACCTTGCTCGAAGACGGTTCCCTAAAGGAGCTTGAGCGAAAGCGCCATATCATGGTCTCCCTTCTCATTGAGAGCATCAATGAGAAGCTCTATGACACGTTTGGTGACGTGGTCATCGACGTGCAGCAGGATCGACCACGCGTAATTGCAGACTACGAACAGGATCTCAAGGACATGATGAGCATATGAGCGAAAAGAGGAGAGTACCCAAGCGCGTGGCGGCGGTCATTATGAATTCACTTAAGGGTGGCGTGGTGCCACGCATCGGGCTGCCCTACATAACCGTTGGCCGCGAGCATGAAATAGAGGCCCTGCTCCACGATGTGGACATCATACGAGAAGGTGGGGCCTCATTTCGCTTCATTGTCGGGCGCTACGGCTCAGGGAAGAGCTTTCTGCTCCAGACTATCCGCAACTACGCGATGGACCTCGGCTTCGTTGTGATGGATGCCGACCTTTCGCCTGAGCGCCGTCTGCAGGGCACGCATGGACAAGGCCTTGCCACCTACAAGGAGCTTGTCCGCAACATGGCCACCAAGACGAGGCCTGAAGGGGGCGCCCTCACGCTCATATTGGATCGTTGGATATCAAACGCGCAGTCCCAGGTTGCATCCAAGGCTGGCTTGGATCCTTCTGATCCTCGTTTCGTGGCAGGCGTTGAGGCGCATATTCAGGACGTGATCTCATCGATGGGGGAGATGGTGCACGGGTTTGACTTCGCACATGTGCTCCAGCTGTACTATCGCTCTTACATCGACGGTGATGACGAATTGAAAGGCCGCGTAGTCAAGTGGTTTCGCGGAGAGTATGCGACCAAGACAGAAGTACGTCGTGAGCTTGGCATCACCATGATGGTCAGTGATGACAACTGGTATGAGTATGTCAAGCTGTTCGCCTACTTTTTAAAGCAAGCGGGCTACGCGGGGTTGCTTATGCTCGTGGATGAGTTGGTAAACATCTATAAGGTTCCCAACGCCATCACCCGCCAATACAATTACGAGAAGATCCTCACCATGTATAACGATACCCTGCAGGGCAAAGCGCGCTACCTTGGCATCATAATGTGCGGTACGCCCCAGTCTATCGAGGATCGTCGTCGAGGCGTCTACTCCTATGAAGCCCTGCGCTCTCGACTTACCGAGGGGCATTTCAGCAGCGAGCGCTACAAGGACATGATGGCTCCCGTTATCCACCTGCAGCCGCTCACCTATGAGGAGATGCTGGTGCTCTCCGAAAAGCTGCAGGACATACATTCCCAGCTTTACGGCTACGCGCCTCGCCTTTCCGAAGACGACCTCGTAACATTCATCGAAAAGGAGTACCAGCGAGTCGGATCCGACTCGCGCATTACGCCGCGCGAGGTCACGCGTGACCTTATTGAGGTGCTGGACATCTTGTACCAGCATCCCCAACTTGATGCCGGAGAGCTCCTGCAGAAGCAAGAAGCCCGAGATGCCTCCTCTCAGCATGGCGATGGGTCTGGGCAGCATGGCAGTAAGCCTGGGCAGGGATCTGGGCGCGAATTTGCAGAGTTCACGCTTTGAAGCGACCAAACGAGGCTTATGAGCGGGGGCTTTATGATGCGCTCATCATGGGATCCCACGGGGAGCGGAGGTGCCAAGATACATGGATGCTTTCGATAGATACGCGCCATTCGTGCAGGACTTCATCTATCGCAACGACTGGCATGTGCTGCGTGGCGTCCAGCTCGCGGCTGCTGACGCGCTCTTCAATTCGGATGACAACCTCTTGCTCACCTCTACGACGGCATCGGGCAAGACTGAGGCGGCCTTTTTTCCGATCCTGACGCTCCTGTCAGAGGATCCGCCCAGCTCTGTCGGGGCACTTTACGTAGGACCGCTCAAGGCCTTGATCAATGACCAATTTGCGCGCCTTACAGAGCTTTGCGCGGAAGGCGGCATCCCTGTCTGGCGCTGGCATGGTGACGTTGCCGCCTCCCAGAAGGCAAAGCTCGTGAAGCATCCCTCCGGTATCTTGCAGATTACGCCGGAGTCCTTGGAGGCACTGCTCCTGCATCGGCATGCTGCGATTCCGCGCCTGTTTGGCGACCTGCGCTTCATTGTGATAGACGAGGTGCATTCCCTGATGCGCGCAGACCGCGGTGGGCAGACGCTGTGTGTGATCGAGCGCTTGTCACGGCTGGCTGGGGTCAACCCGCGCAGGGTCGGCCTTTCGGCTACGGTGGGTGACCCTGAGCGCATGGGGGAGCTTCTCTCATTGGGGACTGGTCGCACAACGGTGATCCCTCGCATCGAAGATCACGGGCAGCGCTGGCGCCTCTCGATGGAGCATTTTTATGTCAGTGGGCCTCAAGCTGCGTCGGCAGGGGAGCATGTGAGGCCAGACGCGCCTTCCCCAGACGCGGACGCGCAAGATGTCGTTGCGCCAACGTCCCTTGACGTTGGGGACACAGGCTGTGAAGGGGATGGGCGCCTGTATGAGGCTCCCTCTGATGTGGCCCCGCCGCTGGCTGATCCAGGCGTTGGCTATATCTTTGAGCACACGCGTGGCCGCAAATGCCTGGTCTTTGCCAACTCGCGTGAGGAAGCTGAGGCGCTGACCAGCACCTTGCGCTCATATTGCGAGGCGAAGGGCGAAGATGATCGTTTCCTGATTCATCACGGGAACCTGTCGGCGGCTTTGCGTGAGTCTGCGGAAGATGCCATGAAAGATGAGAATCGGGCGCTTACCACGGTTACGACGTCGACGCTTGAGCTTGGCATTGACATAGGGCGCCTTGAACGGGCCTTTCAAATCGACGCTCCCTTCACAGTTTCGAGCTTCTTGCAACGCTTGGGGCGCACCGGCAGGCGTGGCGATCCGCCCGAGATGTGGTTTGTCATGCGCGAAGAGCAGCCAGAGCCACGAGCGAGCATAGGAGAGACCATTCCTTGGAAGCTGCTGCAGGGCATTGCGCTTATCCAGCTGTATCTTGAGGAACGATGGGTAGAGCCCCCACGTCTTGGCCGCTTGCCCTATAGCTTGCTTTTTCACCAGACCTTGGCGATCCTTGCCTCGGAGGGGGAAATGACGCCCGCGCAGCTTGCCACGCGCGTGCTTACGCTCAGCCCCTTTCGTGAAGTATCTGCCGATGACTTCCGCGTGCTCCTTTTGCACCTTATAGAGACTGAGCAGATACAGAGAACCGATGAAGGCGGCTTGATCGTGGGGCTCGCAGGGGAGCGCGTCGTGAACAACTACCGCTTCTACGGTGTCTTTGTCGAGAGCGAGGAATACACCGTAAGGAGTGACAGCCAGGAGCTCGGCACCACAGTGATGCCTCCTCCTGTGGGGGACAAGATCGCGATAGCGGGAGCTACATGGCTTGTCGAGGAAATTGACTACAAGCGCCACGTTGTCTACTGCACGCAGGTGAAGGGCCGCGTTCCCGCCTATTTCGGGGAGTGTCCCGGGGATATACACACGCACATTCTCGAGCGCATGGCAAAGGTGCTTGCTGAAGATGAGGTGTACCCATATCTTATGGACAACGCCCAGGCGCGCCTTGCCCAGGCTCGAGGGGTTGCCCGAACTTCAGGCATGTTGCAGGCTCCCCTCATCAATATTGGTGGCGATTCATGGGCCTTGTTCCCATGGCTCGGCAGCTATGCCTTCCTTGCCCTCGAGCGCTTCCTCAAGCTGCGATGCGCTGCTGCCCTAAACCTCAGGGGTTTAGACTCCTCACGCCCCTACTTCCTTCAGTTTCGTATGGACGGGGACGCGCAGAAGTTCGTGGATGTGCTCAGAGAACAGGCGCAACGTCCCCTAGACCCGATAGAGCTCCTGTATCCCGGAGAAGTTCCCATCTTCAACAAGTACGACGAATATGTGCCGCCCGAGCTCATACGAAAAGGCTTTGCCTACGGAGTGCTCGACGTCAAAGGCATGCTAAGGCGCGTGTGCCAATGGTGTGGCCTGACAGAGCCTAGCAGCTTGGCAGGAGCTCCTAGATTTGGCCTTCCTCAAGCAGGTCGCGGACCTCAAAGAGGCTCCTGCAGCAGCCATCGGCGAGCTTGAGCAGCTCAGTCGTGGGACGAGCCACGTTTGGCACCATAACCGTGATGAAGCCGCCAGCATGGCCTGCTCGGACGCCGTTGGGGCTGTCCTCGAGCACAAGCGTGCGAGACGGGTCTGTGCCAAGGCGTTGAGCGGCGAGAAGAAAGATGTCAGGGTCCGGCTTTGACCTTTTTACCATGTCACCGGTGACTACGTCGGAAAAGAAGCGCTCCACGCCTGCTGTGCAGATGTTGTGGCGGACGATGTCCCGCTCGCTTGAGGAGGCGACAGCCATCGGCACATGGTGGCATCCCAGCCATGTGAGCAGGTCGTCTAGGCCTGGTTGCTTCGGCACGCTCTTTTCGAGTGAGGCATAGGTGAGACGCTTGTTTTCGTCCCAGAGCTTAGATGGGTCGACCGCGCTGCCGTAGTAGCGGCGAATGACTGCATACATATTTTTGCCAATGGTGCCGCGGGTGTCCTCGACCAACCCCGGAACAAGGGGGATGCCGAGTTTCTTGCAAGCGCTGCCCCACATCTCGTCATAGATGTGCTGCGTGTCGAACATCAAGCCGTCCATGTCAAATATTGCCGCGTCTACCATGTGACCCTCGCCTCTGTAAATTGCTGACCTAAGTCATGTTAGTCGACTAGGTTGGCAGCTGCGAGGCGCCTTGCCCCTCATGACAGTATCCTCATTTGGCTGTCGATCAGCATGTCTGGCAGCCAAAGGGTGTGCGGCGCGCTCAGCGCATCAGGTTGTACTTTGTGCGGATGCGAAGGAGCTTGCGATTCCAGGGAGCCCAGATCAGCCTTAAAAACACAAGAGTCGCAAAGCCTTGCACAAGAGTGTGCGGCAGGCCCCAGAGGTAGTTGATCAACAGCGTCTGCCAGGTTATGGGACGCACAAAGCTCACAAGGTTCCACGTGTCGAGTATCGCCCCGTACAGCAGGCATGAGGCAAAGCCGAAGGCGTCTCGCGCCAAACGCTTCTTGAGCATGCCCCGTCTTCCCAAGACCCCCCCAAGGTAGCCAACGAGACCCCACGCGTACATCTGCCAAGGTGTCCACGCGCCTTGTCCGAAGAAGGCGTTGGACGTGAGGGCCGCCAGCGCCCCTACCATGAATCCGCAATGCTGCCCGAAGATGGCTCCTGCCATAATTGCTATTGCCGCCACCGGCTTGAAGTCAGGTATCAGCGCAAACAGAATGCGACCTGCCGCAGCGAACGCGCCGAGAACGACCGCAGGCATAATCTGCCGTAGCCCGGGCTGGGATTTTTCATAGCCTGTAAGAAAGATGGCGATAGCGGCGACGGCTACAAACACCGTCAGCCACGCAGCCTGATCCGGTTGCCAAATGGCACAAGCAAGCAGTACCGCCGGCACAAGGGCGAGCATCGGTGCCTCGAGATGGGACAGAATGCCCTGCATCGTGTGTCTCATGCGTCGCCCTCGTCCCAAAGAGCTGCAAAGCCGTCATAGAGGGGCTGGAAAAACAAGTTGTCACGAAAGAAGTCTGCTGTTGTTTGGGTGCAGGCGACCTTTCCGTCAAACAGCAGGGAGACATGGTCGGCAACTCGTGAGACGAAAGGGAGATCATGCGTCGCGACAACGATGGTGCTTCCCTTGTCGGCCAGGCGAGCAAGGTCGTGGGCCAATGCAAGGCGAGAAGAGGGATCAAGGCCCTTGGTCGGCTCATCAAGCAAAAGCAGCTGTGGGTCGCAAAGGATGAGCTTCGAGAAAGCGAGGGCCTGTTGCTGACCACCAGAGAGGTCATAGGGATTGAGCTGGAGCAGCTTGTCAAGGTTGGCATGGCGGGCGACCTCGCGTATGCGCCCGTCCGAATAGCCTGACGCTTTTTGCCATTCACGCAGCTCTTCTTCAACGGTGTCGCAGACGAAGAGCGCCTTTGGATCTTGTGGAAGCAGTATTTGGTTTGACAGCAGGCTATTGTGCGCGCTGCCGCGCTGCGGTTGATATACCCCCGCCATGATCTGCAGCGCCGTTGTTTTCCCTGAGCCGCTTCCGCCCACGAGAGCGTGTATCGAGCTATGGACTATGTCGATATCTGCTCCGCGCAGCACGTCTGGGGCCGTTTTGGCATAGCGAAACCAAACATCATGAAAGGAAACCTCTACCCTTGCGTCTAGTGGGGCGCCCCTTCCGTAAGTCTTGGCCTTGCATTTTGACCTTTGGCGCAGTGCCTCGATGTTGACAGGGGAGATGCGCCCCTCTGTGAGGCTGAAGCAGCTCGTGGCGTAGTCAAGACAGGCTTCAGGCTCGTGCGTGCATATGACGACGGTGATGCCCAGCTCGTGGTTCACACGGAAGAGCAGGTGCAGGAAATTTTTTGTTGCGGGCGGGTCAAGCTGGCTCGTAGGCTCATCAAGGAGCAAAAGGCGAGGCTGAAGGGCGAGGACGCTTGCAAAGGCGACCTCCTGCAGCTCTCCTCCTGATAGCTCGGAGCACTTTCGGTCGACGAGGCTCTCCAGGCCAAGGAACTGGGCGACTCCAGCGACACGGCGGCGCATGCCCTGTTCGCTCACGCCGAGGCTCTCCAGGCCAAAGGAGAGCTCGTGCCACACCGTGTCACAGACGACTTGAGACTCAGGGCTTTGCGCTACATAGCCTATCTCAGCGGCGGAATCGATCTGGTGCCACTGGTTGGGTTTGCGTCCCAAAACGACCATGTGCCCGCTTACGCTGCCCGCTGGTGTCAGTTCTGGCTTTAGCAGGCGTAGCAGCGTCGACTTTCCTGAGCCGGTGGGCCCGCAAAGAACAGAAAAAGACCCAGCGGGAACCTGCCAGCTGAGCGCATGCAGTACGGGCTGGCCCTCTGGATAGGAAAAAGAGAGGTCCTTCAGATCTATTGCGAGCTCTCCGGCGATGCTGCTCTGGGAGCGTTCGCCTGCCTCTTCGTAGTCGCCTTGGCCTTGCGTAGGCCCTGGCAAGTCCTGGGATTTCATGGTCGTCTGTTGGGAGCCGCAAAGCGGCAGGGGAGCGCCCTCGCTCATGCTCTTGCCTCCGGCATGTGTGATTGGGCCAAGGACCAGGTGATGTCCTCGGAAGCCTGTCCGATGAGCGGCAGGCCGAGAAGGGCTGCATGAGGCAGATAGTACCACCAAGGGGACAGGCTTGTCATTGTCGGATAGAAATGAAAGGAGCTGCATACGTACGCGAGCGCAAGAGCGTCAAGGACAGCAAGGACGATTATGCCACCAAGCGTCTGGCCGTCCTGTGCGCGGAAGCGCCTTTGCTGGTAGCTCGTTCTCTTTGCTCCGCAGTTCCATCCTCGTGCGCGCATGGAGTCAGCCGAGCCGAAAGAAAGCTCCAGGCTCCAGCCGACCAAGACGCTCAGAAGGCGCGTACGTGAGATCGTCTTGTCAGAGCTTCTATTTGAAGAAGCTTTACGGATTGCAGTGTTCGCCTTCTGAAGGGCATCGATCTCATGGCCCCGCCGCACGATCTCAGGTATCAAGCGTAGGGTCATGGAGAGTATGAGGGCAAGCGTAGGGGCTATGCGACCGAGGCATGCTTGCACTTTGGAGGTTGTGATTGTCTTGCCCATGTTGGCAGACCAGACATAGACCGCGACAAACAGTGCGCCCATGCTAAAGCCATATGCAAGGCTTTCGGCATATACCTTTGAAGGGCCAAGCGAAAGCAACACGGTGGATCCCTCCGCCGAAAAGAGGGGGTTGATAAGGCAAATCAGGGCAGCAAAGGGAAGCTGCCAGCGAAGGTCGCGAAGCGTCTGCCACGCTCCGCGCAAGCGCCCGCTGAGCGCTAGCCCTGCAGCAAGGGCCAAACATATGCTGACAGGCTCGAAGAAAATCATAGAGAGGCTCAGAACGCATAAGAAATAGACAAGCGGCACCGTGGGGTGGTATCTGTCGAAAATTGAATGCCCCACAAGACCCTCCCTTGCTTACAGAGCAACTTTATGTGTCCTATGCTGTTTGCCTCTCACTTTCGAGACTATGCTTAGCACGATCAAGCAAAAGGCAACGGCTGACTCCACGATAGCCCTTTTCTCCTCCCAAATGCCCGCTCCGTCCTTTGCGCCTGGGCAAGGTGCTAGCGGCAAAGCTGGGGCGCACTTTTCTGTGTCAGCGTATTTCCAAGGAGTGTGCTTGAGACGGTAGTAGGAGCTGCCCTTTGCGAAGGTGCCCGCTAACCAGACGGCGCCACGCCCGAAGCGCGAGCAGATGCCAAGCGCGTAGCGCTTTGCCCCGAAGACTGCTCCGAAGAGCCTGCCCTGCCGTAAGCCTTCAGAGCGGCTGTAGAAGGAGTTGGCGGCTCGAAAGAACTCCATCTCTAGGTCCCAAGGGCTCATGTGGCGTGGTTGGAATGTGGCATTCATCATGTCGAACTGTTCCCAATCACGTTCGCCGGTGAAGACCATCCGCCCTTCCTCAACCAGCTTTTTGTAGACCGGCGTGCCCGGGAACGGCGTGAGAATTGCGGGCTGCAGCTTGCTTGCGTCAATCGACTTGGCGAAGTCGACCGCCCGGGCTATGTCGGCCGGGCCGTCCTCATCGATGCCAAGCACCTCAGAGGCGATGAGCTGAATGCCATGCTCGCGGCAGGCCTTGCCTGCGCGGCGTATGTCCTCAACGCTCTGGTGCTTCTCTATGTCATCAAGGGCCGCCTGGTTCAGTGACTCGATGCCGATTAAGACCCAGTTGAGATGCGCGGCAGCAAGAAGGTCAAGCAGCTCGGGGTCGTTGGCCATATCCGTGCGGCCGAAGAAGAACGTCTCCTTGAACTGGAGGTTCTCTGCGATGATGCGACGGCAAATCTCCTTCGCCCGCTTCTTGTCAGCGGTGAAGTTGTCATCCTCGAAGTTCATGTACTCGAAGCCGAGCTCCTTGTAATGCTTGATCTCTTTGATCACGCTGTCAGGGCTGCGTTTACGGTACGGCGCGAACATCCTCGACGTCGTGCAGAACGAGCAGCGGAAGGGGCATCCCCGTGATGTCATGATGTTTGCGCAGTTGCACGGTGTCTTCAAGACGGAGTAGTCCGGATAGGGAAGGTCGTCAAGCTCGAGCACCGGCTTGCACTGCACGATGGGCTCAGTGCATCTTCCCTCGACAATGTCGAGTATGGTGTTCTCGCCCTCGCCGACGGCCACCTGGTCGGCGTGTTTCAGGGCCTCTTTCGGGAGAGCCGTGGCATGTATGCCGCCGATTATCACCCGTGCGTGCCCTCGCTCATGGAACATGTCAGCTATGTCGTAGGCACGTGGCGCGTTGGACGTCATCGTATAAAGGCACAGCACGTCTGTCTTTGCCAAGAGCGGCTCATAGTCGAATCCTCCGTTAAGCTCCTCATAGGCCTCGACATGATGGCCTGCGCGCTTGACGATGCCCGCAAGTATGAGCGGCCCTGTGATCGCGTCGTTGACCCCATAAAGGCCTGAGGCTACTCGGTAGACTGGCAGGCGTCGAAGCCATGCCGCCGGCGTGATGAAGGTGACGTTCATGTCTATGCTCCAGTCGACGTTGCTCTCTTGAAAAGTCGTGGGAGGTGGGAGGGGATGTGCCAGGTGGCCGCAAGGCAGCACGCGACAGCGATGGCGGCCATAGATATTTTGGCAATGCCTTGCAGTCCCTCTCCCTTTTTCGGGGCCTCATCTTTTGGCTTCGAGTCCGTGCTCGCGTACATCCACGGCGTGCGCTTGAGGCGGTAGTAGGGCGTGGAGGGGACATGGTCCGCAACCCAATAGGCAAGCGGGACCCCTAAGCTTGTGGCCAGTGCAAGGTATAGGCGGCGCAGCCCATATTCCGTGCCGAAACTTTTCCAGATGCGCAGGATCGACGGGAAGTCGTAGAAGCGGTTGCAGCTCTCAAAGAAGGCCTTCTGCAAATCCCAGGGGCTCATCTTCTTTGGCTGGAACGTGACGTTTGTCATGTCGAACAAGCTCCAGTCGTCGACGGTCTTCGTGAGCATGCGGCCTTCTTTGGCGAACTGGTCATAGACCGGCGTGCCAGGGAAGGGCGTGAGAATCGCAGGCTGAAGCTGGTAGGCATCGATCGACTTGGCGAAGTCGACCGCCCGGGCTATGTCGGTCGGGCCGTCCTCATCGATGCCAAGCACTACTGAAGCTACGACGCGAATGCTATGCTCGCGGCAGGCCTTGCCTGCGCGGCGTATGTCCTCGACGCTCTGGTGCTTCTCGATGTCGTCAAGGGCCGCCTGGTTCAGCGACTCGATGCCGATCAGCACGCGTGTGAGGTGAGCCTTTGCAAGGAGGTCAAGCAGCTCGGGGTCGTTGGCCATGTCCGTGCGGCCGAAGAAGAACGTCTCCTTGAACTGGAGGTTCTCTGCGATGATGCGGCGGCAGAGCTCCTTTGCGCGCTCCTTGTCAGCGGTGAAGTTGTCATCCTCGAAGTTCATGTACTCAAAGCCTAGGGCGTGATAGTGCTTGATCTCGTCGATCACGGAGTCTATCGAACGGCGGCGATAGGGGGAGAACATCCTCGACGTCGTACAGAATGAGCAACGATAAGGGCAGCCCCTTGAGCTCATGATGTTCGCGCACTTACAGGGCGTCTTCAAGACGGAGTAATCCGGGTAGGGAATCGTATCGAGGTCGCAGATGGGTGTGCACTCTACGATGCGGCGCGTGTCTCGCCCCTCCACGACGTCGATGAACCCCGACTCTGCCTCTCCGCAAAAGACTTGGTCGGCGTATTTGGCAGCCTCCTTCGGGCGATAAGAGGGATGCATCCCCCCCATGAGGACGCGTGCGTGCCCCTTCTTGTGGAAAAGCTCTGCCAGCTCATAGGCGCGCGGCGCATTGGACGTCATCGCCGACAGGCACAAAACATCTGTCTGAGCCAAGAGCCGTCGCATCGGAAGCTGCCCGTTGAGCTCCTCATAGGCTTCGACGTGATGGCCCGCCCTCTTTGCTATGCCCGCAAGGATAAGTGGTCCCGTAATCGCGTTCGAATGTCCGTAGAGACGTCCGCCGAAGTGATAGATCGGCATCCTTTTTACAGCAGGGGCAGGTGTGATAAATGTGATATTCAAAAGAGGCCTCAATTCTGACGTCTGCTCCGAGACGGTCAGACAGTTCATCTTTTTTTCCTACCCGAAAAGAAAAGCGACTAACAACATGTAGGTAATGTTGAACGGTTTTACCTCTATGTGTCTATATATGTCCAGACAACGACGTCGCCATCCGAGAGGCTGTATTCAGAGGCCGCCACGTTAGGCTCCGTCCCATTTACGGAGTAGACCCAGCCGCTGTTGTTCCCATGCTCCTTTTCGGCGAGGCCGTTGATCGCCGCCACATAGATTCCGTACTGAGTGTCACGGGCGTTGACGTTGGCTCCGGTCGCAAGCAGCGCGTCGTAGGGGGTAGACCCTTGGTCGACAGAGAGGTCCCTCGAGGCGCTCGAGCCTCCGACAGCTGTGCTGTCCACGGTTATCGAGATGCTTATCTGGGAGGTATTTGAAGAAGGAGACGAGGCGCCATTTGTGGTTTCACCTGCGCCATCTGTAGTATCATCTGCACCCTTGCCTGAGTCTGCTGAGGACCCGTTGCCGCCTCCTGCATCCCCTGTGCCATTGCCAGCGTCTTCTATACCTGCCGTGGTCCCGTCCTTGCCCCCGGTCGCCTCGGTGGGTACGGAGACGAGGCTCTTGTCGGGCAAGGTAATGTCGGCGCCCTTCGACTGGCTGAAGGACGCGGCGCCTCCCAGCTCCGCATAGGCGTCGCCAGAAATGCGATATGCGCTGGCAGCGGAAAGCAGGGTTGCGGTGTCGCCTGAGCTAGGCGCATTGCTGACGTCATAGGCGATTGCTATCCGAACTTCGCCGGCTGTGTCCTCGTCAATCCAGCACAGGTGCGTGACCTGCGCGTTTTTATCGGCAGCCCAGTCAGACAGCGCGCAGCAGCGCTGCACTGCGCGCTCAAGGGCGGCTTCGTCGCCATCACTTCTCTCCTCAACCCAAATTCCGTCACCTGACACGACGACCTCTGTGCCAGAGGTGGTGGTGTCAAGCGATACGTCTTTTCCGTCGAAAGAGAGGCTTCTCAGAGCGTTGAGCACGTCTTGTTGAGAGATCTCTCCTGATGAGGTGGCAGTGGCTCCCTCCCTTTGCGAGGCCTCACTGCTAGTCTGGCTCTCTGCGGCAGCGCCATCGAGCAAGGAAAGCGGATTCTGCCCGGAGAAGTACTCCCAGGCAGACCATGCGCAGAAGGCGCAGAAGATAACCGCGAGCACCGATACGACGACCGTGCCGTGGCCATGTGAGCTCCTTGTGCGCCTTGAGTCCGCTGCGGTGAGCTTGTCCTTGTCATGCGCAGCTGTCTGCACTGATGTGAGTTTGGGGTCTCTTGCCTTGTTCCTAGGCATTTTCTGCTCAGATCCTTTTGTGGTGCTGACGAAGGAGTGCTATGAGGATCACGATGACGCCAGCGCCTAGTCCGACGATTGGCCACAGGGGCATGCCAGAGGCATCCTTTTCGGCCGCAGCATCAGGGCTTGCCTTCTCCGGGTTCTCCTGTTGGCTGTCGGAGGCAAAGCCTGAAAGCAGAGGCTCCTCCTGTGTCGTTGCACTGAGCTGCTGTCTTTGTTGTTGTTTCGCTTGCAACCCTGATGTTAGCCTGTCGCTTCTAGTCGCTGTCGCCACAGAGAAGGCTGCGGACGGAGATGAGGTTGCAGAAGGAGAGCTTGAGGACGAGGAGGAGCTTGTCGCGCTAGCAGAGCTGGAAGTCGCGTCCGTGCCGGGTATGCTGTCTGGTGAGGCGCCGCGCCCGAGTCGGACGAGATAGCCAGAGTCGTTGATGTAGTAGAGAAAGCCGTCCGCGTCGCAGATTACTGGATAGTCGCAGTATTCGGCATTGCTCGTGGGCAGGTAGAGCAGATGGGCCACCGAGTCGCCAAGTCGCCAGACATACAGTCCGCCGCCGTAGAGGTACGATCCGTCAGCCGCGCGCTTGGCGTCGTTGACCGTGAAGTAGCACCAAATGGCAGCTGAGGACTGGGAGACGAGTACGGGGGAGGAGATCGAGCCGCTCGAGGAGCTTATCGTATTCTTGTCGTCTCGCGTCACAGTGCAGATGACGCTCATCGAGTCCAAGTCGACGACGGCAAGGGACGCCCCCTTGCCGCTTAAGGCGTTGGTGCCACCGATGACAGCAGTGCTCCCAATGACAGTCGGCGCAGATACGCAATAGCTGAGGGCCTTGACAGACGCTGTCTTCTGGAGGCTTCCGTCTGCTACTATGGCCAGCTTATAAAGGGTTCCGTCCTTTGTGGCCACATAGAGCCGAGAGCCGTCTTTAGAGGCGACGGGATCGGAGTTGATCGCATAGCCGCAAAGTGAGATCGAAGAGAGCTCCTTGCCGCTTGCGGCGTCGAGGACATGCACGGTGCCTGCCGTATCGCCTATGTAGAGGCATGACCCAACAATGACAGGGGAGGTCCAGTTGTAGCCGCTGGAGGACGCGAACGTCCAAAGGGTCTTGCCAGAAGAAGCGTCAAGGGCCCTGAGTGCACCAGGGCCGGTCGAGCCAGCCGAGGTCCCCACATAGAGCACGCCGTCAACTATGCGCAGCGCGCCGGTCGATTGGTCTGCGTCTGTGGTGGTGCTTGAGACCCAGCGCGTCTTCATGGTCTTGGCGTCAAAGGCTTGGACGAGTCCGTCGTCGAGGGCAACGTAGACTATGCCGCCGGAGTAGATGGGCCGCGAGGTGAGCGTGACGTTGAGCGTGCCTGCGAGCTGCCCGGTCGCCTCCACCTCGCCGCTTTCCTTGTCGATGCGGACGAGCCTGTTGGTGTACGTCGAGCTGACCGTACCACCCATGAACTGATCCCCGACGGCTATGTAGACCTTTCCGCCTACGATGAGCGGCTCGCTTGTGGAAACCCCGCCGCCGACCAAAAGCCGCCAGCTCTCAGAGCAGCCCTCCGTCGGAGTGGCGGCAGACGTGACGTTGCCGCCCGCCTCAGCCTCAGGCCACTCGGCTGCATAGTTTTCGAGCTGGTCTTTTGGGTTGTCATACTCTACTTGGGTGACAGTCGTGTCTGCGTCCCCGTAGCAAGTATATTTCCAGACGATCTCATCGCCGTCTTGGGGGATGTACTCCCCAGCGCCTACATCAGAAACACCTCCATCAACGATGAGTTCTCAATAGGGGTAAGGAGCGTCATAGCCTGTCGAGAGGGTCTCTCCCGATGCTGATGTGATCGAATTCAAAAAGAGCCCATAATCAGTTTGAACGTCTGCAGTGAGACCAGCAGCCTCAAACGCGCGCACTGAGGCGGACATTGCCGTGTCGCCATCGGTTGACTCTAGGTAGCTCGGCTGCATCCAGTAGGTGTAGACCCCCGTCGAGTCGGGCGCGATCACGGCCACACTGATCCTGGCCTCGACGCTAGCCTCAGCGTTGGCGCCGGACTGCGCATCGGCCAGCTGTACCTCTGACGTGCTTGCCTTGCTGGTCCCAGCCTCCGTGGCTGCGGAGGATTTTTGTGTCCCAGCTTCTTCGCTTTGAGCTTCTGATGAGATGATCGGTCCGAATGCAGCGGAGGTGACCGTGCCTGTGTCTGTGGTGACTTCGACCTTGACGTACATGCCAGCAAGATCAGCCGTGTCAAGCTCAGATGAGGTGGCTTCCTCTATGGGCGCGTATGTACCCTCGGCTGATTTGCAGGAAAGCCACTGGTAGGAAATGCTTCCGTCGCTATCGGTGTCCGCAGAGCCGGAAAGGATGGCCTTCAGGCTGGTCCCGGTCCCTGTCGTGTCAGAGATTGAGACGGACTCGGGTGCTGCTTTTGCCCCCTCAGAGCTGGAGCTTGACGCTTGCCCTTGGCTTGCTGCTGAGCCCGTAGCTGAAGATCCGTCCGATTCCGTGGCAGCTGCGCTCGTTGCTGAGGGCATGCTCGCGCCTTCTTGAGCCATTTTCGAGAAGGTTTGCCCTGTCGTGCTGGCTAGAGCCTCGTTCGGCAGCAGTATGAGGACTATGGCAGCAGATGCTGCAACGCTTAGAACTTGCTTCCACAAAAAACGCAACCTTGTTTTGCCACGCATCTGACAGCCCTTTCGCGAGACATTCCGACATGTTCTTCACCTTTTGCTGCGGTGGTAAAGAAATGCTGGTACGATAGTTCATCGCGAGAAATCGCAAAGATTGCCTTAGGTTAGAAGCAAGGATACCGGCACCCTTCCCACACGCCCGAGAAGGCGAAACCTCTTGAGGATGGGCAGGTCTTCTGGCTCGCGGTTAAGGATCATAAGACCCACGCGAAGAAGCCTTCTTAGACAGATCAGTTTATAGACGTCCGATGGCCTTTTCTTCGCTATCTCCGCATACAGCAGTGGCGGCTGTCCCGGATTCAGACCGGGTTCCCTTTTGATCAGGCTGTCTAGCTCTGTGCTCTCACAGCTTGAACCACAACCCCATATAGAGCAAACTATTCAATCACCTTTGAGTTTATCATGCCTTTTGTAGCTAAGATTGTTTTCCTACGTTAGATGGATTTGTGTCTGTTTTTATACAGATCATTAATTTGACGTCGAACTGTTTTCTAGGAGCTTGCCATGGAATGGATTAAGTCAAGGTTGGATGAACTGGCTGATCGGGACACGACCTACCGTCAGTTTAACACGCGTATCCTCGCGACCGTCGCACCCCAGACTGTCATTGGCGTCCGCATGCCCCGTCTCCGCCGCCTTGCCCGTGAAGTAGAACGCTCGCCTGACAGAAATGCCTTCCTTGAGGAGTTGCCCCATGCCAGCTATGAAGAAAATCAGCTCCATGCGATTCTTATCTGTCATATCAGTGACTATCGTGAAGCAATCAAGCAGGTGGATACGTTTCTGCCCTATGTTGATAACTGGGCTACCTGTGACGCAATGAGCCCGCATGCCTTCAAGGGCCATCCTGAGGGGCTCTTTTGTGATGTAAAGCGATGGGTTGGAGGCACTCGCACGTATCCGGCTCGCTTTGGGGTAGGCGTTTTGATGAAATACCTGTTAGACGATCAGACCTTTGATGAAGGGATGCTAGAGCTTGCGGCAGAGACAGGCAATGCCGCCTACCATGACCGCCCGAATGGCAGTTATTATGTGCGAATGATGGTGGCATGGTACTTCGCCTGCGTCCTCAGCCAACATCCTGCGGCTGCCTTGCCTTGGCTTGAGCAGCGTCGTCTTGGCCGTTGGGTACATAACAAGACTATACAGAAAGCCCTTGAAAGCCGCTGCATCCCTGAAAGCACCAAGACCTATCTCAAAACCTTGCGCTGGCGTCATGGGGATGGTGACTTTTAGAAGGTCTGTGCAGTTCGCATTCGTTTGGCACCATCATGGCAAGCGCAAGGCAAAATGGTGGCCCAAGGATTAGTCATAGGGAGACCTGATATAAGGAGGATTGACGGTGGAGTCTGTTTGCCAGGGAGGATGTGCTCACGGAAACCATGCTAGAAAGAGGGGTGCCCTCACGCCGGAAGAAAAGCGCCGTGCCCTTGAGCTCGACCCTGTGAGTGGCCCTGAGGTTGAAGCTGGGCTGCAGGAGAAGGAAGAGATCATACGGGATCGCAAGCATGTCGCATTCGTGCGCGCAGGAGCGCAAACCGGGGCAGATCGCGGCGGACTTGATGCGGCGCGTGACGTTGGCGTCCCCATTTGCGGGTGGGTGCCGAAGGGAGGTCGCGCTGAAGACGCAGGAAGGGCGCCGGGGCTGCTTCGCCTCTATCCTGAGCTTGTCGAAACTCCCTCTGATTGGTATATGCAGCGCACAGCCTGGAACGTGCGGGACTCTCACTGTACCTTGATTGTCTGTGCAGGTGGAATAGAGCCGGGCAGTGGCACTGAGGCAACCGTGGAATTCGCTCGCGACTACGGGCGTCCATGGATGGTCGCTGAGGGCCCTGCAGATGCCGATCACGTATGGGAGTGGCTTGTCGGGATTGGCCAAGGTCTCACGGTCAATATCGCTGGGCCTCGGGCATCAAAGGACCCTGACGTCTATGGGTTGGCCTACGATCTGCTAACCCTGATCCTGCTGCGTGACCGAAGCTGAGCCGTTGGTCAATCCTTGGTCATTCCTCCGCAGGTCAATAGCCACTTCCCTTTGACAGGCAAGACCTGTGCCCTGAAGCGAGAAAGTCATAGAAAATCCTAGACAGGCAATATTTTTTGGCGTATGCTCTCATTAGTTAATGAACAGATGCTCATATGTTTGTAGGAGAGTCGCCATGGGAGAGAGCAAAGCCACCTCTTGCAACTGCAAAGAGTGCGAGAGCAAAAGCCAAGAAGAGCAGAAAGACCCAAAGAAGCTTATCAGGCGCATCATTTTCGCATCCATCTTGCTTGTGGCGTGCATGGTAGCCGAGCGGCTCCTCGACCTCCCGATGTGGGAAAGACTTCTTATGTACCTCGTGCCTTTTCTGGTCGTGGGCTATGACGTGCTCGGGGGAGCGGCTGAAGGAATCATGCACGGCGATCCCTTCGATGAGGACTTCCTTATGTCTGTGGCTACGATCGGGGCCCTGGCGATTGGCTTTCTCCCGGACTCTGAGCCGGAGTTTGCAGAAGCAGTGTTTGTCATGCTGTTCTTCCAAGTCGGAGAGGCATTTGAGGCTGTCGCAGAAGGCAACAGCCGCCGTTCGATTGCCAAGCTCATGGACATCCGCCCTGACACCGCAAACGTTGAGTGTGCAGGCAAGGTCAGTGTCGTCTCGCCGACAGAGGTAGCTATAGGGGAGATCGTCGTTGTTAAGCCTGGAGAGAAGATCCCTATGGACGGCAGCATTGTCGAGGGCACGTCGAGCTTGGACACCGTAGCTCTGACTGGTGAGAGCGTCCCACGCAGTGTGAGCGTCGGTGACAGTGCCATATCCGGCTGCGTTAATCAGACCGGCGTTTTGCGCATACGAGTGACCAAGCCATTCGGCGAATCCACGGCGTCGAAGATATTGGATCTCATTGAGAATGCAGGCGAACACAAGTCGCGCTCGGAGCACTTCATCACGAGATTTGCTCACATCTATACGCCTCTCGTCGTGTTTTCTGCCATTGCGCTCGCCATAGTGCCGCCTCTGGTCTCTGGCCAGTTCAGCGAGACCTTCCCGACGTGGCTTCTGCGCGCATTGACGTTCCTCGTGGTGTCATGCCCCTGCGCCTTGGTGGTCTCTGTGCCGCTGACCTTCTTCGGCGGCATAGGCAGCGCGTCTAAGAGCGGGATCCTGATCAAGGGCTCGAACTTTCTCGAGACACTTGCTAAGGCAGACACCGTGGTCTTCGACAAAACAGGGACGCTGACGCGCGGCGTCTTCCAAGTCATGGCCGTCCATGACGTCGCATGCGACCGGTGTGGTGCCTATGCCCATGGGAGGTCATATCAGGGCCTGCAGGGATGCGACGAAGACGAGCAGCGCCTTCTGCACCTCGCCGCACATGTCGAGCGCTTCTCCACGCATCCCATTGCTGACGCGCTTCGTGCCGCATATCCCCACGAAAATGATGGCTGCACCGTGGAGGATGCGCAAGAGGTGGCAGGGCAAGGCGTGATAGCCCGCGTAAACGGCCATAAGGTCGCTGTCGGCAATACGCGTCTGATGGATGCCGTGGGCGCCCAGTGGATTGACTGCGACAAGGTCGGCACGATCGTCTACGTCGCCGTTGACGGCACCTATGCAGGCCATATCGTCATTTCGGATGAAGTCAAAAAGGATGCGGCTGAGGCCATCGAGGGCATACGCTCTGAAGGGGTGCATCGCACGGTCATGCTGACCGGCGATCGCGAGGAGGTCGCAGCATTTGTCGCACACGAGCTTGGTATTGACGAGTGGCATGCAGGCCTGCTCCCTGCAGACAAGGTAGAGCAGGTAGAGAAGCTTCTCGCGCAAAAGAAGGACGGGCAGGCCCTCGCCTTCGTCGGTGACGGCATCAACGACGCTCCCGTACTCGCTCGCGCAGACGTGGGCATCGCCATGGGTGCCATGGGGTCCGATGCTGCCATTGAGGCTGCCGATGTCGTCCTTATGGATGACAAGCCATCAAAGATAGCGCGCGCCATCCAGATATCACGTCGTACCTTACGCATAGCGCGGCAAAACATCGTCCTCGCGGTTGCTATCAAGATAGCGATTCTTATATTGGCGGCCATGGGCCTTGCGCCGATGTGGCTTGCCGTCTTTGGTGACGTCGGCGTATTGATCATTTGTGTGCTTAACGCCACCCGCACGCTCATATAAGCAAAGCGGCCAAGGGGTGTGCGACAAGACGAAGGATGTCAGCATATCGTTGACACCCTTCGAGCCTATCTAGCCTTGTAGGCGTGCTGCCCCTCTTTCTTTTTTGTTCTGGCTGTTGTTTTTCAGCCTAGCGTCTTCAGTGCGTCGACCACAGGC
>ENA-UOOR01001829-UOOR01001829.1-fermentation-metagenome-genome-assembly--contig:-NODE-1829-length-23634-cov-2.929938_pt1 | contig 23634 bp, 21 predicted proteins | sample MGYA00245780_ERZ724029 | MGnify/ENA primary metagenome ERZ724029 (study PRJEB28704, sample SAMN03018315) | fermentation metagenome | biome: anthropogenic terrestrial biome; feature: soil; material... | reverse complement strand
AGGTGAAAAAGCATCATAGGTAAGGTTCGTCACTATGCCCTTAAAACCACGACCATTCATCTCGGAAGCAATGCTCATACCTAGCCAATTCACCATGCCGCGTAAGATTGGGTCAACATTCGCGTCATAAGGATCGATAAAGGGAGGCAAAACAAAACGAGGTCCTTCGCTGTTCTGCTGATGCTGATCTTGCACAATGTGAGGATGCCATACATTATGGATTTTTTCTATCACATGACGATTCTCTGTTAATGTAGCCATAAACCAATCACGATTATTGTCATGACCGGCATATTTCTGATACAATTCCGGCAGCAGCATTCCTTCATACGATTTGTCTAGAGATGCTTCGTACCACTTTATGACCAAGTCTAGGCCATCAGGGTTAAGGGAAGGAACTAATAGGAAAATCACGTTATCGAGAATTTCCTGAGTTACCTCGTCGGTCTGAGAAACCATATCGTAGGCTAGCTCGAGCGACATCTGCGCTGCACCAACCTCAGTAGCATGTATGCTGCAGGTAATAAGACAAATTGTCTTCCCTTGCTGGATCAACTCGCTAGCTTCAGTTGCATCTAGATCACGGGGGTCAGCCAATCGCTCTTGAATAGAACGATAGTAATCTAATTTCTCTAGGTTGCCCGGTGAAGAAATCGTTGCCAATAGCATCGGCCGACCTTCGGTCGATTTGCCAATCTCCTCAACCAAGATACGATCGGAATGCTCCGCTAGACGGTGGAAGTAACTAGAAATCTGTTGCCAATTGGCTAGCTTACGATCAGCTCCCACTTGGAAGCCAAGGTGTGTTGCTGGAGCCACAATTTCGTTTTTACACTTTGTCAAAACAGATCACCCGCTTTCAGTTGTGTATTTGGAAGGCAAATAAGGCATATCGTGTAAGTTTAAATTCGACAATAGAAATACCTATCCCTGCGCACAACCTAATTTCTTACGTATAAGATACTGATCAAACTTAAACGAAGCCGGATGAAGGGGGAACTTACCATTGAGAAAAAGAGCACAACGCCGCATGCCTATCATAGAAGCATTGCAGGAGTATCAGCGTCAACATACTCTGTCTTTTCATGTACCTGGTCATAAGCATGGGATCGGGTTACCCAGCTTAGTTAAGGTCTGGGGAAAAACCGTTTTTGAGCACGACTTAACCATTATGCCGGACCTCGATAGCATCTATAAACCACATGGCATTATTGCCAAGGCACAGCGATTAGCAGCTGATGCCTTCAAAGCTGACCATGCCTTTTTTATGGTCAATGGCACAACTAGTGCTATCCAAGGCATGCTAATGGCGACTCTTGATCCCGGTGACAAGGTCATTGTCCCCCGAAATGTGCATAAATCAATTGTCAGTGGCCTAATTCTTAGTGGAGCAGAGCCAATTTACGTGCAGCCTCCAATTGATGATTACTTAGGAATAGTCAGAGGCATGACTACCGACATTGTACGCCAAGCCCTACGACAATACCCAGAAGCAAAAGCTGTCTTCACTATCAACACTACCTATTACGGTATGGCACCTGAGCTCAAGCAGATTTGTGAGCTAGCCCACGAAAGTGAAATACCTGTGTTAGTCGATGAGGCGCATGGAGCACATTTGGCTTTCCATCCCCTCTTGCCACCATCAGGCACGGAGGCCGGCGCTGATATCGTTGCCTCAAGTACTCATAAGTTAGCAGGCTCACTTACGCAAAGTTCTATGCTGCTTACGCAAGGGCCATATATCGACCCCCTGGAAGTCAAATCAACTCTGAACTTGACGCAGACCACCAGCCCCTCCTACTTGCTTTTGGCATCTTTAGACGCCGCTCGGCAACATATGAGTTTGCACGGGAAAGCATTGCTCACGGAAGCTATGAACTTGGCCAACTGGGCACGGCATGAAATCAACTGGAATATTCCCGGACTATATGTCTATGGTAATGACATGGTGGGGATGCCAGGTTGCCCTGCTTATGACCCGACAAAACTCATTATCAGTGTACGAGCCTTAGGTGTAAGTGGTTTCGAGATAGAGAGGATCTTGCGGCAAGGATTTCATATCCAGGTTGAACTATCTGATCTATACAATGTGATTTGTATCGTGACTATCGGAGATACGAAAGATACGGTACGTACCCTAGTTGAGGCTTTGCGTCAGATAGCTAGTCGCTACAAACCTCGCGATGTACGAGAAGAGAAAATCTCGCTACCTCCTATACCGTCTCTGGCCTATCTACCACGAGAAGCTTATTATAGCGAAACGCGAAAGATACCCTTAACACAAGCGGCTGGTCGCATTGTTGCCGAAATGCTGATGGTTTACCCGCCAGGCATACCACTAATCGCACCAGGCGAAATCTTAACCCAAGATATAATTGACTATGTACTTTCGATCAAAGAACAAGATGCCCATATTTACGGTACAGAAGATCCCACAGCCGAATTCATCCGTGTAATTCGTTAAAGCCGTAAGAGTCAATGAGGTCACCTATAGTCGGGTGACCTCTTGCATTTTGTAGCTTTGGGGCTTGTCAAATGCAAAAATATACGATATCGTAATAGCTGATATTCAATCATTCTCATATACACATAAGCTATTGTATGAAACGACTATTTTTGATGGGAGGAACTTACCTAAATGAAGAAGTTTTTGACACTTGCTATCGTTTTAGCGCTATCCCTTACATTGTTTGCTGGCTGTAGCAAACCAGCAGTTTACAAGGATGGCACGTTTGTTGCGGTCTCCGATGCAACTGATAAAGGTTACATGCTGGCAGAAGTAACCGTCAAAAAAGATAAGATCGAAGCCGTAAAACTCGTAGGCCTTGACAGCTTAGGATTGGAGAAAACAGAAGAGTATCCGTACGAGACATATCATCAGGCGGTTGTTGACTTAGCCAAGGAAATGGTCGACAAGAACACTTGGGATGTCGCAGCAGTTACAAAGGCTAGTAGCACCTCAACTCAATCTAAACAAGCTGCAGAGCGGGCCATGGAAAAGGCACTAGTAAAGCCTGCATCGACTGCGAAGTACTTTGACGGTACATTTATGGCCATTTCTGACCAAACCGAAAAAGGTTGGACAGTTGCTTGGGTTACCATTGAAGACGATAAGATTACTGATGTAGTTTTCCATTCAACTACTAAAACTACAGACGATGAAGGCAATACCAAGTTCGTGCGCAAAGATGAGACTTATCCACACGCCCCCTATCATGAAGCACGCGAAGTCTTGCCTGAACGCATTGTTGAGAAAAACGGTACTGATATCGAAGCTGTAACCGGTGCTACAGGCACTACCGAGACTGTCAAACAGGCCGTGGAACGCGCACTAGAGCAAGCAAGCCGCTAGTAGTTGCTATAGCTAGACAAAAAGCCGGAGTATAACATGCTCCGGCTTTGCTTTTATAATCCAGGCTGGTAACATGTAGAACAAGAATTGCCGTGATATAATAAATGGATACAGAAACTATGTGGGAGTGAGATGCGCATGCGCAGACCATTCGTTTGGTTAGGTCTACTTTTACTTGCTATTGTGGTTGCCATCGGATTTTGGCGTCTCGGGGATAACCGCGAAGCAAGTCAAGCAGAGTTTCTTATGGGGACCTACATGGAAGTTAAGGCAATTGGCAGGAATGCTCCACTAGCAATAGAGAAAGCTTTTGCACGCCTTAAAAATACCGAAGAGCGTATGACGCAGAACAGCATGACGAGTGAGGTAGCCGGTATTAATCAAAAGGCTGGCATTGAACCCGTGACTGTTAGTGCCGATACCTTCTATGTCATACAGAAAGCTCTTCACTATGCCGAGCTAACCGAGGGCAGGTTTGATCCTACAATTCAGCCTGTCGTCAAGCTATGGCAAATTGGTTCACCCCAAGCAAGAGTACCGGCACCAGAGGAAATAGCCGCTAAGCTACAGGTAGTAAACTACCACGCTGTAGAGCTCGATGCAGAACTTAACACCGTGTGGTTAACACAACCTGGCATGGGGCTTGACCTAGGCGGTATAGCTAAAGGATACGCAGCCGATGAAGTAGCGGCTATATTGCGAGAACACGGTGTCAAGAAAGCACTGATTAACCTTGGCGGTAACTTATATGCGTTGGGCAATAGCCCCTCTGGCCAACCTTGGCGTATTGGCATCCAAGATCCTGAAGATGAACGTAGTCAGTATATCGCTGTTATTGAGGCCAACGATAGGACACTAGTTACTTCGGGCGCATATGAAAGATTCTTAAAGGTAGATGATAAGCTTTATCATCATATTCTTAATCCAGCCACTGGTTACCCCGCTACAACTGATCTACTAAGTGTTACAATCATTACTACAAACTCTATTGACGCTGATGCCCTGAGCACGAGTGTTTTCATATTGGGCCTTGACGACGGGCTAGCATTGGTCAATAGGCTGCCAGATATCGATGCGGTACTCATTAATAAAGAACACCAAGTATTTGCTACCGAGGGAGTACGGGATCGGATGACGATTGTCGATCCAAAATACAAGCTAATGCCACTAAAGTAATTATGATTATGCATATTACAGGAGGCAAGATGAATACTGCTAGAAAAACCGTCCTTTTAGGGATCTTAATCGCTCTTGCACTGGCACTGCACGTAGCAGAACGAGCCCTACCGCTGCCAGTTCTGCCTGTGCCGGGAGTCAAGCTTGGCCTGGCCAATATAGTGACCCTAATGGCAATCTTTATTCTGCCGTTACCGGCCATAACTCTGCTTGTCCTGGGTCGTACCGTTTTGGCTGCCGCTTTTGGTGGCGGGTTGTCTGGGTTTCTCTTTAGCTTAGCAGGTGGACTGCTAAGCATGTTAGTCATGTATGTGTTAGTTCATCATGCATCTCCTTGGTTTAGCCTACCGGCGATCAGTGTTATAGGAGCATTGTTTCATAATCTGGGGCAACTACTAGTGGCAGCAGTTATTGTACGCACCCTAGGGATTCTGCTTTATCTCCCTTTACTCTTAGTATCAGCGGGAATTACCGGACTGGCTGTTGGCTTTACGACGCTCATTTTGCTGCGGGCTCTGTTACGAACCAAGCTAGTCACTGTACCAGATAGTCTACGCTCGATGATCATATGAACCTTAAATAGCAACAGGCGAACAATAAGGCCGTACCGAGGACAATGGTACGGCCTTGATTTATGGGAGAACCTTATACAAATTACTTCAGCAGTGTTACAAGCATGGCAGTCAGCTGAGACATTCCTTTAGCTATTGGTCGCACATCTAGCGACTCGTCCAGACGGTGAGCGCCTTGCCCGGTCGCAATTCCAATGCAAACAGCCGGAATACCTAGGCTCAAAGGAACATTGGCATCAGTGCTACTGGGGCTACTACTCGGGTTTATACCTAAAGCCTCTAGCGTGGCTTTGCCCAATTGCACCAGCGCATGACTAGACGATAATGCTCCTCCTGGACGGTCTCCCACAACCTCAATCGCCAGTTTCACCCCGTTTGAGTGCAGCTCCAGGATGCTCCGCACATCTTTCTCTAGCTTTGCCAAACTAGTGCTAGCAGTAGAACGCATGTCAATTAGCATCTCAGCTTGCGGTGCTATCGTATTGATAGAAGTTCCCCCAGAGATGACACCAACATTATAGGTTGTACGTGGCATAGCAGGCACCTGCAAACGAGCGATATCGGCTATCATACGGCCAAGGGCATGAACAGCACTTGGAGCACCGAAATCGCCCCAGCTATGGCCACCCCCCGTTAAGACTGTGACTTGGAGACGTCGACTGGCAATACCCTCATGGATTACTGAACCCAAGTTCCCATCCACAGCAATTACCATATCAACCTCTTGACCAAAGCGAGCCATCGCTGCCTTGATACCTCGCAGATCGCCTAGCCCCTCTTCTCCCGCCGTACCAACCAGAATCAGTCGTCCCTTGAGCGCAATAGATAAGTCCCGCAAGCCAGCTACTAATTGTATCAAAGCTGCCACCGCGGTTGAGTTGTCACGTACACCAGGGGCATACAACTTATCCCCCTCACGTCTGACGTGTACGTCGGTGTCTGCTGGGAAAACAGTATCCAGATGAGCGGCAACCAAAACAGTAGGACCAGCCGCTTGTCCACGGATATCTGCATAAACGTTAGGCGTTTCATCTAAAAACACATTAGTCAAACCAAGCTCCCGCCAACGTCGAGCTACATAGTCAGCCCTTGCTTTCTCTTGGAAAGAAGGTGCTGCCACCTCACAGACGGCTATGTTCTCTTGCACCATGTCTTCCAGGTGATCAAGGTAATAGGCTTCGAACTTCTTGAGTAACTGGTGATCAATCATAGTCTAGCCTCCCTCGTTTGTCGCTAAGTGAAGAGATTCAACATCTTTTGTCATACACCTCTTGTCCCGTTATCGATTGTAGACTACAATAAAGAGAATTTCAAACTGGGTTGCAGGTAACTAGTGTTTTATGGAAAGAAGGTCTGCCATGTTACAGTTGAAGTACTTGTTCCATAACAAGGAGCTTGCCCTAGAAATACTCTCACGCTGGAACTACGATAAGAACCAGCCCCATCTGATGGAGCAATACCGCATCTCTGCCAATGCGGTATATGGCTTCACAAACCAAGACACGCGCTGCTTCTTGCGCTTTGCCCACGCAGAAGAGAAAAACCGGGGGCAAATTCTTGCCGAGCTTGAGTTTCTGAACTACTTAAGGACCAATAATTATCCCTGCCTACAGCCTGTACTATCTAAAGCCGGAAACGAACTCGAAGTAGTGGATACTCCTGACGGGCGCTATTATGGCGTTGTATTCTTAGGAGTGCCCGGTAGGAGCCTAAGCGATCACACCCTCACCCCTACAATCGCTTTTGGCTGGGGTAAGCACATGGGACGTTTGCATAGGCTTAGCAAAGACTACAGTCCTAGCCGTTATCGCCGGGTTGACCACGTAGCCCAGCTCAATTGGATGGCTGAGGTATTAGACACATTCCCAGAGGAAGCCCTAGCCCGTAGAGAGCTCGAGGTAGTGAGTGATTGGCTGCAACGTTTGCCCCAAAATGATAATAACTACGGCCTGGTTCACTACGACTTTGAAACTGATAATGTGTTCTACAGCCCTGATACTGAAAACTTCTACGTCATTGACTTTGATGATGCTGTCTATCATTGGTTTGCTATGGATGTAACGACTGCACTGGCTAGTTATGAGGGAAGCAACCGCGAGTTAGCCCAAAAGCAATTCATGGCTGGTTATCGCACTGAGCACCGGTTAGATGATGAGTGGCTTCAGCTTAGGCCAGGATTCTCCCGATACCAAAAACTGTACAGTTATGTTAGAGTGATTCGCTCTACCAAGAATCAGAACCTCGGTGAGGAACCTAAATGGATGGGTGGCCTGCGTGAGAAGCTCGCCAAACTATGTATTGAGCGCAGCGCAGATTTTGGTAAACCGATGTGAATAACAAGCGTGTCGCAAGACGTTGTAGCAACGTCCTGCGGCACGCTGATTTTTGTTTGGGATGAAGGGAATTTACGCTTCCTCAACTGAACCTTGTGCATGGATGACAAATAGAGCCATAATGCAGCCTCCCAGCCAGGCGCCTCCTGCTGCAAAGCCAGCTATCACATCACTAGGAAAGTGTACGCCTAAATATATGCGGCTAATACCGATAGCAATGGCTAGTAACCAGGCAGCAAAAGCGCCAACCCTGGCAGTCAGGCTATATCGCCGTCGACCGTATTGCCATAGCAAATAACCGAGCAATCCATAGAAAGCAAAAGAGATCATGGCGTGCCCACTAGGAAAGCTGTAGCCCTTGGCAAAGACTAGAGGTGCAGCTTCCGGCCTTGTGCGCTGGAATAGGGTTTTCAACACCTCGTTGGTAATCCAAGAACCACTAAGGCAAATTGCAAGCACACGTGATTCAGCCAACAGCTTTTGGTTACTGTATCGAGCATATAGCAGCATAGTAACGGCTATAGCAATAGTAATCGTAGCCGAACCCAAGTAAGTTATCACTTTCATGCAGGCAGTTACGCAGTCGCTACGAAAACTTTGCACATAAGACGCAAAAGAGCGGTCAAAACCTGCTAGGTGGGGATAATGCCAGGCAAGCAAAACAAAGGCCCCTAAGAGCAGAAAGCTAACAACCATACCGACGATTAGGCGCTTGCTAACGGGCACCAAATTGGCGCTTAATGCTGGCTTATTACGCTTCATAATAGTCCTCCCAATAAATATATAAATATAGGTAAATTAAGTTTATCATATAAACAAGGCAGGCCCCATGTCTAGGGCAGGAAATTTGCTTCCCTTGCCGAAAGATTATAACAGACTAGATGTATGGAGGGATAACAAGATGCCGGAAACTAAGCGACGCATAACAATAGCAGACTTGAAATCTATGCACTGGGTAAGTGATCCTCGCATTGCGCCAGATGGAGAACGGATTGCCTATGTTGTCAAACAAGTAGATCCAAAAGATGACAAGAAATATGTTTCTCGCATTTGGCTGGTTGGTTGTGCCCAGGGCGATCCGATTCAGCTCACAGCAGGCCCCAAGCTAGATAGTAGTCCACGTTGGTCACCTGATGGAAAGCAGTTGGCTTTTACCTCCAATCGGGAAGAGAGAAACCAAATATGGTTGTTACCTATGGCAGGTGGAGAAGCTAGACAGCTAACCAAACAAAAAGCTGGAGCAGGGACCCCTGTATGGTCACCAGACGGTAAGAAAATCGCTTATGTTAGCCGCGTTAGCGCAAATGCTGACAAGACCGAGGACGACAAGAATGCTAGCGATGTCAAAGTAATTACTAGGCTGCACTACAAACAAAATGGGCAAGGATTTTTAGGAGACCGCTACGCTCAAATTTTCGTTGTTGACGTGGCTACAGGTCAGGAACAACAAATCACCAGCGGCGAATTTGACTGTAGCTCGCCAACCTGGTCCCCCTGCGGCACCAAATTGGCCTTCAGCTCCAATCGTACAGATGAGCCTGATTACAATAACCAGACTGATATCTGGGTAGTCAGCGCTGACGGTGGAGAACCTCAACGGTTAACTGCTGGCGATGGCCCTTGTGGCAGCCCTAGCTGGTCGCCTTGCGGGGAATACATCGCCTACCTTGGCCACCATAACGAATATAAGAGTGCGACTTTATCACGCATTATGGTTATTCCAGTTGATGGTGGAAAACCAGTAAATCTTACCGCGAATTTTGATCGCACCCCAGGTAATGCCTGCGGCTCAGACATGGTGAGTGGAGTTGACCCAGGGCTAGTTTGGTCAGCTGACAGTCAATCAATCTTCTTCTTGGCCAGCGATGGTCCACGCACTAAGTTGTATCGTGTTGCTAACAAAGCTAATGCTACGGTGGAGCCTATCACCGGTGATAAGGAACAAGTTATCTTTGGCATGAGCCTAGCCACGAATCACAATCGCTTCGCTTTAGCCATTACAGAACCATTGAATATTGGTGATATCTATTGTCTCGACCTTAACTCACAACCGAAACAACTAACAGCACATAATGAGAGCCTATTAGACGAGCTGGAATTGACAATGCCTGAGCCATTCACCTGTGAAAGTGATGGTATGACAGTTGAGGGCTGGGTAATGAAACCTGTTGGTTTCCAACCAGGAGTCAAATACCCAGCAGTGCTTGAAATTCATGGAGGCCCTCATGTAGCTTACGGGTATACTTTCATGCATGAATTCCACTTGCTTTGCGCAGCAGGCTATGCTGTGTTTTTCACCAACCCACCAGGTAGCCAAGGATATGGCCAAGAATTCCTCATTCAGACGCATAACGATTGGGGTGGGAAAGATTATCGCGGCATTATGGCTGCTGTGGATTACGTCAGTAAGTTCGACTACATTGATCCTGAACGCTTGGCACTGACCGGAGGCAGCTATGGCGGTTTCATGACCAATTGGATTATTGGCCAGGATCAACGCTTCAAAGCCGCGGTTACGCAGCGCAGCACTAGCAATCGCTACAGCATGTTTGGCACAAGTGATGTCGGCTTCATGAATGGGCAGTTTGAATTCAAGGAAAACCCTTGGGATAACCCTGAGTCCTACCTGAAACATTCACCAATCACTTATGTCAATAATGTACAGACACCACTTTTGCTTCTGCATAGTGAAGAAGACTTGCGCTGCCCCATGGAACAGGCTGAGCAATTCTTCACCGCTCTCAAGTGGTTACGCCGAGAAGCCGTTCTGGTACGTTTCCCGAACGAGACTCATGAGCTTTCACGATCTGGCCAGCCGCGTCATCGTGCTGAAAGGCTGGAGCACATGGTGAATTGGTTCAAGAAATATGTGCCTACTGAGGCTGAACAATATAGTATGTAGGAAACTTGAGATTAGAGGTTAAACTTACTGGGGTTGCCTTTTACAGGCAACCCCAGTTCTCATTATGGCAGTTCTATTTTCATCACCTCAAAGGGGTCAGCTATCTCCTCAGTGGCTTCTAGGTCAAACGCTCCATAATATAGGGAACGACCGTCAGGCGACCAAAGAGGTCCAATGACTGGGCTACCCTTGGTTAATTGCTGTTGCATATCGCCAACTACCGAGACCAGCCAAAGCTCATACTGTAACTCCCCTGTTTGACGTAAAACTACAACCTGTCCAGAAGAACCTGGTCGGGGTGTGAAATCTTGAACTTGTGTTGTAACCAATACCCGCGGTTCGGATCCATCCGTGGCATTCACCACCCACAGTCTCCCCTGCTCAAATGGATCAGACAGGAATAGCTGTTCACCCTTAACAGCGAAGAACTCGGCCTCCGCCAATCGGCGTCTATCTGCACCCTCCGGTGTCATGCTGCCAACAAAAGCTGGTGCCTCTGCAGGAAAGCTATTAAAGAACACACGCTCATCTCCTTGAGGCGAAGTTGACCAGCCTAGACGCCGAACCGATTCTGGGGCTTCTGCTATAGTTCGCTTCTGGCCATCTAGATCGGTGATATTTATAGAATCTGATTCAACAAAAGCAATTTCCTGGCCACTCGGCGACCAGGTCAGAGGACCAATTCCAGCTTCGCTAGCAAAAAGTGACCTTTGCTCACTGCCGTCAGCGTTAGCTAACCACATTGTGTCAGTAGCCCAGGCTAGGTACTTGCCATCGGGAGAGAAAGCAGCATTAAAGGTAGTGGAGGTAAACTCAAAGATCTTCTTACTGGTAGACCCGTCTGTAGCCACTAGCCAGCCTTCGTTTTTCTCCTCTAGTGTTCGGACTACAAGCAAAGTACTCCCATCGATTGAGATTGCCTTGGGTTCCCCTATACCTAATTTGATGGCTGTAGGCAATTCTGCTTGTGGCGCAGGTTGTGGAACGGTACGACAGGCTACCAGAGCCAATACCATAAGTATCAACAGGCAGACTAGCTTATTTCTTCTTGTCAAACTAGACACTCCTTATCTTTTTTATGCAGTTTAATTTACCTGCACAAATGCTTATCTGAGTAATAGGATATAACTATGATAGCGTCCGAGTAAAAGGAAGTTGTTGTCTGGTATCTGAGGGAGGAGACTCCTCTTCCTTATTATGTTCTTTTCTCAATGGCTCTTTATACAAAACAGATGCAAAGTAGGCTGAATGCTAACAAGCCCACCGACGCAAACCCTAAAAAATGCCCGAAAGCCAACGCCCTTTTCATGAACTTCGGGGACTGCTTGAGTGGTTGCGGACACGTTATACTAATGCATATTCCCACCCAATGCGGGGCAAATTTACAATAAGCACCTCTTCTTAGATTTTGAGAGATGCGAGCACAACTTATACCCCAAAACCCCAAAGAAGGTGGAGCTTGCTCATTGCAGGCTCCACCTTCTTTGGGGTTATTCATTTGAGTGTTACCAAACTTAACATGCCAATCTGCTGTGTAAAGAATGAAGAAAATCGGTAACATATCATAACTAGTTCTGGAGGTGCGACATGCCTAGATTGCGTCAATTAATCTCTGTTCTAGCTATGGTTCTGGTTAGCATCGCCGTAATCGGTAGTCTTACTTCCTGCTCATCCAGTTCACCCAAAGCAGCTACTACCCTAGAATTGCGGTTCACACGTGCCGATTGGCCAGAGGTGTTTGCAATTGATACTTCTACTGCTTTAAGAGAGATCAGCGCCGAGCTTCCGCTTTGGCGATCTGCCTCGGCTACGCCTCCTAATCAAGAACAGCCCAGTTATCAAATCAAGCTTACTTGGACTAACCGACCCAGTCTGTTACTCTATCTGACACACGATCTGCGGGTGTTCGATGAATCCTTAAGCATCGAGTATCTCACCCCGCAAAAAACGCAGCAACTGCTCGCTGTATCGGTTGAGAGCCTAAACAGTATGCGCTTCGGAGAGCTCTTGCCTTGGTCAGAAGCCAATTGCTTGCTACCTCGTTACGCCATCTGTACGATTCTGGACATAGAAACGGGGCTTACATGGAAAAGCCAGCGACGAGCGGGGTCATTACATGCGGATATCCAACCTTTGACAAAGCAAGATACTTTGCAGTTGCATGCCGTCTATGGCGGTAGCTGGAGTTGGGATCGTCGTGCCATAGTAGTTTTGATAGGAAATAGGCGTATCGCTGCTTCCATCAATGGTATGCCGCATGGCGCAGGGGCATTGCGAAACGGTTTCCCCGGTCATCATTGCTTGCATTTCTGGCAGAGCACCACACATGTGGGAAGGTGCCCCGACCCAGCTCACCAAGTAATGGTGCACAAAGCTGCTGGTAAGCTTCATGCCTATCTGCAAGAACTCCAACCCAATGATCTGCAATTAGCTATGTTAGAAATCGCAGGCCAAGGCGACGCTAATATCGTCAAGCTCGGGATTATCAACCCAAAAGATGGCACTGACCCTAGTCAGCTAGCCAAGCAAGTCAGCAACATCAAGATTTGGGAGAGCCAGGTAGACACAACGCAAAGCGGAAAAGTAATTGGTCTCTACAATGTCAGTGTCTACTTAAAGGGAGATCCTAAAGAGTATCGGCGTAAAATACGCCTTACTAGTTACTACTTTGACGACCTAGGACGTTGGCTTGTGGAGCCAAGTTTTCTCTCGCAACTCCTAGTTGGGTAACAGTCTCTGCTCACGTAGCCAACGCGGGACTTCTATCTCGGCTGCATCATTGATGATTTTTACAGGTACTCGCAAACGGCGCGCGAACTCGGGCAAGTAGCAAGCGGGAGCTACCTGCAAACTTGTTCCGATTACTAACAACCAATCAGCACCAGATAATAGCTCTATAGCAGTATCAAAGCCATGAGGTACTTCTTCAAAAAGAACAACGTTAGGCTTGAGAATCTGTTGGTCGACAGGGCAATGAGGGACACCGGCTGCAACTCGCCGGTCCTTAGCTGCATAGAGGGTCCCACAGGCTTCGCAAATTAGCTCGCGCAGATTACCGTGCAACTCCAAAACATCTTGGCTCCCAGCTGCTTGGTGCAGGCCATCAATGTTCTGCGTAATTATTGTGGCACCTGCCTGGGCTAAAGCTAAATGGGCAGCGTTAGGTTGTGCCTCCTGCCAAGGAGTCAGGCCTTCCCAATAATAGTTATAAAACTCCTCTGGATAACGAACAAAGAAGGATTTAGTCAAGAGTTGTCTTACAGGCCTACCACGCCAAGTATCTTCGCCAAAAGTAGGCAAGCCACTAGCTACGCTGATGCCAGCACCGGTTAGAGCAACGATACGGGACATCTTCTCACCTCCTATACTATCCCTATTTTAGCATAGCAACAGTTAGGAGGTATGCGGCCTAAGACTTACCCTTAGCTGGCTTCGTTATCTGTACATAAATAGCTGCATCGGGGCAGTGCAGCATACATTGCCTGCAAACAATGCAACCTGACGCTTCGACCCTGACACGCAATGTGCCGTAGTTAGCCGGCTGATCGGACCACGAGATAACACGAGTCGGGCACTTCTCAATACACAGCCCACAGCCTTTACATAGCTCTGGGTAAACTGTCCAGGTTCCTCGTGGTGCCTGGTACCGTTCACCGACGAAACCTTGCTCTTGCTTGTTCACCGATTAGTTTCCCTCCTCACGGCTTCAGTAACATAAGCCCAACCGCGATCTAAAGCGCGTAAATTAAGTTGCTTCAATTCAGGATCACGGCGCAATTTGTCGCCTAGCTTGGCCAACATACCCTCCTGCACCATTGCTAGCGACAAAACTCCACTAGCGGCTAAGATGGCGCCCAGAATAATGATGTTAAACACTCGCGGCTTCAGTTCAGCGCGAGCTATTTCAGCGGCTGGAATACCAATAGTGCGATCCGGCATTAAACCCATATCGGCTGGGGGACGGCTCGGCGCTTGGGGCTTTGAACCTAAGGCTAGGCTAAAAGCCTCTGGAGCCACAGTTTCCCACGCTTGTATGCCTACCGTAGCATCAAGCAGCTGAGGAGGTGCGATAGCCGATGCCTCGTAGATGTAGAACGTATCTCTCTTAATATAGGCTAGAGTCCGCTCTACTGCCCTCTCACTTAAGGGTACCAAAATATCCGCTTTTTCGAACTTGGGGGCACCAAGCGCTTGCTCAGCTATTTGTACCATAGCTATAGATACCCCTCCCCGTTGCTCCACCCCGAAATTGGGAATGTAAATAGCCTCCTTGCCAGCCCTGAAAGCTGACTCGGCAAGGATTTCACCGATCAACTGCACTCCCTGACCACCTTCACCGGCCACCACAATACGCCAATGTTTCTTGTTCACTTGTCTTCTCCCCCCTCTGCTTGGCCAGGCGTCTTAAATTCTCCGAGTGTGAAATACTTAGTCATTTCATCGTCAAGATAGCTCCAGGTTTGCTTCGCGTTGGTATGCCAGTTTGTGGGACACCCAGACAGTGCTTCCACGAAAGAAAAACCGCGTCCAGCCAACTGGTTCTCTAGGGCTTGCCGCACATATTGCTTCAAGCGCGGGTAATTAGAGACAGATCCACGAGCAACATAGGCTGAATTGCTGGTGATAGCTGCTACCATTTCCGGTCCTAGTGTCGGCTGACCAGTTGCATCCGGGTCACGACCATAAGGCGTAGTACCCGTCGTTTGACCAGGTAAAGTGGTAGGAGCCATCTGTCCACCGGTCATGGCATAAACAGTGTTATTGGCTAAGAGCACAGTGATCTTCTCATTGCGCATGGCTGAGTTAACTAAGTGCTGCGCGCCTATGGCATAACCACCGCCGTCGCCCATATAGGCTATTACTATCAACTCAGGATTGGCTCGTTTGGCCCCCACAACGACTGGCACTGTGCGCCCATGATGGGTCTGCACACTATCGACGTTTAAAAAATCCCAAGCTAAAAGGGAGCAACCAATGTCACAGCCAAACACGGTACGCTCTGCAATGCCTAGTTCATCGATTACTTCACCAAGCGCCTTAAGAAAAATGCCGTGCCCACAGCCTGGGCAAAATCGATGAGGTTTTGTTGCTCGGTTCCACGACGCGGGCATGGCTGGGTCATGGTCATGAATTCTCTCCACTGCTACTCCTCCTATCCTACTCGAGCCAAAAGTCTTTGTGCCCATTCCACAACTAACTCTTCTGTAATACCTAACCCCGGACGTAACAACCCTTCAATGGGCGCACATGTTTTCCCATATAAGCTATCGCGTACCAAGGAGAGCAGTTGACCGTAAGCAGACTCGGCTACAAGCAGCTGCCGGCATCTCCCCGCCGCACGTTGCAATGCGGCAACTGGGAAAGGACGCAGGGTAATCGGACGAAAATAAGCTACGTTGTAACCTGCTGACTTTAAGTGTTCGTAGGCGGCATAAACAGCACGCGAAACAACCCCGTGAGCAACGAGCAGTAAATCTGGCTCTTCGTCACCTTCCCAAGCCCATTCCACAACCTCTTCTGCCATGTGATCCCAGTCGGCTATGTGCTGCATTAGAGTTTCATAAAGCTCCTCTTCAATATTGAAAGTGTTACGATAGTGCCTAACCTGCTGCCCGTCCAACTGCTTTGAAGAACGCCCCAACATACGACTGGTGCCGTGCAACTCAATACCTCGCTGTGCGGGATCGTAAAGTGTCACTGCTTCACGCATTTTTGCTTGATAGCCATCACCTAGAACAAAGGTCGGGAAACGATAGTTCCAGGCATTGTTGAATGCCTTAATAGCATAGTCAAACACCTCTTGATGACTCGCTGTTGAATAAACTAGGCGGTTTCCCTCCCCATTACCACCAAGACATGTTAGTCGTGTTTCTTGCTGCGAATAAATAACAGTAGCTGTCGATGGACCGCCACGCTGCTGTATAAACCAAACGGCCGGTATGCGCATCATCTCAGCCATAGAAATGGGTTCTTGCATGAGTACATTACCTGGGCCAGCCGTCGCACAAAATGATTTCCTGCCAGCCATTACCCCACCGAGGGTGGCAAATCCAGCAGAAAGTTCATCTTCCGTTTGCAGGAATCCCCTTTTGAACTTCGGTGCAAGACGGGTCCAATAATGCATGATCTCGTTTTGGGGAGTAATAGGATAGCCATACATGAATTCTGCTCCGGCAGCTAAGGCCGCCCAAGCAACAACTTCATTACCGGTCATAAAAGACCGCTGTTCAGCCTCAATAACGTTCGTCATTAATCTACCCCCTTAACACTGTTCAGAATGTCTCCCTACCAGAAAGCTGTCTGTAAGTATCGCCTAAGCGGCCAAACTGGGTTACCACATACATCGTAACCGTCCATTTGCTGGGCTATCTCTGCTAAAGCAGGTGTAGCGATAACAGGCAAATTCAGCTCATTAGCTGCTACTTGTACAATTTGGGCACCTCTCTGCACTAGCTCCACTGTCGTTTCTGCCCCAAGATGAGTGTTATTAAGCAAACCGTGTAGAGGATTGAAAAGTTTAGCCTCTTCTAAAATAAGGTCAACGCTACTTGTCATTGGCCTAGTTGTATTTACCACCAAATACACACCCAAGTGCGGGCAAGCCAAAGCTCCTTCAACCAGGTTAAGTACCTCGCTACCAAAAACACCGTAGCCCACGTCACATACCAGATGACCTGTGCGCAACATGGCACTTCTAGCTTGGGGATGCAGCTGCATGCCAGCCTCACCCAAGCCAAAAGTCTGAGCAGTCTCCCAAGCAATCACATTTAGGCCTTGGCCCTCTAGCTGATGCTTGAGGGGACGTAAGGTAAAAGTAGGTTCAACCAGATCTAGATCAACCAGAGTAACCTGCTTGCCCTGCTGTCGAAGGGCTAAAGCTCTATTTACCGCAACCTCACTTTTCCCGGCGGCATATTCACCAACGAACGCTTCGACTCGCTCAACCATACCCTCCACCGCTTCCTTCCTGGCTTGCCAGTAACCATATCTTGCCCCAAAGGGGGCGATAGCATAAAAAAGACTACCTCGTTTTGCGAGGTAGTCCCAAGTATCTGTTTTTAGTTACAAAAATGGACTTTTAGAACCGTCACCAAAGGGTCATTTGATTAGCCGTAGGGAACGTAGCGGCCAATAGACCAGCACGGCTTGCCCCTTAATCTGGCTCTGAGCCACAAAACCAATAGATACATTGCGGCTATCGCGGCTATTTTGCCGATTATCTCCCATGACAAAGAAATGCTCAGCTGGTATTTGCACCGGCCCATAGTTATCTAGGGTAGCTTGATTCAAGTAGGATTCCTCAAGGCGTACACCATCGATAAAAACAGAGCCATCCTTGATCTCGATAGTTTCGCCAGGCAGACCGATAACACGTTTGATGATGCTATAGCCCTCGTTAGGCAACTCCGCAACAACAACATCCCCTCGCCTAGGTGCATGTAAACGATAAACCAAGCGGTTGATAAACAAGCGCTCAGAGTTATGCAGATTGGATTCCATTGAGGATCCTTCAACACGATAGGGTTGTACCAAAACTGCACGCAAAATCCAAGCTAATATCAAGGCTAGAATTAAGGCCTTGGCCCATTCCAATAGCTCACGTTTGACTGCCTCTTCCAAATCTTTCACCCCTAACCAGCGCAAAAACCATTCTATCCCATTATAACACACCAATTGAGAGCATCACCCACTTCTAGTGATATACTTCAATTGATGAGGGAAAGAACTCATACGATACGCTGTGGATACACTTCTGCCCTATCTTTTATCGAGGGATATTCCTATTGTAAGACGTTCAACCCCATAGCTTCTTGCACCCGCCGCAGAGTAGGTTCAGCTTCTCGCTGTGCCTTGGCTGCGCCAGCCCTCAGAATACTGTTTATCTCATCGCTAGCTAATAATTCTTTGTAGCGTGCCTGAATAGGCTCAAGAACTGCAACTACTGCGTCGATAGTGCCCTTCTTGACCGCGCCATATCCTTGCCCGCCATAGCGCTCTTCTAAGGCAGTGACAGTTTCGCCAGAACATAACGCATGAATGACCAAGAGGTTGCTCAAACCAGGCTTCTCAATCGGATCATAGCGTACTATAGCCTCGCTATCGGTAACGGCTCGGTTGATTTTCTTCTTAATAACGTTTGGTTCATCAAGCAGATAAATATCACCAATAGAATTAGAGCTCTTGCTCATTTTCTTATTCGGCTCTGAAAGCGACATGATACGGGCACCAACTTGGGGAATGATTGGCTCCGGTATTTTGAAAACCTCGCCAAAACGATTGTTAAAACGAATAGCTACGTCGCGTGTCAACTCTACATGCTGCTTCTGGTCTTCACCAACCGGCACTACGTCAGTCTGATAGAGCAGAATATCAGCGGCCATCAGGGCAGGATAAGTAAATAATCCAACGGTCACGCTTTCCTGCCCTTCTGCTTTTTCTTTAAACTGGGTCATCCGACTAAGCTCGCCCATATAGCTTGTGCACTGCAACAACCAGCCTAGTTCCGCATGGGCTGGCACATGTGACTGAATAAACAGGGTGGCTTTTTGGGGATCGATGCCCATTGAAAGATATAATGCCGCCAAACTGATTGCTTGCTGGCGCAAAGCTTGTGGATCCTGAGGCACGGTCAGAGCATGTAAATCAACCACTGAGTAATAGCAATCGTACTCGTCTTGCATAGCAACAAAATGACGCATGGCGCCGAGATAATTGCCGAGGGTAAGGTTACCACTGGGCTTGACGCCCGAAAAAGCACGTTTCAACTTAAATCTCCTCCTCATTAAATAAACAAATAAAAACTCCGTCCCCAATGCTCGGGACGGAGTCTCTCCGCGGTACCACCCGAGTTCATTGCCTAAGCAATGCCCTCTTTGGCAACACTAATTGCCGCCTTACCCTATAACGCGGGCAACGCCAAACTAGTGGAACGCTCAGGGCCCCATTCACCGCTACTTGCCACCGCTCCTCACACCATTCGTCGGCTCGCTTAAGACAAGTATTATCGGCTACTTTTTCCCTTCAACACGTTAATAAATTCAATTTACATCCTATTCATCCTAAAGTCAAGAATATCCCCTAGACACCTTTAAGCGACAAGCCGATACGTTTGCGCTTAAGATCTACATCTAATACCCTAACTGTCACTTGGTCTCCAACATGAAGAACATCCGCAGGATGCTTAATGTAACGCTCGCAGATCTCTGAAATATGCGCAAGACCATCTTGCTTAACCCCGATATCGATGAAAGCGCCGAAGTCAACTACATTACGCACTACGCCGGGCAAAATCATATCTGACACTAGGTCTTCCATTTTCAATACGTCTCGCCTAAACACAGGTCCGGGCAAGTCCTCGCGCGGGTCACGCCCTGGCCGCAGTAGAGCTGCATGAATATCGCGTAGCGTTGGTAGCCCCGCACCTAGCTCAGCAGCCAAGGCAGCTAACTCGGTTTCATCTAGTGTCATGCCTTCTGCCTGCCCCTGCATGCGTTTCCATAAATGCCCAGCTACTGGATATGACTCCGGGTGCACCGGAGTATTATCGAGAGGATTATCGGCACCTGGAATGCGACAGAAGCCTGCACATTGCAGAAAAGCAGCTGGGCCTAGACGAGGTACTTTCAATAGCTGCTGTCTGGACTTAAATGGGCCATTCTCTTCACGATGAGCCACTATGTTCTTGGCAACGGCCTTGCTTACTCCTGCTACGTAGTTGAGCAGAGCAGGGGAAGCTGTATTTAAATCTACGCCAACTTTGTTAACTACATCTTCCACTACACCCTGTAGTGTTTGTGCCAAACGTTTCTGGTTAACGTCATGCTGATACTGTCCTACACCAATCGACTTAGGGTCTATTTTTACCGATTCAGCTAGAGGATCTTGTAATCGCCGCCCAATGGATACTGCACCACGCAAAGTTACATCTAGAACAGGCAGCTCTTCAGCTGCTAGCGGGGAGGCTGAATACACGGATGCGCCAGCCTCATTGACAATGGTATAGGATACCGGCAGATGATTGTCGCTAATCAACGCTGCCACCACATCTTCTGTCTCACGTGAGCCCGTGCCATTGCCGATAGCAATAATGCTTACTCCATACGCCTTGATCAGGCGCAATAATAATGCTCTGCCCTGAGTGAGATCGCTCTGGGGTGGGGTAATATAGGCAACACCGGTATCAAGAACGCCACCCTCTGCGTTTATCACTGCCAGTTTACAGCCGGTACGATAGGCAGGATCAACTGCTAACACTACCTGACCTTTCACCGGAGCCTGCAATAACAGGTTGCTCAAATTCTCAGCAAAGACCTTAATAGCTTGCTCCTCAGCCACCTCGGTCAGATTATTACGCAGTTCTCGCTCGATCGCAGGGAATAGCAAGCGCTTGCAACCATCAGCAACAGCCGTCTGCAAGAAAACAGGGGCCTGACGCCGCCGGACAAAGCGATGTAGAATGCGCTCTATTAACTGATCGAGAGGCAAGTTCAATTCTACTTTGAGCAGGCCCTCTTTTTCACCACGATTAATAGCCAAAATTCTATGAGCAGGTATGCGCTTGATGGGCTCGCTATAGTCATAATACATCTCGTAGGGGGAATTAGTCTCCTTGGCAACCGCTGATACTACTAGATCACCATAGGTGCGATAGAAATTACGTGTCAGCTCGCGAATGTGGAAATCCTCGCTAACTCTCTCCGCAATAATATCTTGTGCTCCGGCTAAAGCATCTGCAGGAGCGGCTACCCCCTTTTCCACATCTATGTATAACAGGCTGAGCTCATTAGCTGACGCATCATTCACCCGTTCATCCAACAGTGAGTCCGCTAACGGCTCTAATCCTTTTTCTTTAGCCATAGTAGCTCGAGTACGTCTTTTTGGGCGATAGGGCAAATAAACATCCTCGACCTGCTGCAAGGACGTTGCGCCATCTATGAGCTTGCTCAGATCATCTGTCAGCAGTCCCTGCTCGGCAATCAAACGCTTTACCTCTTGCTGCCTGGCTGATAGCGCACGTAGATAAGTCAGCCGTTCCTGTAACTGGCGTAACACAGTTTCGTCCATCTCGCCGGTAATCTCTTTACGATAGCGCGCAATAAAGGGCACTGTGTTCCCCTGGTCTAGAAGATCAATCGTAGCAGCAACATGCTGCTTGTCTAGATTAAGCTCTTGCGCTAAGCTAGCAATCATCTCCACAAAGGTTCTCTCCTTCACGACAAACTAACGAAATAGCTCTTGTTCAATTAACCGACAATAAATGGCTACCCCCACGGGTAGTACGTCTTCATCTACATCAAAGCCTGGATGGTGCACTGGATGTTGCTTTCTGCCATCGCTTAGGCGGCTCCCTAACCAAAAAAACGCACCTGGAATATGCTCCAAAAAATGAGCGAAATCTTCACCCGTAAGAGACGGCCGTTCAAACCAAGTAACGGACTCACTCCCTAACGTTGCCTCAGAGGCCTGCACTACTTGGTTCACCTGCTCCTGGCAATTAGCCGCCGGCGGATAGCCTGCTACATAGCGCATCTCATAGCGGGCGCCCATCGCCTTTGTTATACCTTCTACAATCTGCTCAATTCTGTCTTGCATCAGCTGGCGCGTGTGAATATCTAGAGTACGCACCGTACAATCCAAAAGGGCTGTATCGGCAATGACATTGTAGCGATAGCCTGCCTTTAGAACACCGACACCCAAAACAGCCGCCTGATGGGGCGACGTATTGCGTGAAACTATGCTCTGCAATGCCACTACAGTATGCGCAGCCACCAGAACAGCATCTACTGCTTGTTGTGGTGCCGAGCCATGCCCTCCTGAACCAACTATCTTGATCTCAACCCTATCACTCGCTGCCATAGCTTGACCAGATGCTATTCCAATCATGCCGACCGGTAAGTCGGCGGTAACATGTAGGCCATAGATGGCATCAACTTGCGGATTATCCAGCACACCATCTTCAATCATCGGGCGCACCCCACCTAGTGGAGGACACTCTTCCGCCGGCTGAAAAATGCATTTTACTGTGCCGGCAATTCGGCGACGGTGCCGTTGCAAAAGTATAGCCGTGCCTGCCAGCATCGCACTATGAGCGTCGTGTCCACAGGCGTGACTGATACCGGAGATACATGACGCATATGGCTTACCTGTCTTCTCATGTATTGGTAGCGCATCCAAATCAGCACGCAAGGCGATTGTCCTGCCGGGTGCCGCGCCGATAATAGTAGCAACCAAACCCGTGCCTCCTACCTTCTCCAGCACCTCAATTCCCTCTTCACGCAGTAGATCGGTCAAGTAACGGGCTGTCTCTACTTCCCTATAGCCAAGTTCTGGATACTTATGAATATGGCGGCGCATCTGTACCAGTTGTTCACTTAATTCCATAGCCTGCTGTCTCCAATAGTTAGTTTTCAGAAGCATCCTTATCCTCATCCTCCAATATGCCGTTAGACTACTATTCGCTAAGTGAACCATCAATCCTTGTTCACCTAGCAAATTGAGGACAAGAGAACAAGAAGCTATTTTCTGCGGAGCTTCAATAGCCATAAGCAGATACCTAAACCAACAACAGAGGCAACTAGAAGGAGTTGTAGGGTATCTCGTGTAGAATATTCTACTGGTGCTTTTGTTGCTTCCAGCCAGCCAGTATCCCCTTCAACCCGTACCACTTGGTACCACATGTCCTCCTCGCTTTGCCAGTAAACGTCACCCACGTGCGGCATGATCTCTGTGTAAGCGATAATTCTACCATCACTATGCACTAGACGATAAGTGGTTACTGCTTCTTGTGGATTGTAAGCAGTTAACAAAGGAAATAACAAGCACCACACTAAAATAAACCGACATCCTCTGTACATACTAATCACCTATGCTTATTCTGTCCAACTCTAGGCCTTTCCCCCACTTTAGTGAAAAATAGGCGAGCTCGAACAAGAGATGTTTAGGTCGCGTAACCTTTCTTTCATGTTCTGGTAGCTATCGTCTATAATATAAAGTAGCTTTTGAGCTCATTTAAGTATAGAAAGGTTGGAAAGAGTGAACCGCATCAAACGACTATCCCGTTCAGTTATCTTTATCCTGCTGGGGACCAGCTTATCTGCCCTTGCTTACACCCAGTTGATCATCCCTAACCGTATGCTCTCGGGAGGAGTAGCTGGCCTCAGTGTGCTCATCAACAGCTTGACAGGTTTGCCTACTGGTACGCTAGTGCTGCTGATTAATATCCCTATTCTGATCTTGGGCTACCGCAAAATCGGTGGCAAGTTTATCGGGCTGACCATCCTCTCCGTGTTTAGCTTCTCA
>ENA-UOOR01001828-UOOR01001828.1-fermentation-metagenome-genome-assembly--contig:-NODE-1828-length-23636-cov-7.195581_pt1 | contig 23636 bp, 23 predicted proteins | sample MGYA00245780_ERZ724029 | MGnify/ENA primary metagenome ERZ724029 (study PRJEB28704, sample SAMN03018315) | fermentation metagenome | biome: anthropogenic terrestrial biome; feature: soil; material... | reverse complement strand
GGATCTAAATCATGAATTGCAATTCTTACATTTTTTTCAACTTCTATATAATGTACGGGTTAACCACTTCCTTTAATGATATTTAATATTATTTTATATTTGAATATTAAAAATGTTACTTTAAATAATTCCTGACATACAGATGTCAAGAATTGTTTGATATAATTGAAGTAAATACTATATAATCAGGCATTTCACGAAAGACGTATATATTGTTGAAAGGGGAGATATAAATATGGCTGTTGAAAAGTTGGATTACAAAAGGGAATACAAAGATTTATACTTACCAAAGGAAAAACCGGTTTTGGTCAATATACCTTCCATGAATTTTATCATGGTTGACGGAAAGGGAGAACCGAAAGATCAAGAATATCAGGAGGGTATTAAAATTCTGTATTCTCTTACTTTTACTATTAAAATGAGCGGAAAACAGAAAAAAGGATATTTTGAATATGTGGTACCGCCTCTTGAAGGGTTATGGTGGTGTGATGGAGGAAAATTGGATTGGAACAAGCCAAAGTCTCAATGGTTATGGACTTCAATGATACGTCAGCCGGAATTTGTAACTCAAGAAATATTTGAATGGGCTCTTGAGGAATGTAAAAGAAAGAAACCATCTATAGATGTTTCTAAGGCAAGATTCGAAACATTTACAGAGGGATTGTGTGTACAAGCGATGCATATCGGAGCATATGATGACGAGAACCGTACTATTGATAAAATCTCTGAGTTTATTATCGATAATCAACTTAGAGATATAACGGATGATATCCATAAACATCATGAAATATATATATCTGATCCGAGAAGGACTAAGGTTGAAAAATTAAAAACGGTTTTGCGTTTCCCCGTAGAAAAGTATGTTAAATAATTCAAGTATGAGTTATATAAAAATGTAAAGAAGGTATAAATTATGTATGAAATCATTCCAATTTGTGATGAATTAAGAAAAGATGTAGTTGATTTTATATCCGATAATTGGGGTTCACCAATAATAGTTTCAAAAGGCAAAGTACATTTTGCAGATATCTTGGAAGGTTATGTAGCCGTTGAAAACGGGAAAATAGATGGTGTGATAACTTACAGTATTGAAAATGGTGAATGCGAGATAGTGTCTCTTGATAGTTTAGTGGAAAACCAAGGTATAGGATCAAATTTAATTAATAAGGTAATCGAAAAAGCTAAAGAAAATAAATGCAGGAGGGTCTGGCTTATAACGACTAATGATAATACTAAGGCCATAAGATACTACCAGAAAAGAGGCTTTTATATGAAAGAAATACATATAAACGCAATACAGAGATCAAGGAAACTCAAACCTCAAATACCATTATACGGTTTTGATAATATCCCTATTCTTCATGAAATTGAATTTGAGAAGATTATTTAAAAAATATTAAAGGCTGTTACATAACGAACCAAATAGTTCCGGATGTAACAGTTTTTTTAATTGAAAGCTCTTTTACGAAGATAGAGAATAAAAGTGGTTGTATATTTAATATAAATGTGATAAAATATTAATAATTTCGTAATAAAATTTTAACAGAACCTTAACAAACTGCTTTTTATATAAAAAAATGAATATATGATGTATAAAATTAAATTCAAACCAGATATTGGCATTAATATTATGCGAAATTGTTCATATTGTTATTTGACAATGTATATATGTTTATTGTATTATTAAAATAATTTCCAAATATGAAAATAAATTAAAAATAATAAAGGGTTTATATGGTTTTATTATTAATTTAAATGGTGGGTCAAGGATAACGAAAATACAGAAAATACTGAATTCTGCGTAAAATTAGTCTTTTCTTAACAATGGAATTATAAAATGTGGAATTCGTGTATTATAAATGGGTTTAACTAAATAGTGATGGGGAGTATAAATGTTTAAAAGAGTATTGTTAATTGGTTTAAGCATTGTTATGGTATTTGGATTAATAGCATGCTCTAAATCAGAAACACCACCGGCTGGTTCCACAGATGGTGAAGAAAGTAAAATGCATATTGGTATCGTTACCGGAACAGTATCTCAAGGTGAGGATGAGCTTCGTGGTGCTGAAGCCATGATTGAAAAGTATGGAGATGCTGATTCGGGAGGAATGATAAAGCATGTTACCTATCCTGATAATTTTATGCAAGAGCAGGAAACTACTATTGCGCAGATTGTAGGTCTTTCCGATGATCCTGATATGAAAGCAATTGTAGTAAATCAAGCTGTTCCCGGAACTGTTGCGGCTTTTCAGCAGATTCGTGAGAAGAGACCTGATATATTGCTTTTAGCGAATTCTTCTCAAGAAGATACAGCGATGATTGAAGGGGCTGCAGATTTGGTTGTTGACCCTGACAACATAAATCGTGGGTATCTTATAGTTCTTGCCGCTAAGAAAATGGGTGCAAAGACTTTTGTACACATTTCCTTTCCAAGACATATGAGTATAGAACTATTGTCAGTAAGAAGAAATATCATGGAACAAGCTTGTAAAGACTTAGGATTAAAGTTTGTATTTGAAACAGCTCCGGACCCAATGAGTGACGTTGGAATTCCAGGCGCACAACAGTTTATTCTTGAAAAGATGCCTGCATGGGTTGAAAAATATGGCAAGGATACCGCCTTCTTCTGTACAAATGATGCTCAGACAGAGCCGTTGTTAAAGAGGGTTGCAGAACTGGGAGCCATATTTGTTGAACCTGACCTTCCTTCACCGATAATGGGATATCCGGGAGCGTTTGGCATTGATCTGAAGGAAGAAGCGGGAGATTGGCCTGCTATTCTTAAAAAAGTCGAGGACGTTGTAGTTGAAAAAGGCGGAGCTAAAAGAATGGGGACATGGGCTTACTCCTATGGATATACAGCTACGGAAGCTTTAGTTGAATATGGTAAAAATGTAGTGGAGGGTACAATGGAGAAAGGTTCTCTTGAAGATGTACTCGATGCTTTCAGAGAATATACTCCCGGAGCTGATTGGAATGGTTCCCTGTACTATGATCGTGTTAACAAAGAAGATATTAAAAACCATGTGCTTGTTTATCAAGACACCTATGTATTTGGCCAAGGATATTTAGGAAATAGTAAAGAAGTTGTTCCTGAAAAATATAAGGATATAAAATAATATTTAGAAACGGTCCTTTAGGACCGTTTCTAAATATTATTATAACAAAAAAGGCTTCTATCGAAGCATTAATAAACTAAGGAAGCCTTTTTTAAAACTCATTTATAAAACTTTCCTATGGGTTATAAAATAATATTATTTATATTCAAAGATGAGGTGAATCTATTGTCTATGAAAGATGAGTTACTTCGATTAGAAAATGTCGGAAAAGATTTTAACGGAAACCAAGTATTGAAAGATGTAAGCTTTACCCTTGAAGAAGGAAAAATATTAGGTCTTGTTGGAGAAAATGGTGCCGGGAAATCTACCTTAATGAATATACTCTTTGGCATGAATGTAATTGCTGAAACCGGCGGCTATGAAGGTAATATATATCTTAATGGAGAAAAAGTTGAATTTGATAATCCCGTTGAAGCACTGAATGCGGGAATAGGTATGGTACATCAGGAATTTTCTTTGATTCCCGGGTTTACAGTTGCAGAAAATGTATTGCTTAATATGGAAATAACCAAAAGCAGTGTAATTTCCAAAATTTTGGGGAAGAGACTTGAAACCGTAGATTTACCCAAAATTCGAAAAAGTGCAGCGAGTGTTATAGATACGTTGGGAGTTCAATTGGGCACAGATACTTTAGTTTCTGAGGTACCTGTCGGTTATAAGCAATTTATAGAAATAGCTCGTGAAATCAGAAGAGAGAAAGTTAAGCTTATTATTTTAGATGAACCGACTGCTGTTTTAACAGAATCGGAAGCTGAAATTCTTCTCAAATCTATGCGAAGATTGGCTGATTCGGGTGTTTCCATTATATTTATATCTCACCGGCTTCGTGAAATAACATCCATTTGTGATAGTATTGTTGTATTAAGAGATGGTGCGGTGGTGGTGGAAAGGCCTACGAAAGATGTTAGCGTGCATCAGATTGCCAAATGGATGGTCGGTAGAGACGTTGATAAAGAAGAAAATAAAGCTGTTAAATCTTTTAATACTATTAATAAAGAAGATGTTATCTTTGAAACAAAGAACCTTTGGGTGGATATGCCTGGAGAAGTAGTAAAGGATTTATCCTTGAAGGTTTACAGAGGAGAAATTCTTGGTATTGGAGGACTGGCCGGGCAGGGGAAGTTGGGAATTCCTAACGGAATAATGGGACTTTTCGAAGCCGGCGGAGAGATTTATTTTGAAAATAAACCAATCCCTCTGAACAATACATTTGAAGTTCTTAAAAATGGTTTAGCTTTTGTTTCTGAAGATCGCCGAGGAGTAGGTTTGCTTTTGGACGAGCCTATCGATTGGAATATCGGGTTTAATGCAATGCAGGTTCATAATAGGTTTATTAAGAGTTATTTAGGCGGAATTATTAAATGGAGAGACGATAAGGCTATGAGAAAATGTGCACAGGATTATATTAAAGCATTGGAAATTAAATGTACCGGCGAACGTCAGTTAGCACGAAATCTTTCAGGAGGTAACCAACAAAAAGTTTGCCTTGCCAAAGCTTTTGCTATGAATCCCAAATTATTGTTTGTATCCGAACCTACTCGCGGTATTGATGTTGGAGCAAAAGAATTGGTTCTGGATGCCCTAAGAAAATATAATAAAGAAAATGGAACGACTATAGTTATAGTTTCTTCTGAATTAGAAGAGCTTCGCTCTATAAGCGATAGGGTTGTTGTCGTTTGTGAAGGAAAAGTATTTGGAATTTTGCCGCCTGATGCTGATGCAACTGATTTTGGACTCTTAATGTCCGGAGAATGTCAGATTAATGAAGAAGGTGAAAAAGTATGGTTGCGATAAAGGAATTCGTAAAAAAATTTGGATGGCCCCGCATTATTATTGCACTTTTTTTACTGTCTTTGTTTGTTATCGCTCCATTTTTTGGAGTAAGGGTTGATACTTCTTTCAATGATGTTATTACGCGTTTTGGTATGAATGCAATTATGGTTTTGTCTATGGTTCCTATGATTCAATCAGGGTGTGGACTGAATTTTGGTATTCCCGTGGGATTAATAGCCGGAATGATTGGAGCTGTAGTCAGCCTTGAACTTAATCTCGCAGGTTTTGCAGGAATATTAATGGCCTTTCTTATAGGAATAGCTATTGCGGCTGTTTTCGGATTTTTTTATGGATTGCTTTTAAACCGTGTTAAAGGTGATGAGATGATTATAGCCACTTATGTAGGATTTTCTTTCGTATTTTTTATGAATATGATGTGGCTGGTTCTTCCCTTCAGAAATCCCGCGAGTGTTCAAGGATTTAAGGGGGAAGGTCTTCGTGTAACAATTAGTGTTGAGAACTACTGGTTTCATCAGATTAGCAATTTTTTGAAAATTGATATTTCAAATTATTTAACTATACCTACAGGTATGATTTTAATTTTTGCTGTTATGTCTTTAATCGTATGGGGATTTTTCAAAACTAAGACCGGTACTGCCATCACTGCAGTCGGGTCTAATCCGGATTATGCAAGGGCCTCCGGGATAAGTATTGATAAAATGCGTATTATATCTGTTATGCTTTCAACTATGATAGCGGCTGTTGGAATGATTGTCTATGAACAGAGTTTTGGATTTATACAAATGTATAATTCTCCGCTGGCTTTTTCATTTCCGTCAGTTGCTGCAGTTCTCCTGGGGGGAGCTTCTGTTAATAAGGCGTCAATTGGTAACGTGATTATCGGAACACTTCTGTTTCAAGGTATTTTAACAATGACTCCGTCAGTAATCAACAGTGCCATTAACATTGATATATCCGAAATTATCAGGATAATAGTTTCTAATGGAATGATAGTATATGCGTTGACTCGAAAGGGGAGGAGGTAAATTATGAACTATGATAAAAGAAAAATGGGCCGACTGCTTACCGGCAGCGCTGTTCCGGTACTGTTTTTGGTCATCAGTATAATAGCAATTCCGCTTTCGCAGTTTTCCGGAATTTATTTGGCAGACCAGATTGTAACACGATTAGTGAGGAATTCCTTCTTAGTTTTATCGTTGCTCCTTCCTATAATGGCAGGGATGGGTATAAATTTTGGAATGACTTTAGGAGCTATGGCAGGACAGATTGGACTGATATTTATAAATGACTGGGGTGTAGGAGGTGCTTGGGGCCTTATGTTGGCGGCTCTTGTTTCGACGCCCATAGCCATTGTTCTTGGGTATTTTGGAGGAGTAGTATTAAATAGGGCTAAAGGAAGAGAAATGATTACTTCCATGATGTTGGGACTTTTTATTTCGGGGATTTATCAGTTCTTCCTTTTGTATGTATGCGGCTCTTTAATCAATTTCAAAAATCCCGGCATGCTGCTCTCAAGAGGATATGGCGTGCGTAATGCTTTAAATTTAGCTACGGCTAAGGGTTTTGATAATTTGTGGATGATACGCATAGGAAGTGCAAGTGAAGGCGTGAATATACCTCTCGGGACTTTTATGATTATCGGCTTGCTTTGTCTCTTTACCTTCTGGTTTAGAAAAACGAAGCTTGGTCATGATATGAGAGCAGTAGGATTGGAAATGAATGTTTCTGATTCTGCCGGCATCAATGTAGAAAAAACGCGTATTCAATCAATAGTAATTTCAACGGTTCTTGCTTGTTACGGACAAATTATTTATCTTCAGAACATTGGGACTTTAAACACATATAATGGAGCGGATCAGGCAGCTCTTTTTGCGGCAGCTTCTCTTTTAGTAGGAGGCGCGACTGTTGCCAGAGCTACTATTCCAAATGCTATTATTGGTACGATTTTGTTTCATTTGATGTTTATTGTTATGCCGATGGCAGGTAAGTATATTACCGGTCAGGCAATGATAGGAGAGTACTTCCGAATGTTTATATCTTACGGCGTTGTTACCACAGCATTGATACTCCATTCATGGAAACGCCAAAAGGATAAAGATATGGATCGACGCATGCTAAGATTGGATACCGGCGGCAAGAATAATGTTAAATAAAAATTTTTGAATCATGTAGGGGGAAATCTATTTTCCTCCTTTTGATTTGTGTTATGAAAAATTGTTGAAAAAATCTTTAAGTTATTATATTATATATGGTGTAGATGATTATAGTATATAAGACGATTATGTAAGGTGATGTTATGTCTGATAATACGGTTTATATTATAGGTGAATCCAGGACAAATATGGATAATGCCATTAGTGTAATATATCATTCATTTTATATGGCCTATGAAGTGAACGTAGAAACTGATGAGATAGTAGATGTAGGATGTACCCATACTCTTAGTATCACTGAAAATTTTATAAGGGGAATTTTTATTGGAAAAAGATTAAATGAATACGATGACGATATAGAACAGGAATTGAAAAAACGCTATCATGGCACATCCCAGAAAGCAATTTTGGTTTCCTATAAGGATGCGTTAAAAAAATACCAGGAAGTAAAACAAAAATATTATAAGTAAAATATTAAAAGGAAAAGCTGCTTTGTTTATGTGATATAGCACAACTATATCGGAGTAAATGAAAACCAGCGAAAAACGAAAAGATTTGTTTTTCGCTGGTTTTTTGTATAATTATCAGGGTTATAAATTTAATATTATGGGGGTAATGAATATGAAAATTACAAATATTAGGGTGGCAGAAATTTCAGTTCCTCTTAAAGTGCCTTTTAAGACTGCGTTAAGAACTGTAACCAGTATAGAAGATATAATTGTAGAGGTTCATACGGATACAGGCAATATAGGGTACGGAGAAGCTCCTCCTACGGCAGTTATAACCGGAGATACTAAAGGTTCCATAGTAGGAGCTATAAATGATTATATTTCAAAATCAATAATGGGAATGGATATAGAAAACATTGAAGGGATAATGAAGAAAATTGATCGATCTATAGTAAAAAATACAAGCGCCAAGGCAGCCGTAGATATAGCGTTATATGATTTGTACGGTCAATTGTATAATGCTCCTCTCTATAAATTATTAGGAGGGCATAGAAAAGAAATAACTACGGATATAACTATAAGTGTGAATGAACCGGAAGAAATGGCCAAAGACAGCTTGGACGCTATTAAAAGAGGATTTAAAACTTTAAAAATAAAGGTAGGGAAGGATCCTCTGATTGATATAGAGAGAATGAAAACTATAAGAAAGGCAGTAGGCTATGATATAAAACTTAGAATAGATGCTAACCAAGGTTGGAAACCAAAAGAAGCCGTAAGGGTTTTAAGAAAAATGGAAGATGAAGGTCTGGAAATTGAATTTGTGGAACAACCTGTAGAGGCTCATGATGTAGAGGGGTTAAAATTTGTAAGGGATAATGTTTCTATACCTGTTTTGGCAGATGAAAGCGTATTTTCCCCGAAAGATGCTTTATATATACTTCAACAGGGAGCGGCAGATCTTATAAACATTAAACTTATGAAAACAGGGGGACTTCATGATGCACTTAAAATTTGCTCTATTGCGGAAATATACGGAACGGAATGTATGATTGGATGTATGCTGGAATCAAAGGTAAGTGTAAATGCCGCAGTACATCTGGCAGCAGCCAAAAGTGTTATTACAAAAATAGATTTAGACGGTCCTTTCCTTTGCAGTGAAGATACCATAGAAGGTGGGTCAACTTTTGAAGAATCCAAGATTACCTTAAATGATGAACCTGGTCTTGGAATTAAAAAAATAAATGGGTTAAAGTATTTAGACTGATTTAGCAGAAAAAACTTTTGGGTTATAACAAAATATGATATGAAATACATTGTATTTCATATCATATTTTCATTATCTATTAGTTATAGGCAGTTTTTCCTATGGTTTCTAAAAAAGCCTCTATCCTTACTCTTAATTGTTCAATATCCGAATCGGAATAATCGGTTTCAATTTGTATAAAAGGAAGGTTCAGTTTTTCTTTAACAAAATTTTTAACAGTAAAGGACTCAATATTGTAAGTATGACAGGCCTGCCATGTTAGGTCTACAACTCCGTCAGCTTTATATTCTTCGGACAATCTTCCATAAGTTTCGGTCTCATATTATTATCCCCCTTATATAATTGTATAAGCAAAGATGTTTTTTAAAATGATACAGCTATTACTATAGTAGAATACTTTCATTAATTTATCAATCATTAAATAACCTCAGCACTTTCAAATTGAGAATTATAAATGCTGGTGTAGAATCCGTTGGCCTTTAATAGCTGTTCATGAGTACCTTGTTCCACAATATCACCGTTATTCATTACCAAAATCAAATCCGCGTCCCTAATCGTTGACAGTCTATGGGCAATAGCAAATGTAGTCCTGCCCTTCATGAGATTTTGCATTGCTTTTTGAATCCTCAGTTCTGTACGAGTATCTACCGAACTGGTTGCCTCATCCAAGATTAAAATTTCAGGGTTTGCCAGGATAGCACGAGCTATAGTTAACAATTGTTTCTGACCTTGAGAAATATTGGTTGATTCCTCGTTAAGCACCATATTATAACCTTCTGGCAAGGTTTGTATAAAATGATGGACATAGGCAGCTTTAGCGGCAGCAATTACTTCTTCGTCGGTAGCATCTAATCTTCCGTAACGGATATTATCCATTATTGTGCCGTTAAACAACCAGGTATCCTGTAATACCATGCCAAACATTTTACGAAGATCCCTTCTGTTAAAGTCCTTTATATTATGGCCGTCTACTAAAATAGCCCCATTGTTCACATCATAAAACCGCATAAGGAGTTTCACTATTGTAGTTTTTCCGGCGCCTGTAGGACCAACAATTGCAATAGTCTGCCCGTCTTTTATATTAGCATTGAAGTTGTTGATAATAGTACGATCCGGTGTATATCCGAAGTTGACGTTTTTAAATTCCACATTTCCTTTCAGCCCGTTAATTGATACAGGATTAGGAACTGTCTGTACCTCTTCTTTTTCGGATAAAAATTCAAATATTCTTTCTGCAGAGGCAACTGCCGATTGTAACATATTTGATACCTGAGCAATTTGTCCGATAGGCATTGTGAAACTTCTGGTATATTGAATAAAGGATTGGATATTACCTACTGTAATAGTTCCCTTAATTGCTAAATATCCTCCAAGAATTGATACTCCCACATATCCGATATTACCTACAAAAGACATGATTGGCTGCATTATTCCGGAGAAAAATTGGGATTTCCATGCTGATTGATACAACTGTTCGTTTTCTTTTGAAAAGCTATTGATAGCTTCATCTTCTCCGTTAAATACTTTGACGATATTTTGCCCTCCGTAGACTTCTTCTACTTGACCGTTTACATGGCCTAAATGACTTTGCTGCTGTTTAAAATATCCCTGGGATCTTTTAATGACGAAACTTATAATAGCCATTGAAAATGGCAGGATCAGAACAGCGACTAAAGTCATTTGCCAACTGATAGACAACATCATTACTAATGATCCGATAATTGAACAAAAGGATGTGATAATCTGAATTAAACTTTGATTTAAACTTTGGCTCAAAGTATCAACATCGTTTGTAATCCTAGATAAAACTTCACCATGGGTTTGAGTCTCAAAATAACCTACGGGCATCTTATCAATCTTTTCCGATAAACTTTTACGGAGATTATAAGTGAATTTTTGAGAGATGTCTGTCATGATAAAGCTCTGGACATAGGAAAAAAGTGCACTAACTATATATAATCCTATAAGCATCGTTAAAATCTGTCCGATTTTATTAAAATCGATTCCTTTGCCTCCTGAAATTTTACTTACAAGTCCATTAAAGATTTCCGTGGTGGCATTACCTAAAATTTTAGGACCGACAATGGAAAATACAGTGCTTCCTATTGCAAATACAATGACAAAGGCAATTCTGACTTTGTATACTGATAAGTAAGAAATCAAAGTTTTCAAAGTACCTTTGAAATCATTAGCTTTTTCACTGCTCATCATATTTCTGGGACGTTTATTATAACGTTTATTTTGATTACTCATTTGTAAGTTCCTCCTTTGAAAGTTGTGATAAAGCAATTTGTCTGTAAATTTCACAGTCTTTCATGAGCTGATGATGAGTGCCCTTTCCCACAATTTTGCCTTCATCCAGTACTATAATCTGTTCTGCGTGTAAGACGGTGCTTATTCTCTGTGCAACGATTATAACGGTAGATTTTTGGGTTTCTTTTTTAAGAGCATGACGAAGAGCAGCATCGGTTTTAAAATCTAAGGCTGAAAAACTATCATCGAATACATAAATATCGGGGTTTTTCGCAATCGCCCTTGCAATAGACAATCGCTGCTTTTGTCCTCCGGATACATTGTCTCCGCCTTGTGAAATCTCGCTTTGGTATTTATCCGGTTTGCTTTCAACGAAGTCGGTGGCTTGTGCAATCCGGACAGCTTTTTTTATTGTTTCTGCAGAGGCATCCTTTTTACCGTATTTAACGTTAGATTCTACGGTTCCCGAGAACAGAATTCCCTTTTGCGGTACAAATCCAAGTTGGTCTCTTAGGTCATGCTGTTTAACATTTTTGACGTTTACTCCGCTAACCAATACTTCACCTTCAGTTACATCAAAAAAGCGTGGTATTAAATTAATAATCGTAGATTTACCGCTTCCGGTACTCCCAATAATAGCGGTGGTTTCTCCCGGATTTGCAGTAAAACTGATATGGCTTAAAACTTCTTCCTTAGCATAAGGATATTTAAAAGAGACATCTTTAAACTCAACGTATCCTCTTTTGGATTCGTCAAAACGTTGAGGATTTCCGGGATCTTTAATTGAAATTTCCGTATCCAGTACTTCCAAAATACGCTTTGCCGAAACAGAAGCTCGGGGAAGAATTATGGAGATTATAGAAATCATTATAAATGCCATGACTATCTGGATAGTGTATTGAATAAATGCCATCAAATCGCCTACCTGCATGGAGCCGGCATTTATTTTTTCGGCACCTACCCAAACGATCAATACGGCAATTCCGTTCATTATAAGCATCATAGTAGGCATCATAATAGTCATTATTCGGTTTACAAACAGGCTGATTCGCGTCAAGTCACGATTAACATCATCAAAACGTTGTTCCTCGTGTTTTTCATTGCCGAAGGCACGAATAACCGTTAAACCGGTTAATATTTCACGGGATACCAGGTTTAACCTGTCGATTAATTGTTGCAGTTTTTTAAATCTTGGCATAGCAATAGAGAATAATCCTATTACTAAGAATAAAATTATAAGTATGGCTATACCTATGACCCATTCCATAGAACTATTGGCATTTCCTGCTCGGACAAATGCGCCGACGCCTAAAATGGGAGCATAGATTACGATTCTGAACAATAACATCATCATCATTTGAACTTGCTGTATGTCATTTGTGCTTCGTGTAATCAATGATGCAGTTGAGAACCGATTAAACTCGTTATTGGAAAAATTAATTACTTTGGTGAAGACTTCTTCTCTCAGCTTTTTGCTCAATTTTGCAGCAACTCTGGAAGATAAAAGTGTAACTAAAATAGACGCTATTACACCTATTAAGGCCAAAATTAACATTTTTAGACCGGAAAAAGTTATATAGTGGTTTTGCATTTTATCAGTATTAATACCGATAACCTTATATTCGTTTTTTACATAGACTGTTGCTGCCTGCTCAATCATACTATCCGACATGCCGGCAAATTTATCGTTTATCTTTTTCAACATTTCGATACGCTGTTCTTGGGGTAAAAGTGAAAATATATCGAATATATCGGCATTTTTCGGCAGCGCTCCTTTAGGAAAAGCATTCATCAATTGTTTGGTTAAAGCGGTGACTTCATCCGATTTGGTTTCTAATTGAGAGACAATGATTATGGATTTACTCATAGTAGAATTCAATTTTTTCAAAGTATTTTCATCTATGTTTTTTAACTTATATAAAGATTGAGATTTCAATGCAGGGTATTCATCTTTATATTCCTTGAAATCATTTTTACTTAAATTTTTTTGATTGAGCAGAGTATAATTTTTTAGCACCGTCTCTTTTTCTGAATTATTCATAAACAATAAAATTTTATTCATTTCTTTTTCTCGAATTATAGTTGGAGCTGCATTATCAATGCCTCCTTGCTGGATTCCTACGTTTACAATTCTTGAAGTATATTCCGGCAAAGACAGATCTGTAACTGCTTGTATAGCCAAAAGTACTATTATTACTAAGATTGGAATGATTGATTTCTTTAGATATTTAAAAATCCTTAACATTTAATTAGTTCCTCTCCTTCAATATGCCATATTTGATGATATTAATTTTATTTAAAAAATGAGCTTTTGCCTGAGGTAAATTTTCCGAAGTTGTAGGAGCGTGTAAAATGGAAAATTTCATAATACAAATGAGAATTTCCAAAAGGTCCTTTAACTCTTCTTTATTATCAACACAAAGATTTTCAGTATTGATATTTGATATAAGAGCCTTAATATCTTCCATTTCATTTCTGAAATTAAAGGTTTCACTTATGGCAAAATCTCCACTGGTATGCATTCCTACGAATATATTTTTGAACATGGACATAGCGTCTCTTACGATACTGTATTCAAGAGTAAAATTGAATAAGTCTGTAAATGTGGCAAAAATATCTCCGTTAGAATTTTCTAAGGTTTTCTTTCCTTGGATTACCAACTTTGTAGCATATTCGTCCATCATATACTGAACCAAATCTTTTTTATCTTCAAAATAAGTATAGAAACTCCCTCTTGAAATATTGGCATCCTGAATTATTTGGTTAATAGATGCCTTATTATAAGGAACTCTGGAGAATTCCTTTCTTGCTGCTTCAAAAATTCTTTTCTTTTTTTCAGGAGGTAAATTATAAAAAGTAGTTTTAGGCATTTGTATCCTCCCTTCATAATAATGACAGGGTGTCATATGACACCCTGTCATTATTATAGTTATCATTTAATTATTTGTCAAGAAAAAACCAATATATTAAATGAAAGTTTTACTATGGAATTTTTGAATAATGTTTACTGGTTGATATATTATGTATATTATCTTATACTTTATATAGGATGGATTTTAAGTATAAGTGAAAATAAAGGGTGATCAAATGTTGCAGAATTATATTAAACAAATATTGAGTTTGTACAATTATATTGATGCAATAGTGATGATAAATGATAAAGGCATTATTGAGTATTCTGGAAACTATAGGACGGATATATATAACCTTTACGATGAAGAGATTGTGGGAAGATACATTTGGGATATATATCCGGGATTAAATGAACATAACAGCAGTATGCTGAGAGTATTGAATACGGGTAATGCAATTTTAAATGAAGAACAGCATCTTGTTAATTATAAGGGAATTGAAATATATGCGGTAAATTCTACATTTCCCATAAAATCAGGAGAAAAGATAGTAGGAGCTGTTGAGGTTTCTTTATATATTGATCCGGATAAACGAAGGAAGGGCATATCATTAAAATTAAAGGAAATAGATGAGAACAGAAATAATTATTATAATATAGATGATATAGTTACTAATGACGAGAAGATGATTAATATAAAGAAGACTATTTTGAGAACGGCCAAGACGGATTCTCCGGTTCTGATTTACGGGCATACGGGGACAGGAAAAGAGATGGTTGCTCAATCCATACACAAGAACAGCAAGAGAGTATCAAAACCTTTTATATCACAAAATTGTGCGGCAATTCCTTCGACTCTTTTTGAAAGTATATTGTTTGGTACGGTAAAAGGCGGCTATACAGGGGCGGAAAATAGAAGGGGATTGTTCGAGGCCGCTAACGGGGGAACTCTTTTTCTTGACGAAATAAATTCAATGGAATTGTCTATGCAGGCCAAACTGCTTAAAGCCATCGAAAATCAGGAAATAAGAAGAGTTGGCTCTGTAGATAGTATAAAGGTGGATGTCAGAATAATATCTGCAGTTAATGAGCCGCCTTTGGAATCGGTTGCTGAAAATAAACTTAGAGAAGATCTGTTTTATAGAATAGGAGTGGTTCAAATCAATTTACCGGATCTAAAGGATAGAGAAAATGATATTGAAGTTTTATATGATTTTTTCATAAAAGAATATAATAAGAAGATGGGTAAATCCATAAAAGGTCTTAGCGAATCGGTAAAGAAAATATTTAAAACGTATTCCTGGCCGGGAAATATACGGGAATTGAAAAATGTAATAGAAGCATCTTTTAACTTAGCGTCTAATGATATGATAATGGTAGAGGATTTGCCGGATTATATTTTTTCCGTAAGAGGACATAATCGGCTTAATACAGATTTTAAATCAGGTGAAAAATCGCTGGCAGAGCTTGTGGATAACTATGAGAAAAGTATTATTGAGAAAGTTTTAAAAGATACCAAAAATGTTACAGAAGCAGCGGAAACTCTGAAAATTTCAAGACAGAGTCTTAATTATAAATTATTAAAATATAATTTGAAATAGAAAAAAATTTTGCTAAAAAGCAAAAAAATTTTCCTTGTTTTTCATTAAAAGTAGCTCTGTTATGGTATTTTATTATTGGCATGAATTTTGCTTATTAATATTACAGTTAAAAAATATGCTCTATAAATAAAAGGAGATGTTTGGAATGATAAAAAATGTAATAGTGAGAAAGCCATCTAAAAATTTTGCTGATGGTATAACTACCGCTGATCTCGGCAAACCGGATTATGAAAAAGCATTAGAACAACATGAAGGTTATATCGAAGCACTAAAAGAATGCGGATGTTCCGTTACTGTACTTGAAGCTGATGAAAGATATCCCGATTCCACATTTGTAGAGGATGTAGCTGTTGTAACTGAAAAGTGTGCCATAATTACAAGACCTGGTGCTGCTTCAAGAAAGGGAGAAGAAAAGGAAATAATAGATACTCTTAAGAAATTTTATAGCAATATCGAGTATTTAGAGGGTTCTGCCTGCCTTGAAGGAGGAGATATACTGAGAATTGACAAACACTTTTATATAGGACAATCGAAGAGAACGAATGCGGAAGGAGCAAGGCAGCTTACGGCAATATTAAATAAATATGGGTATACCGCTTCAGCAGTGCCGGTAAAACAAATACTTCATCTTAAGACGGGAGTAATTTATGCAGGGAATAATACAGTTATTGCCGCCGGTGAATTTAAGGATAATGATGTATTTAAGAAATTTAAAATGATAAAAGTAGACGATGATGAAGCTTATTCTGCAAACTGCGTTAAAATGAACGGTCATCTTATAATTCCAAAGGGATTTTCAAAATCAAAGAAAGCCATAGTTGATGCAGGTTTTAAGATTGTAGAAGTTGAAATGTCGGAATTTGAGAAGATGGACGGCGGACTTACCTGCCTGTCTCTTAGGATACCGGAAGATAGCTCAAAATAAAATTGTACATTGTAAGATAAGCTGTTGCAAAACTAATTTGTGACAGCTTATTTTATTACTCCGAAGTCCTGGATTGAATAAAAATATTTATGTTTATCCGTGACTTCAGCCGTGAATTAGTGGGCAATATATATTATAATAATATATAGTTATAAAAACAAAATATTTCGTGCTGAAAGGATAAGTAAATTCTATGTCAAATTATATTGAAAAATTGAAAAATGATAAGTCCAAAGATGTAGTAAGAAAATTGTTTTTTATACTGTTGGGTAATCTCTTTTGTGCTGTCGCGTTTAATGTATTTTTTGTACCTAACAGACTTCTAAGCGGCGGTATAGGAGGCATTGGAATATTAATTCAGTACCTGACAGGTATGCCGGCAGGTATTATGGTATTCATTTTAAATCTTCCTATTTTTTTAATAGGAAGCAGACTGGTGGATAGAGAATTTGCTGTATTTGGATTTATTTCCATGCTGGTTTTTTCTTTTTTATTGACTGTAACCAAGGACATCAATCAATATTTAGCGGTAAAGGATATACTGCTGGGGGCAATTTTTGGCGGTATATTTAACGGAATAGGTATGGGGCTTATGTTTAGGCACAGAACTTGTCAAGGGGGATTTGACATAATAGCCGCCGTACTTAAATCCAAATATAATATAAATATCGGGTCTGGATTGATGGCAGCCAATACGATAGTAATATCTTTTTCGTCTTTGTTATTTGGATACAAATCCGCAATGTATACATTGATATCCATGTATATAGGATACAGGATTTTAGACAAAGTACAAACAGGGCTTAATGTAAGGAAAAAAATAATCATAATATCAAATAAGCCTGAAGAATTGGCAGATACCATACTAAAGCAGTTAAACAGAGGGGTTACCTTTTTGGAAGGCTCAGGTGCTTATACAAAAGAGGGCAAAAAGGTTATATATTGTGTGGTTACTTCCAGAGAAACGGTAAAATTAAAACATATTATTGATGAAATAGATCCGAAAGCATTTTTTATAGCAAGCGATGTCGTAGAGGTAAGAGGAAAGGGATTTAAAAATACGGGGATATAAATAGTTAATGCCTGATTTGTTGTACAAGTATTAATATTAGTATATAATATATAAATATTAAAGCACGTGACTTAAGTCTTGTGAGACTCAATTAGTACCAAAATTATTTATATTATAATAAATTTGCGGGAGTGAGTGTGAATGAAATATAACTTTGATGAAGTGATTGACCGTTCGGGAACTAATTCCGTAAAATGGGATCAAGAAAGTTTAAAACATTTATTTGGTGAATCGGACGCAATTCCTTTTTGGGTAGCAGATATGGATTTTAAATCGGCTCAGCCTATTATCGATGAAATTGTAAAAAGAGCCGAGCATGGTATATACGGCTATAGTGTCAGGCCGGATTCTTATTTTGAGGCAATAATCAATTGGATTAAGAGACGCCATGGTTGGACTATTGAGAAGGAATGGATTGAATATACTCCAGGGGTGGTTCCTGCAATTAATTATCTAATACAAGCTTTTTGTGAACCGGGAGACAAAGTAATAATACAGAATCCTGTATATTATCCGTTTTCAAATTCTATAAAGGAAAACGGATGTACTGTGGCAGACAATACATTAATATTTAATGATGATCACTATGAAATTGATTTTGAAGATTTTGAGAAAAAATCAAGAGATCCTAAAGTGAAAATGTTTATACTTTGCAGCCCTCATAATCCTATAGGCAGAGTTTGGACGAAAGAAGAACTTATAAGATTAGGAGATATTTGCTTAAAAAATAATGTAATCGTAGTAGCCGATGAAATCCATAATGATTTGGTATTTTCCGGATATAAACATATAATGTTTGGTTCCATTAGAGAAGATTTTAGAATGAATTCCATAACATGTACTGCTCCAAGCAAGACATTTAATTTAGCAGGAATGGAAATCTCCAATATTATCATACCAAACCCGGAATATAGGAGAAAATATAAAAAAGTTTTGGACAAAAATTCTATAGGGAATCAAAATCCCTTAAGTATTGTAGCTCTTGAAGCGGCATACAACAAATCTGAGGATTGGTTGGACCAGCTGCTGAATTATCTTGAAGAAAACATTGATTTTATACATAAATATCTCGCTGAAAACCTTCCAAAGGCTAAGCTCATTAATCCTCAAGCAACATATTTAGGTTGGCTGGACTTTAGGGAATACGAAAGAAGCGGTAAGAAGTTGGAAAATTTTGTTTATCATAAAGGGAAGGTTGCTTTAGATGGCGGGACATGGTTTGGAAATGGAGGAGACGGATTTTTAAGAATAAATTTTGCATGCCCGAGGAGTTTGCTTAAAGAGGGACTTAAGAGGATATGTACTGTAATAAAAGAGGAGTATGATTAATACAGGGGGAGGTGTGGAGGTTACAGCTTGCATTGTCTGTACTTATGCAGAAAAATATAAAACAATAGGGATTATTGCTTTATAAGTCATATATTCTCATCCTGTAGGAGTTCATAGCGGTGCTTCCCAGCTTATTTATAAGTTTGGAGTTTACAGACATGCCTACCAATGCTCCTATTACCGGAAGCATCTGCATGAGTTTTGCAATGTCTATATAATCCCTGTATTCCTGCTGAAAGTCTCTCCAATTAAAGAGATTTATATCATCAGGAAGTGTTTTTGAATACTCCTCCCAGTTTTCCATCTTTGAAAATACCTGATTTGTTTTGGCTTGACTTGAGAAAGCAAGTTGGAAAATGTGAAGAATATATAGCCTTTCTTTGTAATCATTCGTGTCAAAACCATAAATAGTAGCAATATCATAGAGAAGTTTTATTTTAATGCTTAAAAGCAACGGAAAATCAGCAAGGGCTATTAAAAAGCCTCCTGCTCCTGTACCTGCTCCTTCTATCATTGCGGTTTTTCTGTAAAAGTTTATTTTTTCTCTTACTAAATTTTCCCTTTCGGGGAGAGAGATTTGGAGATACGGTTTTTTGCTTAAAAATTGGGAGCCTGTAAGTACAGCTTTAACCATGGTCTTTATAGCTGCGGTTACAGCCTCATGATATGGTTCTGGAAGAATGCTGTTGAATTTATTTTGTATAGTCTTTGAAGCATTGTTGATTATAGAAGGCTTCCTTCTTGTTTTCTTTTTCCATTCGTTTAATTCCTCTAATATTTCTGTATAATAGGAATTGATATTGATCACCTGCCTTGTTTTATAGATCTTTTATATTTTATATAATATCTTATGTTATTATACTATTTTTGTCTTGATGTAAAAAGAAAGAAATCCTTTCTTAATATCAAATTAAAAATAATATTCAAATAACAGATGCAAAATGAGTTATTGAAAGAGAAATCAGGAAGAAGGGATAAACATGAATTATATATTTAAATTGGCTGAAATGAATGATATAGATAAAATATTTAAAATATATCAAAATGTTGTTTTTCACCTGAGAAAACTGAATATAGATCAGTGGGATGAAGTTTATCCGACTAAAGAAATCTTGAGGAATGATATAGAAGAAAAAAGTTTATTTGTAGTTTTTGATACATTAAATAATATTCCCATATCTTCGATAGTAATTAATGAATCTCAGGAGCCAGAATATAAATCGGTTAATTGGGCTAACACTAAAGGGAAAATATGTGTTATACATAGGTTTTGTGTAGAACCTGTTTTTCAAAGGCGGGGAATAGGCAATAAAACTTTATTGTCTGCGGAAGATTATATAATGAAGAAGAGATATTCATCTATTAGACTTGATGCTTTTACGGAGAATCTTTCTGCACTTAATTTTTATAAAAGAAACGGATATGTTTTTAGAGGGCAGGTTGTGTTTAGAAAAGGAATTTTTAATTGTTACGAAAAGATATTTGATTATTAAATCATAGATTAGGTTAAGAAACATGTTTTGTTAAAAAGGTTTTAAAAGAGGCTTCCTTAATTTATCAATATTTTAAGAGAAGCCTTTTTTGTTTTGATAGAAGGAAAAAAGATATAATGCTATGTTCACAAAAGGAAATATAAATGTTATAATGTTCTTTATTAGAACACAAATTATTCTTCTAACCCCAAAAGATAGTTGGTACTTACATTTAGAATTTGAGATAAAGCCATTAATTCAATATCAGTAATAATTCTTTTTTGGTGTTCGAGTTTGGAAATGCTGGCTCTATCAATATAAACAGCTAATGTTTCGAGTTTTATCGATAACTCTTTTTGCGTCATGTTGCTTTTTAACCTTGCGATTTTTACTTTAGGGCCCGCGATATTGTGTTCTTTAGAATCTAAAACTAATTTCATAATATATCACCTCTGTTCGTTATTAGAACAATTGTATTTTATCCGAAATTATGGAATAATATGTTCTAATAAAAAACATATTGTAAATTTGGAGGTTAACAGTAATGCATGAGGGAAATTTTGAAACCAACGGGGTAATTCAAATTGTAATGAATCGGGAACATAAGATTTGTTACAGTAATATTGAATATCGGATGACTTATGACTACCTTAAAGAACTAAATATTTTAGAAAATTTAGCTGTAGATTTACCTATTCAGTATACTTCGGATAACTATTTTGTAAATATTGATGGATTTTATATTACTGACCAACTTTATTACATAATTGTCATTAATCCAAAGAACTATAAATGCTGTAATTGCAATAAGGCCCTTATTGATACTGCAACAGGATTATATAATAGAAATTATTGGGAGCAAATGAATAGTGAATTTTTTTGTCATCCCGAGCTTAAAGACATTTCCGTAATACTGATAGATATAGATAATTTAAAAAAAATTAATGACAATTACGGACATTTAGCGGGAGATAAGGCAATAGAAATAGTTGGACAGGCAATTAAAAGGAGTATAAGAAAAGAAGACTTAGGAATAAGATATGGTGGAGACGAATTCTTAGTTTTACTACACAAGCAAGGCAAAAAAGGCTTGAATAAAGTGATTCAAAGAATAGAAAAAGAGATTAATAAAAGCACCATGGAAGTTAACGCTGATATTCATGTCAGTGCAGGTATAGCTTGTTCCGAATATTTTGATAATTTAAAAGAAATGATAAAAACAGCAGATAAGGATTTATATAAAGAAAAGAGAACAAAGCAAGAAGAAAAGCGGATAGAAGTAAATGATTTAAAAAATCTAAAGCAAAATATTGAAAAGATGAAAAATGAATTGGACAGAAAAATTCCGAAAGATGGCAGTAATGCAAGCAGTAAAGAGGTACTAAAATTAAGCAGGGAATTGGACAGATTGATTGTGAAATATTTAAACAATGTATAAAGACATATTAAACCAGCGAAGGTGCATATACGCTACCCTTATGAGAAAAGAATATACAAATATGCATAAGTTGTTGATAGTGCAGTAAAACCGTGATAAAATTATGATAATAATTAGAAATGAAGGGATTAAATAAATGTCAATGAAAAACGATAAGGGGTACATACTTCTTTCGGTTGTAATGATATTAAGCATAATTTTAATATTTGGTTTGACTATGATTACGGTAGCTGGGGGAGAATTTAACAAAACTTTGATTCAAGAGAAAAAAGTGAAAGCTTACTATATAGCAAGATCCGGAGCGATAGGAACTGCAGATTGGATATCAAAGATGAGCGGAGATGCTTTGAAGAAATTTAATGAATCCCTTCCTCTTTATAGTGAGCCGGTAAAATTCGGAGAAGGAGAATTTGTGGTAAGTATAGTTAAATCGGGAGATAATTTGTATATAATTTCTACGGGAAAAGTTCCGTATAATAAAAGTACTGTAGACAGAAAAGCGGAATTGGTCATGTCTGGAGATAAAAGTGGAGATTCTCAAACTGTAGAGTTAATTGCAGCGGTATTTGGAAACAGCAGCATTGAGATCCGGGGAGGAACCGTAAAAGGCAATATAGGAAGTAATTCAGAGGAGCCGGGTTCCATACATATTTCAGGATGGCCTACTATAGAGGGAAATATAGAGGCTTTAAATGATGATGTGATTAAGGTTGATAATAGCGAATGGAAAAAACAAATGATGCCTGATGTAGAGTACATTGAAAAGCAAAATTATCCTATTCCTTTACTGCCTGAGTTTCCCGAAGATTTGTCCGAAGGGTTGCCTACAGAAAATCCTGAAAGTCACGCTGAGAATGGGATATTAACAGTATATTGGCAGAATAATAACACGGTTATAGGAAGCAGCAGATATTATGACAGTATAAATATAATACAAAATACCACTTTGCGTGTGGATACAAGTGATGGGGACATAGTGCTGAGAGTAAGAAATTTAAATATAGAACAAGGACGTATAGAAGTTGTCGGAGACGGAAAGCTGTATCTGTATGTGGATAATAATTTTAAAGTTAAGGGTGGAATAAATGAAAGAGAAGGGAAGACGGATAATGTTAAAATATATTCTAATTCCGCAAATACAATTAACGTAGATAATGAAACTCAAATATATGCATCCCTGTACTCAAACAGCCGGGAAATAAATATCAGCGGAAGCGGAAGTGTTTATGGAGATTTGATTACGGCGGGAAGTAAAATTACAATTAATGGAGGAGCAAGATCCATGAATATATATGCACCGAAGGCTTCCATAGACATCGGCGGCGGGGCATCGGTTACAGGGGGGATAGTCGGAGGCAGTATTGTGTTGGGAGGAGGTTGCAGAATAGATTCACCAAATAAAGAAATAAAAATAACACTGCCAGATTCAGAGGAAGATGGTTCTTCCGGCAGTGCCTATAAAATAGCTTATTGGAGATGATGCACTTGGAGAGAAAGGGTTTTACTTTGATTGAAGTAGTGGTTTCCATAGGTATAGTAGGTATGCTTGCTGCTATACTTTTAACTGTGCTTTCAGGAAATATGAAAAATATATTTTCTTCGGGGGAGAAAACTCGGTATATTTTTCAAGCTCAGGAAAACATTGAAAAGGCAATTAAGAATAATGGAGAAGATTCGAATCGGGAGGAATATACATTAAAGTTAGAATTTCATGATGATAATGGAGAAGATTTTAAGTGTGAATCTGATGGTATTAAAATTCAAGTGAATTTACATGATAAAAATAAAAATACAATATCAACTTATATTCCGCAATAAAATGAGAAAGGTAGATAGTGATTTTATGTTTTGCACAAATTGGATAGGGGATGTAATAAATTGAAAAAGGGATTCACTCTTGTGGAATTGATATTATC
>ENA-UOOR01001825-UOOR01001825.1-fermentation-metagenome-genome-assembly--contig:-NODE-1825-length-23670-cov-6.596993_pt1 | contig 23670 bp, 19 predicted proteins | sample MGYA00245780_ERZ724029 | MGnify/ENA primary metagenome ERZ724029 (study PRJEB28704, sample SAMN03018315) | fermentation metagenome | biome: anthropogenic terrestrial biome; feature: soil; material... | reverse complement strand
AGCAGCAGGGCCGCGCCCAGGTTGATGAGGTTGGCGGCGACCACCCCGATGACCAGAGAGCGGGTGCGGCCGAGCGCCTGCAGATAGCTGCGCGCGCCGGTGAACAGCAGCAGCGGGATCAGCCCGGGGGCGCGCACGACGAGGTAGCCTCGCGCGCGGGCCGCGGTCTGCGCGTCGATGCCGGCGAGCTCGAAGACCGGGCCCATCGCCAGCAGCGGCACCATCAGCAGCCCGCCGATGAGCAGCGCCAGCCAGACCGCCTGCCAGAGCAGCGTCCGCGCGCGCACCCGGTCCCCTGCGCCGAGCGCCTGGGCGACGAGCGGGTCGAGCCCCATCATCAGCCCCATCCCGAAGACGGCGAAGGCGAAGAAGACCGCGTTGGCCAGGCCGACCGCGCCGAGCTCCACCGCCCCCAGCCGGCCGACGATGGCGGTGTCGACAAAGCCCATGAGCTGGTTGCCGAGCTGCACGGCGGCCAGCGGGCCGGCGAGGCGGGCGAGCTCGACGAGCTCGCGTCTGTAGGGTCTCCTGAGCATGGGGCGGCGCAGGATAACCGCCGAGGCGCGGCGAGGCATGCCTTTCCGATGGCGGACCGCGTCGCCAAAGCCCCGCCCGGCCCGAAGTAGGATGCGGGCGTGCGCGCCTCTCTCCTGACCAAGCTCGTCGCCGCCTATCTCGTCCCCACGCTCGCGCTGCTCGTCTTCGCGCCGCTGCTCGGCTGGGCGATAGCCCGCCGAAGCCTGGAGGAGGAGGTGGGCAAGCGGCTGGTCGGCAGCGCGGGCGCCGCCGCGGCGACGCTCAACGGCGATCTGCTGCTCACCCTGCAGCCGGGCGACGACGGCAACCGCACCCACCGCAACGTGCTCGCCAAGCTCGAGGCGATGCGCGCGGCGGGCAACGTGCGAAGGCTCTACGTCGTCGACCGCGACCGGAAGATGCTCGCCGGCACCGGTGAAGTGCCGCCGGTCGGCGAGCCACTGCCCGAGCTCGAGCGCGACCGCGTGGAGATCGAGCGGGCGTTCTCCGGCGGATCGGTCTCTTCGAGCGTGACCTTCAAGGGGCTCGACGGGCGCACCTACAAGTCGGGTTACGCGCCGGTTTCCGACTCGGAGGGCAAGGTGGTCGCCGTCGTCGGCGCCGACGCCTCGGCCGAGTTCTTCGAGGTGCTGCGCGAATTCGGCGCCTCGATGGTCGGCCTGGCCGTCGCCTTCGGCTTGCTCGGGCTCGGCGTCTTCTATGCGGTCGGCTATCACTGGCTGCTCGGGCCCATCCGGCGGCTGCGCGGCGCGGCCGAGCGGATCGGAAGGGGAGATCTCGAGTCGCCCGTTCCCCTCTCGGGCGACGACGAGCTCGGCGTGCTCGCCGAAGGGATGGAGCGGATGCGCGGCAGGCTGCAGAGCCGCGAGCGCGAGCTGCAGATGATGCTCGCGGGCATCGCCCACGAGGTGCGCAACCCGCTCGGCGGCATCGAGCTGTTCGCGGGCCTGCTCGCCGAGGAGCTCGAGGGCGACGAGGAGAAGCTGTCGCACGTGCGCAAGGTCCAGCGCGAGCTCGGGCACCTGAAGCGCGTGGTCGAGGAGTTCCTCGGCTTCGCGCGCGATCCGCGGCTGGCGAAGGAGTCGATGGACGCGCGCGAGCTGCTCGACGAGCTGAGCGATCTTGTGCGCGGCGACGCCGACGCCAAGGACGTCATCCTGGTCATCGACGCCGAGTCGGTGCGGCTGGAGGGCGACCGCGCGACACTGCGGCGCGCGCTGCTCAACCTCGCGCGCAACGCCATCCAGGCGGCGCCGCAGGGCGGGCACGTCTGGCTTCGGGCGCGCACCGTGGGCGAGAGCGTGGTCCTCGCCGTCGAGGACGACGGGCCGGGGGTGCCGCAGGCCGAGCGCGCCAAGCTCTTCACGCCCTTCTTCACGACGAAGCAAAAGGGGCTGGGGCTCGGCCTCGCCTTCGTGCGCCGCATCGCCGAGGCACACGGCGGCAGCGCGGGCTTGAGGCCCGGCGAGGGCGGGGCCGTGTTCGAGGTGAAGCTGCCGGGGAAGGCTGCGTAAGCGATGAAGGAGCGCCGGTCCCGCGGCGAGCGAGGGGGCCGGGGGCGCAGCCTCGAAACGGCGCTTGCCGCCAGTGCGGCCGGCAGCCCGTCGTGGCCTTGGCCTCCCCGTGCCCCGGTGTATGGTTCCCTCTTCAGGCCGGAATCGGAGACAGCGGATGCCCCGACAGTTGCAGCAGACCCGTCGAAGAATCCTTCTCAGCCCTGCTTGTGCGCCTCTTCTTCATGCGTGCACGCAGGCCGCCGAGACGGCGGCGGTCCCCGCCTCGCGCGAGACGCCGCAAGAGCTTTCCCGGCACCTCTTGCGCCTGCTCCTCGCCCTCGGATTGGCGGGGGCGGCAGGCTGCGGATACACCTCGACTTACGTTCCCCCGGACGACGGGCGTGCCCGGGTCGTCTGGCGCGACGGCTCGGCCGCCGCGCTCGTGCCTGCGCAGAGCGAAGCCTGTTGGCGCGCGGTCCAGAAGGCGAGCGGGACCACTCAGCCGCTGGTCGTCGACCCGGCGCCGGCCGCCTCGGTGTCGCACGGCGGCTATGTCCACCTGCCGGTCTGGGTCCACGTGCACCATCCGCATCATCACCTGCACGACCACGGGCATCACGCGGCGATCGCGCACTCGGGCGCATCGCCCAGCGGTCCGCACAAGGCGGTCTCCGCCGGCGCGCCCTCCGGCGGCTCGAGCTCGGTCCGGTCGTCGAGCACCGACTTCCGACTCCTGATCGCCGCGGCGACGGTGGCGCTGGTCTCGGCGCCGGTCGTCGCCATCGCGCTCGCCCTCGACGAGCCCGAGCGACCGGCCGAGGTGGCGGCGGCCGCCGACCTGGTCAACGCCCTCAACGACCTAACGCGCGCGCCGGGGAGTCCCTGCGCGGCGACCGCGGAGGTGACGCCATGAAGCGGGCCGCTCTTTCGCGAAGGGTCCTCGTCGCCACCGCGCTGCTCGTCGGCGCCGGCTGTGCCGCACCGGCCACGACCTACCGACCGGTTCACGCGGCGCCGACGGAGCTGACCGTTCGCTACGGCGACGAGTTCGAGGTCTGGGCGGCCGACGCGCCGGTCGCCCGAGGCCTGCGTTACCAAGGGCTCGACGAGGTGGTTCGCTGCGTCCCGGAGGCGAAGCGCCACGCTGAGGCCGCGTCGCGTTCCGGAAGCGCCGCGGGCGTGCTCTCGGGCTTCTCGATAGGCCTGGCGGTCGGCGGGCTCGCCGGGCTGAGCGGCTTCGCCTTCGAAGACGACAGGGTCACCGCCGCCTTCCTCGTCTCGGGCGTGGTGATCGAAGCGCTGGCCATCGTCCTCGGCGGGCAGAGCCTGTCGCAGAAGGCGAAGGCGAACGGCCACGCGCTCGACGCGGTCAACCTCTACAACGACGCCGTCGGCTATGACGGCAGGGGCTGCGGGCCGGCTGTCGCGCCGCCGTCGTTACCGTGAGCTTGGCGATCGCGCTGCCCCGGGCACCGCGGTCGACGGGATTCGAGAGCGGCCGGCACGCGTCAGTAGTAGTCGAAGAGCTCGCCGTTGAAGTACCCGCCGAAGACGACCGGCATCAGCGGTCCTTTGTTGCCGACGTTCAGGACGAGCAGGTCGCTGTCCTCAGGGCGGATCTCCGAGCGGGCGTGCTGGCTGTTGAACAGGGGAGAGTGCGCGCAGATGAGCGCGCGCTCGACCCCCGAGATCAGCTCTCTGTCACAGACGGTGGCCCAGCGCATCCGCACGTTCCAGACATCGGAATAGAGGCGAAACTCGCCGTTCGTGTTGTCCCACCAGACGCGCCCGAGCGACTCGGGCAACCGGGACGCGAGCACGTTGCTCGACGAGCCGGCGCCGGTCTTGCCGATGTAGAGCAGCGCCCCGCCCCGGGCCGCGTCGTGGCAGCCGTCGATCGCGTAGACACCTGCGGCGGCAGGGATGCGCTCGAGCAGCTCTTTGCTCGGGGCGTCGCCGACGCTCGCACATTCCCAGCGCAGCGTGACTATCCGGCACGTCGCTTCGAGGCACCCGCCGTAATTGAATTCCTTCGTCCCTGCCTTCTCCATGGCTGCCCCCTTGGTCATGCAGGTGATGCTACGCCTGGTTTGCCGGGTCGCATCCATCCGCGGGATCGCTCGTTCGTGGCCCGAGCGCCGTGACGAACGCTTCCAGATGCTTCCAAGCGGCCTCCGGGACCTCCGGCAATTCGAGCTGGATGCGACCGGACTGGCGCCGCACGGTGACCGGGAGCGAGGCGGGCGCCGCGACCGGCGTCGTGACGCCGAACAGGCCGAGCAGTCCCTGGGCCACGCGGCCGAGGTCGACCTGGATCTCGGGAGCCGTGTTCTCTGCCTTCGCGATGGGCGGCGCGTGCGGCGGCATCGCCGGTGGCGCCGCAACGAGCGCTTCAATGACGGCGCTGTCGGCGCCGGCTGCGCGATCGTCGCCGGGCGGCAGCCGAGGCTCGGCTGGCTGTATCTCGGCGACCCCGTCCTTCACTTGACGGGTCTCCTCGTCCACGCCGCGCAGCCGAACGACCAGCCCTTCGTCTGGCAGAGACGGGGCCGCCTCGCCGTCGCCGATGATCTGGCGGACCTTCTCGACCAGCGTCGAGCGGCTCTCGTCGTCGAAGCGCACCTCGTCCGACTCGGCCTTGAACAGCCCGTCGAACAGCGCGCGCTTGCGCTCGACGAGCTGCGCGATGCGCGACTCGATGCAGCCCTCGCTGATCAGCGAGACGACCTGGATCGGCCGGCGCTGGCCCATGCGATGGACCCGCCCGACGCGCTGCTCGAGGATGGCCGGGTTCCACGGAACCTCGAGGTGGACCACGGCGCTGGCGGCCTCCTGCAGGTTGAGCCCGACTCCGCCGGCGTCGGTGGAGAAGAAGACCCGCGCGGCCGGGTCGTCGTGGAAGTCGGCGATGGCCTCGGCGCGCGCCTTCGAGGAGAGCTGGCCGTGGAAGAAGACGGCTCGCGCTCCGTGCTCCTCGAGCACCCCGCGCGCGGCGGCGGCGGCGAGCCGCAGCATCCGTTCCCACTGTGAGAAGACGACGACCTTGGTGCCACGCTGGCCGAGCAGCCCCTCGAGCACGTCGGAGAACTCCTGCAGCTTCGGCGAGGGGTACTTGGCCATCAACGCAGCGGGCAGCTCGCCCTTGCGCACCGTCTTTTCGACCTTCTCCCACTCGTAGAGCAGCAGGCCGTTGGCGATCATCCGCATGCTCGCCAGCTCGGCCATCAGCCGCAGGATGTCGGCCTCGGTCAGGTGCTTCTTGTTCGCGATGCGCCCGGCGTTGACGGCGTGGTCTTGGTAGGGCCCTGCCTGCTCGCGCGTGAAGGGGACGGCGAAGCTCTGATCGGTGCGCTCGGGGAGCTGCGAGAGGACCAGGGAGCGTTCGCGCCGCAGAAAGTGCGGCGCCAGGCGCGCGCGGATCAGCTCGAGCCCGCGAAAGCCGAGCAGGCGCGTGCGCTTCTCCACCGTCTCGGTGCGCGCGAACTCCGGCAGCAGCCGCCACATCGGGCCGAGCAGCCGCGGCTCGAGGTACTCGACGACCGAGTGCAGCTCGGCGAGCCGGTTCTCCATCGGCGTGCCGGTGAGCACCAGGGCCCGCGGCGCGGTCAGCCCCTTCACCGCCTTGGCTGTCTTGGTGTTCCAGTTCTTGATGCGCTGGGCCTCGTCGACGATCACCATCTGCGGGCCGAGCGCGCGAACCAGCGGCAGGTCCTTGATGAGGACCTCGTAGTTCATGATGACAAAAGGCGCGTGGGAGCTCCGGTAGATGGCCTCGCGCGCCCGACGGCCGCCTTCGGCGACCACCGCTTCGACCGTCTCGCCGAAGAACTTCTCTATCTCGCAGCGCCACTGGTGCTTGAGCGAGGCCGGGCAGACGATGACCACCCGGCTCACCTCGCCCAGCTCCATCAGCAGCCGGGCGCCGACGAGCGACTGCACGGTCTTGCCCAGGCCCATGTCGTCGGCGAGCAGGGCGCGCGGGGTGCGGGCGACGAAGAGCACGCCGTCGATCTGATACGGGTGCAGCTCGACTCGCAGGCCGCCGCACAGGCGGGCCCACTCCTTGGGCGGCGCCGCCTTCCCGTCGAGGCTTGCGCGCACCCGCTCCTCGAACTTCGCGAAGCGCCGCCGATTCAGCTCGGCCTGCTCGACGCCGTCGATCAGCGCGCTCACCTCCGGCCGCACCTGAACGCGGCCGGCGCCCTCGAGCGCCCGGCGCAAGCGGCGCGCCGCGGCGAGCCGCTCTTCGGGCGGGCTGGGCAGGACGAAGCCCTGCTCGTCGACCAGCCGCTCGAGCGCGCTGGGACCGTTCTTGGGCAGCAGCAGGCGTACGTCCGAGAGCGGATCGAGCACCTGTCCGCAGGTGTCGCGCGAGCCGAGCACGGCCAGAGGTCCGCGGGCCTGGCCGAGGCCTTTGCGACGGGCGTGCTCGACGTGCTTGCAGGTGCCGAGCTCGTTGGTGCGAAAGTCGGGGCAGCCGCACCAGGCGAACCCGCCCGCGCCGAGCAGCACCGGGTATTCGCGCTCGGTGCGCTTCGAGAAGACGCGCGCCCCACCGCGGGCCGGGCGCATTAGCCTCATCTCCTCGGAGCGGCCGGCCTTTGCCCGCAGCTCGCGTTCGCGGGTCGCCGCCGACTCGATCGGATCCTCGGGCGCGCTCTCGTCGGCAGGCGCCGCTGGGACGACCCGGAGCATGGGAGGCGCAGCGAGCTGCCTGGGCTCGAGCGCCAGCGCGAGCGCCACCGCGTGCTTGCAGACGTCCGACCAGTCGTACGGGCAGGTACAGGTGGCCGCGACGCCCCTGTCCGACCAGCCCAGCTCGACTTCGTAGGGCTCCTCGGCCGAGCCCTCGACGAGCGCGTGGGCGCAGTTGTCGCCGCGCTCGACTTGCAGCACCGCGCCGGAGGCGAAGTACTCCTCGCCGCGCGCGAGGATGCGCGCCGGGACCCGCCGCCGAAGCAGCTCGAAGGGGCTTGGACGAAGTGCGGCAACCATGAGCGGGCCTCCTGTGCAGCCGAGCGTTGTGTCAGCTTCGCGACGCTCGGGCAAGGGGCCGAAATAGAACCGAGCAGACGAGGCGGCGCTCCCCGGTGCAGCGGGCCGTCTCGAGGTCTCGCTCGAGGGCTCGAGGGGACCGCAAGCCGAGCCTTGGGCGGTGCGCCACCGGAAGCTTGTCGAAGCCGTTTGGCGTCTGTCGCAGGGGCGGCTGGGTGAGCTGTTCGGCGAGCCCCTCCTCGAAGCTCGAGCCTTGCGGTCCTGAGGCGTGGCGACCAACTCGCGCAGCAGCGGCCCAGCGCACCTCGCTTGCTATGCTCCGCGCATGGCACGGGTACTGATCATCGACGACAACGACACGATGCGCGACGGCATGGCCGTCTCGATCAACCGCATGGGCCACGAAGTGGCCGCCTGCTCGAACGGCACCGACGGCATCGCCGCGTTCGCCAAGAGGCCCTTCGACTTCGTGGTCACCGACCTGAGGATGATGCCCGTCGACGGCATCGAGGTCGTCCGGCGCATTCGCGAGCTCGCTCCGGAGGCGGTGCTCCTGGTCGTCACCGCCTACGGCACCATCGAATCGGCGGTGGAGGCGATGAAGCTGGGTGCCTTCGACTTCATCACCAAGCCTTTTGCGCCCGAGGTGCTCCGGGCCAAGGTCGAGAAGGGGCTCGAGGTTGCGCGCATGCGGCGCGAGGTGGTGCGCCTGGCCGCGCGCAACGAGGTGCTCGAGAGCGACGCGCGCGGCGGGTTCGAGCTGGAGGGGATCATCGGCAGCTCCGAGCCGATGCAGCGCACCCTGCGCGCGGTGCGCAAGATCGCCGCGACGGACACCACGGTGCTGATCACCGGCGAATCGGGTACCGGCAAGGAGCTCGTCGCCCGCGCCGTCCACGATCTGTCGGCGCGCAAGGACGAGCCGTTCGTCGTCGTCCACTGCGCCGCGCTCGCCGAGACGCTGCTCGAAAGCGAGCTGTTCGGCCACGAGAGAGGCGCCTTCACTGGTGCCATCAAGCGCAAGCTCGGCCGCTTCGAGCTCGCCGACGGCGGGACGCTCTTTCTCGACGAGATCGGCGAGATCAGCCCCGCCATCCAGACCAAGCTGCTGCGCGTGCTGCAGCAGAAGGAGTTCCAGCGCGTCGGCGGCGAGGAGACCATCCACGTCGACGCCCGGGTCGTGTCGGCGACCAACCGCGACCTGAGGGCCGAAGTGCAGAAGGGAGCCTTCCGCGAAGACCTGTACTACCGGCTCCACATCGTGCCGGTTCACCTGCCGCCGCTGCGCGAACGGCCGGGTGACGTCGTCGAGCTCGCCGAGGCCTTCGTCGCCAAGCACCGATCGCGCATCAACCGCAAGGTCAAGGGCCTGACCGACGAGGCGAAGCGGGCCCTGCAGCGCTACGCATGGCCGGGCAACGTCCGCGAGCTCGAGAACGCGATCGAGCAGGCGCTCGTCTTCTGCGAGGGCGAGGAGCTCACCGCGTCCGACCTGCCGGCCTTCGTCTCCAAGGGACGCGCGGCGGACCTGCTCTCGCTGCCGACCGGCGGCGAGATGACCCTCCCCGAGATCCTCGAGGACCTCGAGCGCCAGCTCATCGTGCGCGCCTACGAGAAGGCGAGGGGAGTGAAGACCGAGACCGCCCGACTCCTGGGCATCAAGACGAGCGGGCTGTACTACAAGCTCGAAAAGTACGGGCTCATCAAGCCAGGCGAAAAGGCGGAGAAGCCCGAGGCCGGCGAGCCCTAAAGAGAGGCGCATGAGCGCGGCGCTCGGTCCAAACCGAGTTCCCGCGGGCACCCCCTCAGTTTTCTGAGGGGCCGGTCGGTCGGAGAGCTTGCCGAGCGGGGGACGCCCCGAGGTGCTGGGAGCAGAAAGCGAATAGTCTCGCGAGCTTGGATTCGACGGGCTCGCTGTCGTCGGGCATCTGCCTCGCCAGACCGCTCGCCGCTTGTCCGGCACGGGCCTTGCTGATTAGTCGGGCAACCATGCGGATCTTCGCCATCCTACTGATTCTCCTCTCGAGCACGGCCGCCCAGGCGGCCAACCTGCCGACCCTGCGCGCCGAGGTCTCGAGCGCCGCGGCGCGGGCGAAGGCGGTCGGCGACGAACGGGCTCAGATGGAGCGCTCGCTTGGCGATACGGCGAGCCGCATCCGGGCGCTCAAGTCGGAGGGCGAGGGCAAGAGCGGCCTGTTTCGCGATCCGAAACTCGACGAGCTGCTCAAACAGTCGCAGGCGCTCTCCAGTCAGCTCAACGCCCTGCTGGCGACCGAGCGCGACCTCGAGGCCGGGCTCGCCCAGGCTGAGTCGCGCCTGGCCGCCGAGCTCGACGGCGAGACCGAGCGGCTTCGCAAGCAGTGGGAGCTCTCGACGACGAGCCGCGCCGAGCGCCGAGCGCTGATCCCGCGTTTGCGCGCGCTTCGGGCCGAACGCGAGGCGCTGCGGCGGGCGCCTGGGACCACCGTGCTGCCGGCGGTTCCCGAGAGCGCCAGCGACGATGCGGAAGAGCTGCTCGAGCGTGCCGATGCCTTCCTCGACAGCGAGGACAAGCTGCGTCGCGAGCAACAGGCGCTCCAAGAGCGCATCGAGCGGCTTCGGCACGAGCGCGAGCTCGAGCGGCGCATGAGCGACTTTCTCGGCGAGAGCGCCCTGTTCGACGAGGGCGATCGGCGCATCGTCGTGACCCTCTCCGCCAGGGCCCCGGAGGCGAGCAACGAGCCGACGGGCGGCCTGGGCCGGCAGGACGGTATCCCCGCCCCCTCGGAAGAGCCGGTCGTCGGCGGCTTAGACGGTCCGGAAGCAAGCCTCCAGGCGCCCGGAGAGGTCGACATCTCGAGCCCCGGACGCCAAGGTGGCCTCGAGCCCATCCCCGACCTCGGCTCTCGCTCGGGCATCTCCCGCGCGCCACCCGAGAGCCAAGGCGTAGCCGCCTACTTCGACGACGAGACCATCGACGAGCTCGAAGCCCGCGAGGCTGAGCTGCGCGCCCGTGCCGACGAGCTGCACCGCCAGGCCGAAGCCGCCGCGCTCAAGGCGCGCGATCTGCTCTAACCCAAACTTTTCATCTGCTCTGCGGCGCTCCCATGGACGCCACCGGCTGGCGCGGATAGCATCCGGGCAGCTTTCGGACAGCTCTCTGACGCATTGCCAAGCGCGCTCGCCATCGCGGCCCTGGCCGCCGCTCTCCTGGTTCCGACAGCGGCTCACGCGAAGCTGCAAGGTGCCTTTTCGGTCTCGCTCGCCCCGGGGCTCGACACCAACCCGAGCCGCATCGTCGGGGAAGACGCAGGCGCCGATCCTCTCCTCGCCGCCACCGGCAGCGCGCGCGGGCGCCTTCGGCTGGGCGCGGCCCATCTGTTGTCGGCGCGCTACGACCTGGGGCTCAAGAAGTTTCTCACCGAAGCGAACGAGGACGTCGCCGTCCAGCAGCTCGGCCTCGACTACCTGACCCGCCTCGGGCCGCTCGCGGTCGGGCTCGATGGCTCGGGCAAGTGGAGGCTGTCGCGCGGGGGCAGCCGCGACTACCGCGACGCGGCGGGCGACGCCTTCGTCGACTGGAGCCTGTCGCGCGAGCTCGCCGCCAGGCTCTGCGCCGGAGTGCGCTGGTTCTCCTACCCGCCCGACAGCTCGTACAGCTCGTTCGGTCCGCGAGTGAGCCTCGCGCTTCGCTACCAGCCTTTGCGCAGGCTCGGCCTGTCGCTGGCCGTGAGCGGCGTGCTGCCGAGCTACGAGGGGACGGCCCGGCGGCCGGATGGCGAGCTCTCGGCCGACCCCCGTCGGGACCGGCAACTGGCCGCGCAGGTACAGGCGACCTTGCGCGGCTCGGTGCTCGCGCAGGCGACCTACCTGTGGTCGGGAAACTGGTCCAACAGCTTCGGCGAGAGCACGCAGCGCCATCGGCTTGCCGCGGCGCTCACCGCGCGCTTGCCGCTGTCGCTCTTCGCGAGCGCGCAGGCTGCGTGGCAGGCGATCCACTATCCAGACGGTCTGTTCCTCTCGAAAGAGCTCATCGACATGCTGCTCTACGACGACGAGGCCCAGAGCTCGCTCGCGCTCAAGCTGGCGCGGCCGATAACCGAGGTCTTCGAGATCGAGGCGAAGTACGCCGTCTACTGGGTCGCGCTGCCGGCCGAGGGCGACGACCCTTCTCTCGACTACGTGCGGCAGCTCGCCACGCTCGGCCTGTCGGCGCGCTGGTAGTCAGTCGCGAAGATCCTCGAGCCGCTCCTCGACATCCTGGACGAGCGAGGGGTGGTTCTGAGCGCGCGCGGCGGCGAGCGCGTGCTCGAGCACCTCGATGGCCTTCTCCTTCTCGCCCAGGCCCGACCAGGCGTCGCCCAGGGCGATCATCGCCGCGGTCCAGTCCGCCTCCTCCCGCAAGCAGCGTTCGAGCGGCTCGATGGCCTCGCGGTAGCGCCCCACCTCGACGTAGTACCGGCCGAGGGTGAAGTAGCCGAGCGGGCTCTCGGGGAATTGGGAGATCATCTCCAGGTATTTCTGCTCGCGCGCGTCCTCGGCCACCGGCTTCTCCTTGCAAGACGAGCCTGTGGTGTAGCGCGGCATGCACGCTGGGAAAAGCCCCAACCTGACAGAGACTTCGGTCGTCCAGCCTCCGTGTGTTCGCCGATGCGTGAATCGTTCGGGCGGCATCGTGCCTCTCATCCGAGGGGGCAGCGAGACTACGCCCGGGCCGACCGTGCCCAGGCTCGACCGGATGGAATCGATGAGCTTCGATCTCTTGGGTATCTTCGTAGCCGGGCTGCTCACCTTCGCCTCGCCGTGCATCCTGCCTCTGGTCCCCATCTATCTGGCCCTGCTCGCGGGCGCCTCGGCGGGCGAGCTTGCCGAAGGTCGGCGTGCCGGCCGCGCGGTCGTCAGCGCCGTCGGCTTTGCCGTCGGGCTCAGCCTGGTCTTCGTCAGCCTCGGGATGGCCGCGACCGCGATGGGCCGGCTGCTCGTGGCGCACCGCGCCCTGCTGCTGCAGCTCGGCGGCCTGGCCGTCTTTCTCTTCGGCTTGAAGTACCTGGGCGTTCTCCACCTCCCCTGGCTCGAGCGTGAGGTCAGGCCGTTGATGGGCCGGAAGACGGGCGGTGGTCTGCTCGGCGGCGTGGTCTTCGGCGCGACCTTCGGCCTGGGCTGGACGCCGTGTATCGGCCCGGTGCTCGGCTCGGTGCTCACCTTCACGGCGACCAGCACGACCAGCCCAGGGGTCGGCGCGCTCTACCTCGGCGCCTACGCGCTCGGCCTGTCACTGCCGCTGCTCGCGGTGGCGGCCGTCGCGCCGCTTGCGCTCGGCCCGCTCAAGCGGCTGCAAAGGCACATGCAGAAGGCGCAGATGGCCACCGGCGCGGTGCTCGCGGTCGTCGGGCTGCTGCTCCTCACCGACACCCTCGGCGCGCTCGACCCGACGAGCTTCGGCTCGGCGCACGGGACGAAGGCTGCCCCCATCGCCGCCGGCGCGGCCGCGAGCAGGGAGGGCGCCGCCTGTGGTGCGCCGAGCGAGGCCTCTGGGGCCTGTGGCCTGCCGCCGGCAGCGGCGATGGTCGAGAGCGCAGGGCTGGGCCAGGCCATCGCCGGTGGCCCGGCGATGATCGAGTTCGTCTCCAGCGCATGCCCTGTCTGTTTGCGGATGGCGCCGATCGTCGCCGCTGCCGAGCGCGACTGCGCCGGCCACAAGCTCCAGGTGCAGCGAATCCAGGTCGAGGCACCGGGCGGACGTGAGCTCGCGCGCCGCTACGGCGTGTTGGGCGTGCCGACCTTCGTCTTCGTCGACGAGGCGGGCAGGGAGGTCTCGCGGCTCGTCGGCGAGCAGTCGCTGGCGGCGCTCGAACAGACCTTGTCCGTGCTCGCAGGCGAGGAGTGCGACGGCTTTCGCGCCTTCCCAGACGAGCGCGCCCCCGCTGTTCCTGCCGGAGCAGGCGGGCCGAGCGCGGGTTCGCCACACGGATAGGCCTTTGCGGATGCCCGCCTCGCAGCGTCCGCGCGCCCTGCGGACCACCGAGCGCGGCTTCGCGACTTGGGAACAGCCTTGGCGCGAGTCCGACGCGATTCGCGAAGTGGTCCGCCGCCCGAACCCTCCTGCCGGCGCCGGCGTGAGCTGATCAGCCACGCTGTCGCAGCTTCGGTTACTCCGAGCGCTCCGCGCTAGCGCAGCTTGCGGCCTTGAAGCACGAACGCGGTTGCAGTCGGCTCAGATTCCTCCGGTCGCTCGGGGCAGGCCGTTGCGCCCGCCCTCGACAAGATTCGGAGTCGCGAGGCGAGGCCCGTGGCTTGCCCTGCGGCGGATCGGGGGTTCGCCGCGTCGGTTCTTGGGGCGAAGCCTCGTTAGCTCGTCTTGCCGATCTGTTCGCGGCGCACGAGGTCCTTCCAGGCCTCGAATTCGGGCGAATCGACGCGCATCACGAGCAGCGTCACCTCGAGCGGCCCGTCCGCGCCGCCGAGCACGAGCTTGCGCTCCTCGCCGTGCAGCAGCGACAGCTTTCCGATGCGCGGCGTCGGGCGGCTGGCGGTCGCCACGCCGAGCTGCACCTGATAACCGTCGCCGGTGCGCTCGGGCAGCAGTTCGAGCTTAAGGCGCGTCAACTCGGGCCGGTCCGGATCGACAAGGCGCATGGAAAGCTTGTGACCCGCCTCGCCCAGCAGGTGCGGGCGCGCGAGGATTTGCCCTTCGTCCTCGATGCGCATCGCGAAGAAGAGCTGCTCCGGCTGGTTGTGGCCGGAGAGAATCCCGGAACAGGCCGAGACGAGGGCAGCCGCGATCGCCAACGCCAACACGCCAATCACTCGCGTCTTCATCTTGCCCTCCGGTGTGCGACGCCGACCCCTCCAATTGTAAAGCAAACGGCAGGCCAAGGGAAAGGGACGGAACTTCGGACGGTTGGCCACTTCCCTGGAACCGAATCGCTGCCACTTTGCCACGGCGACGAGGCCGGCATGCCATTTTGTCAACGTCCAGGCGTGCGCTTCGGGTCTGTGGTCGAAGCCCGGGGTGTCGAGTCGCGAGTCGAGAGTTGAGAGTCGACGCCCGGGTTTGGCCAGGGAGCCAGGCGATCGGTCGCGGGTTGGTCGGGGCGCATCGCCATGCGCCCGTCGAGGAATCGGGGCAGATGCGGGCGATGCCAGGCTCCCCGGCGGCCGGCATGAAGGCCGGCCCTCTGGAATCGTGCCGCGGGCTCGCTCACTCCCAACTCAAAACTCAGAACTCCCAACTCAGCTCTCGACTGCCGTTAGACTGCGGCCTTTCGAACCGAGGAGGCCGCGATGCCCGATTGTCTGTTTTGCAGGATTCGAGACGGTCAACTGCCCGCTCGCAAGATCTACGAGGACGAAGGGGCGCTGGCCTTCGAGGACATCAGCCCACAGGCGCCCATGCACGTGCTGGTGATTCCCCGAAAGCACATCCCCACGCTCAACGACCTCACGCCCGAGGACGAGCCCCTGGTCGGCCATCTCTTCACGGTCGCAGCCCGGATAGCCGAGGAGCGCGGCCATGCCGGGCCGGGTTGGCGCGCGGTGATGAACTGCAATTCTCTGGCAGGCCAGACGGTCTTCCACCTGCACCTGCACGTCCTCGGCGGACGGCCGCTCGAGTGGCCGCCGGGCTGAGATGGCGAGAAGGCTCCCCATCGCCCTCGGCGCCTCGGTCGTGCTGCATCTTGGCGTGCTGGCGCTCGTGCACGGCTCGGCGCATCCCTCCCCGCCGGCTCACCCGCTCCCCGCTTTCGCGCTCGAGCTCGACGTGGTGCGTGCCCCGAAGGACCGGCTCGTGGGCGGAGCCGCGCCGCGATCCTCGTCCCCGGGCGATGAGGCCCAGCCGCCGTCGCCGTGGACGCTGCCCCGCGCGCGGCCAGCGCCTCCTCGCGCAGTTGCCGATGCGCGCCCGGTGGCGCTCCCGCCCGCTACGCCGGCCCCGGCGAGCAGGCCGCCCGCTGCTCCAGCAAAGCCGGCCGCGGCGCAGCGGGAGATCGGGCAAGACGGCGCCGCGGTGCTCGTCGCCGCGAGGAAGGGCTCGGCGTCTCCGGATATCGCCTCGGTCGTCGATGGGGCCCGCGGCACAGAAGAGGGCGATGCCCTCTTCGGCGTCATCACCTCGGGCGCCGGGACCGGGGCGGGCGGCGGCGGCTCGGGGCCTGGCACTGGCTTTGGTAGTGGCTCTGGTGACGGCGAGGGGGGCGAGCGGGGGCGTCGCCTGGCGGAGATCTCACGCCGGCTCGCCGCCGAGGCCACCGGCTGCTATCCCCGGGCGGCCCGGCGCTTTCGACTCGAGGGGAGAGCCAAGGTTCGCTTCTGTATCGGCGCGCAAGGTGAGCCGCAGGAGGCGCGTGTCCTCGAGTCCTCCGGCCATTCGCTGCTCGATCAGGCCGCGCTGTGCGTCGTCGCCCGGGCAGCGCCCTTTCCGGCCGTCGAGGACTGCCCGGCGGTGCCCATCAACTTCGTGATGGCGCACTGAGACCGAAGAACGGACCCTCGCCCGCCGGTCCGCGTGCGCAGACCAGGCGCGCGCCGTAGAGCTCCTCGAGAAGCGACCGGTCGAGCACCTCGCCGGCTGCGCCCTGGGCGACGATCTCGCCCTCGCGCATCAGCACCGCGCGGTCGGCCCAGGCGGCGGCGAGGTTGGGGTCGTGCAGCACGGCGACTACGCACAGCCCTCTTCGCGCCAGCGCGCTCGCGCGCTCCATCACCTTGGCCTGGTGTCCGAGGTCGAGAAACGCGGTCGGCTCGTCGAGCAGCAGAATCCTGGGCTCCTGCGCCAGCGCGCGCGCGAGGAAGACGCGGCGGCGCTCGCCGCCGGAGAGCTGGTCGATGGGCCGCGCCGCGAGCAGCTCGACCTCAGCGTCGCGCATCGCCGACTCGGCTACTTCTCGGTCGCGCCGGCCCTCGAGCGCAAGCCGCCCCTGGTGCGGAGCGCGGCCCATCAGGACCGCCTCGTAGACGGTGAAGGGCACGTCGGCAGGCGGGTCCTGCGCCACGAGCGCGACCTGCCGGGCGATCTCGCGGCGCGAGAGCCGATCGATGGGCACGCCGTCGACGAGCACGCTGCCCGTGAAGCGGCCGATGCCCCCGAGCGCCCGGAGCAGGGTGCTCTTGCCCGCGCCGTTGGGGCCGAGCAGCGCTGTCAGCGTCCCCGCCTCGGCGCGCAGGCTCGCGCCGCGCACGGCGAGGCGCGAGCCGTAGCGGCAGTCGATTCCCCTCGCTTCGAGCGCGGCCATCAGAACCTGCCGCAAGCGCCGAAGGCGAAGCCGCCCGGCCGCGGCACCAAGCCGAGCTGCTGGATGCCGGTGTTGGTGTCGGGCGTGGCCGGCTGCGAGGGCGAGAGCAGGAGCAGCACGCCCGTCGTCACTGCCGCGGCGGCGGCGACCCCGAAGGCGCTCGTGGCGAGGATGGCCTTGCGGCCGGCCGAGCGGCGCAGCGACACCAGCTCTTCGCTCTCCTTCCAGGGCAGCGTCGCGAGTTGCCGGCAGTCGACGTCGTACTCGTGCGCGCAGGCAGCGTGATAGGCGTCCTCGTCATTGCGCATCGCGACCGCGAGCGCGACTCCTCCGCCGAGGCCCGCGAGGGCCAGCCCGCCGGTGACGAACGCCGCGGTGCGGTAGGCGCGCGTGGAGCCGTTCGCGACGGCTTCGGGCGGCGCCGGCTCGCCGTCCTGGACGGGAGCGAGCACAGCGCTCTCGGGCCCGGGCACGAGGGTCGCGCTGTGCGCGTGGCGTTCGCCTTGGGCGACGTGCACCGAAGCGCGGTAGGGCAGATGGCCTTCCGCTTCGATTCGGAGGTCGTGGTCGCCGGGCAGGACGACGATCGGTCCGGAAAGCGGCGTGACGCCCGCCTTCAGCCCGTCGAGATAGACGATTGCGCCGTCGACATTGCAGGTGATCGCAAGGCCCGAGGGCTTGTGCCGCAACCCGATTGGAAGGGCCTCGCGCACGAGCTCGCCGGGCAACGCGGCGAGGGTCCCGGCCGGTACGCCGGTGCGTTCCTTGTGCCCGATGATCTCGCCGCTCAGCGTGTCGACGACGTCCACGGTGATCGCCGAGAGATCGGCGAACGAGGCGATCCCTAGAGCGATGAGGTACCGCACCCCGAGCGCGCGACCGAGCCGGGTGATGCAGTCCGCCGAGGCGCCGCACGAGCGCGGATTGAGCCCCGAGGATCTGAGCGCACGCTCGGCCGCCTGCAGCTCGAACGTCATGACGAGCGCCGAGCCCGCCGCGGCCTCGTGGGCGGCGAGGAGCGCCTGTTCGAGTACCGTGTCGGCGACGAGGGTCGCCTCGGTCGCGACCACGGCGGCCGAGGTCGGAGAGGGCTCGGCCCGCACGGTCGGACCGACCGCCATTGCGACGGCGAGGATCGCCGCCGAAATGGACTGGCGCAGCTTTCGGTCCGGGAGGGCGCTCGCCGACCGGGCCGCGCCGCAGGACTGGCCGCGCCGTTCCCTGTCGAAGCTCGCGGCGTCCGGCGATTGCGGCGGCCGGCTGGGCCGCGAGCTGTTCGGGGCCATCGGGCCGCGCAACCCGCCTGCGGTCACCTGCTGCCGTCGCCGTCTTCGGGCACTTCGAGGTGCTTTGCCCTGGAGTCGAGCGCGCTGTTCCATTGGTTCAGGTGGCCCTCGAGGAGAGTGTACTGCTTCGGCTGGTTGATCATCTGGTGGAAGCTCAAGCGCAGCGCTTTGCCGCTCGAGCACACGTTCCCGAGCTCCTCGCACGAGTACTGTGCGCGCAGCCGGCGCTCCTTGGCGTCGAGCTCGTCGAACAGCCGTGTCAGGCGCTCTTTGCGCGACAGCTTGACGGCAGGGCGGCCCGGCCTCGCGGTCTCGGCCGGAGGGGCCTTGTCGGGCTCGCCCGGTTCCAAAACGCCCGCGTCGGAGGCTGCAGCGGGCTCGTCCGAAGCTGGCTTCGGACTCGGGTCCGATGGCGTGACCGGGACAACAGGCGTCGGGTCGGCGGCCGAGCCGGGGAGAGGCTTCGGTTCGATGGGAGGCGGCCGCAAGGGCGCGGGATCGAGGAGGCGCGCCGTGTCCTGTCCCGAGCCAGGCCCTAAGCCGGCGCTCGCAGGTCCGAATCTGTCCCAAGCGAGCTTGCCTCCGACCGCGAGGAGGCCGGCCACTATCACGACTACCAGCCAGGCAAGACCCGAGCGCGGCTGGCGGGGTTCGGCCTGAAGTTGGCCTGGCACTTCGAGCCGCCGCGTGGACGCCTGGGCGGCACGCGAAGCCCGGCGATCATCGACCGGCTCCCGGTCCTCCAGCTTGGGCTCGGGCTCGTAGGTCACCGGCGCCCTGGCTGGATCCTGAGGCCTGGGGACCACGTCCTCGTACCTGACCGAGCCGGGCGGCAATTCGAGGGTTGCCCCCTCGGCCTCGACAAGTAGCGCGGGCGCTTCGAGGCCGACTGGTGTCGGGAGATCGACCTCGGCGTCCATCGGCGCGGCAGCCACGGGCCTGCGCTTGCGTCGCGACTCAGCGGGGCGAGGCTCGGAGCGCGTCGACCGGCGCGCGGGGCGCGCTCCGAGCGGTTCGGGCAGTGCGCCGTCGACCGCGGCGACGGTTGCGTCGCGGCCCGTCGCCTGGCTTGGCTTGAAGGCGGCCTGCGCGCTGGCTGCGAGGCTTGGCGCCGGAGTGTGCTCGCCCCCGCTCTCCTGGACGCTGAGCCGGGCGAGCGTCGCGATGGCCTTTCGCTCGCTCTCGAACTCGTTGGCGAACTGCTGGCGCATGAACGCGGCCAGCTTCTCGGGGCCGGCGGCCGGGTCGAACTCGAGCATCACCGCGGTCAAGCGCCCGCGCATCTCCTCGGCGCTCGGGTACCGCTCGTCGGGGTTGATGGCCAGTGCCTTGGAGAGCGCCTCCTCGAGCGATTCGGGCAGCTCCGGGCGCAGCGAGCGGATGGGCGCAATGGCCGGGTTGGCGACCGCGCGCATGATCTCGCCGGGGCGGGTGCCGTCGAACGGGTTCTTGCCCGCCAGCAGCTCCCAGAGGCAGATGCCCGCGGCGTACAGGTCGCTGCGGCGATCGACCGGCTGGTGGCGCGCCTGCTCGGGCGACATGTAGAAGAACTTGCCGAGGACCACGCTCGGGCTGGTGCGGCTCAGCGACATCGCGCTCTTGGCGAGCCCGAAGTCGATGACCTTCACCTCGCCTTCGTAGGAGACGAGGATGTTCTGCGGCGAGATGTCGCGGTGGACGAGGTTGAGCTCGCGCTCCTCGGAGTCCTTCTTGCGGTGGGCGTAGGCGAGCGCGTCGAGCACGCGCACGGTGACGTAGAGCGCCAGGCCCGTGGGGAATGGCTCCTGACGCTGGCGGACGGCGGCGCTCACCTTGCGCAGGTCCTTGCCGTCCACGAACTCCATCGCGATGAAGTACTCCTCGTCCACGACGCCCATGTCGAGGACCTGCGCGATGGAGCCGTGCTGGAGCTTGACGACGATCTTCGCCTCGTCGACGAACCGCTCGACGAAGGACTGCTCCTGGGCGAGGGCCGGGAGAATCTTCTTGATGACGACGAGCTTCTCGAAGCCCTCCACGCCCGTCATCCGTGCGAGGTAGACCGCGCCCATGCCACCTTTCGCGATGGGGGTGAGCAGCGCGTAGCGCCCGAATCGAACGGGTTGGAACGGGCGCAGGCCTCGGGTGGGGTTGGACATTCTCTGGGCTCACGGCCGAAGGCGAGGGCGGGCTCGGGCGCCGTGCGCTCGTCAAGCGAGTGCGATGTCGGGTCGCCTCCGGAAATTGCTCACTTGCGGCCGGAGCTTACCAGCATTCGTCGCACGGCAAAACGACTGTGCGCTCTCTTGACGAGAGGGCCTGCGCCGCCGCCTCCCGCGACCCGGGCGCGAACCTTACGGGCCTCCGACCACAAGTCGGACGGTCCGTTCGGAGTCGACACTTCCGGGCTGTCGCGTCGGGCCCCGGGCGCCGGCAGCCCGCGCCAATCGTTCGCGGGGGGGACCGGGTTCGGTGGGGCCCGCGCTCACGCCTCATCGGCTCAACGCAAGCGCCCGGTCTCGACGCCGGGCATAGTGAAGCAGTCGTTGTCCTCGTCGAGGACCTCGAACACCGGGACCTTCTTCGCCTTGCCCTTGAGCGCGCGCTCGCCCATCGGCGCGACGTCGAAGCGCGCCCCTATCGCCGCGAGGGTCGGCCCGGTGATGAGCACCTGGCCGGCCTTGGCCGAGGACTGGACGCGCGCGGCGATGTTTACCGCGTCGCCGAGCGCGGTGTACTCGATGCGCTCCTCGGAGCCGAGCGTGCCGGCGAGCACCGTGCCGGTGTTCAGGCCGATGGTGATCCCGCAGCGCTCGTCCACCGGGCGGCTCATGATCATCTCCACGAACTCGCGCCGGCAGGCGAGCGCGCAGCGCACCGCCCGGCTCGCGTCGTCGGGGCGCGAGTAGGGCGCGCCGAAGATGGCCATCACCGCGTCGCCGATGAACTTGTCGACCGTGCCGTCGAAGCTGAAGACCACCCGCGTCATGCGCGCGTAGTACTCGTTGAGCAGGTTGACGATGCGCTCGGGCGCCAGCCGCTCGGTCAGCGGAGTGAACCCCGAGATGTCGGTGAACATGATGGTGACGAGCTTCGCCTCCATGCGGCTGCCCGACTTGTCGCCGGACTGCAGATCGGAGATGACCCGCTCGACGATCGCCGGTGCGTGGAAGCGCTCGAGGGCCTTGCGCACGCGCTCCTCGGCGTCCGCCTTCTCCTTCAGACGCCACTTCTCGATGCCGTTGGCCGCCATGTGGGCGATGGCGTTGACCACGTCGACCAGCCGCGACAGCGAGGCGGTCTCCGGCGCCTCGCGGTTGAGGTAGATGACCCCGACGAGCTCGCCCTCGCGCAGCATCGGCGCGCAGATGACCTGGTCGAGGTCATAGAGGATGACGCTCTCGCTGGAGGCGAAGCGGGCGTCGTCCTGGGCGTTCGTCACCGCGAGGGCGACCTTCTTGCGCACCACCTCGCCGATGATCGAGTCGGAGACCGGCACCTCGCCCTTCTGCAGCTTCTTGCGGTGGCGCACCACCAAGGGGACGAGCTTGCCGCGCGAGTCCTTGGCGAGCGCGACGCCGGTGGTCGCCTGCGTCACCTCGGCGACCAGGTCGATGACCGCCTCGAGGAAGCTCTTGAGGCTCGGCGAGGTGTTGAGCTTCTCGCTCACCTTGATGAGCAGGAACAGGCTCTCGACGTCCTCGACCGGAGGGCTCGACCTCAGCTCGGCGGCGCTGAGGCGCTCGACCTCCTCGTAGCGCTCGAGGAACGGGTTGTCCTCGACGGCGCGGCTGACGATCACCTCGCCCATCGAGTCGATGCCGTGCAGGCCCGAGGCCTGGAACTGCCCGAAGTCGATGGGGTCGGTCTTCGCCGTCTCGAAGTTGCTCGGCTGGCGCACCGACAGCGAGTTCTCGCCGATCTGCACCAGGTCGCCGGCCTGGGCGCGCTTGGAGCCCTTGAGCGGGACGTCGTTGATCCGCATCCCGTTGCGGCTGCCGAGATCCTCGACGGTCAGCGTGCCGCCCTTCACCTCGATGCGGGCGTGGCGGCGGCTCACCTGGTCGCCGGAGAGCACGATGTCGTTCGAGTCGGCTCTGCCGATGCAGGTGACGCCGTCGGGCAGATCGTAGGCGGTGTCGAAGTAGCCGGGACCGTTGATGATGAGCTGCCACATGGCTCGAGAGTAGGCGGTGGAGGGGAAGGAGGGCCGATGATATTGGCCGCTATTTCACTGTGTCAATTCGCGGCCTTTCGCGAGCCGGCAGCGGATGGCTGGTCGAGCGGCGGCAGGCCGAAGAGGCGCTCAGCGTTGCGGTGGTAGAGGCCGTGCAGCACCTCCTCGGGCAGCCCGAGGGCGTCGACCGTCCAGCGGCCCTGGATCGGGGTCGGGTGGGCGATGGCGCGCTCGCCCGTCTCGAAGAAGCGCCAGTGGGCCGCGAAGAAGAGGTCGGCCTCGGCCGGCCCGGGCCGCGTGCCGTCGGGCGCCCCGAGCATCAGCTCGGGGCCGAACATGCTGAAGTCGGTGCCGAAGAGGATGCGCTCGCGGTGCTCGACGAAGATCGCCCGCAGCTTCTCGGCCGGCTGGCGGCCGATCTCGCCGAGGCGCGCCGCGGTGTCGACGTAGAGGTTCGGGTAGCGGCGCAGCATCGCCGCGACCCGCTCGGGCTCCTCGGGCGCGTTGCCGAAGTGGATGCCGATGAAGAGCGTGCCCGGGTGTCTGGCCACCCGCCGCTCGAACTCGCCGAACAGCTCCTCCCAGCTCGGGAAGGGCGGGCCGAAGAAGCTCCAGCCGGGGTTCGCGCTCAGCTCCTCGTAGCGCTCGTTTGCCGGGGTCGGCGGCTCGAAGAAGGCCTTGGGGTCGCCGGTGTGGATGTCCACGATCAGGCCGAGCCGGCCGCACGCCTCGAAGATGGGGTCGAGCCGCGGGTCGTCGACCTTCACCCGGGCGCCCGCCGGATCGACGAAGCCCAGGCCGAGCGCCTTGTAGATCTTGAGCCCCTTGGCGCCGAGCCCCTTGGCGTGCCCCAGGGCGGCGATCTCGCGCTCGACCCAGCCCGGCTGCAGCAGGCCGCGCGGGTTGAGGTTGGCGAAGACGACCACCCGCCCGCCGAACGGCCGCGCCCCCTCGAGCGCCACCTCGAGCGCCGGGCCGAAGCCGCCCGAGGCGTTGGCGAAGCCGACGATGCCGTTGCGCGCGTAGAGCTCCATCGCGCGCGCGGTGTCGTAGGGATGGACGTGGGCGTGGGCGTCGAAGCGCGGGATGCGGGCCGCGACAGCGGGCGCGTCGGCGGTGCGACCCGGCCCGCCGCAGCTCGGGCGCGAGCAGCCCAGGGCGAGCGGGAAGAGCAGCAGGGCGGCAGTTGCGGGTCTCACGCGGGGCATCATCGCACCTCGGCGCGCGCTTCAGGCGAGCCCGTGTCCGCGCCCGGCGCGGCGCAGCAGCCAGAGGAAGACCGGCCCGCCGATGAGCGCGGTGAGCACGCCGACCGGGGTCGAGGTGCCCAGCGGCCGGAACAGGAGGCGCGCGAGCAGGTCGGCGAGCACGAGGAAGAGCGCGCCGCCGGCGGCCGAGGCGGGCAGCAGCAGCCGCTGATCGGGCCCGAGCCACAGGCGCAAGACGTGCGGGACGATGAGGCCGACGAAGCCCACGAGGCCCGAGACCGCGACCGCGGCCGCCACCGAGAGCGAGACCGCGAAGAAGAGCCAGCGGCGGGTGCGCTCGACCTCGACGCCGAGCGAGGCGGCGCCCTCGTCGCCGAGCGACAGCAGGTTCAAGTCGTTCGCCCGGGCGAGGATGAAGCCGAAGGCCGCGAGCTCGAAGACGAAGACCCCGGCGACCGAGGACCACTCCGGGTACTCGAGCGCGCCGGCCAGCCAGTAGAGCAGCTCGCCCACGCGCTCGGGCGGGGAGATGGCCTTGATGAAGGTGATGGCCGCCGAGGCGAGCGCGTTGAAGACGACGCCCGCGAGCAGCGCGCCGTAGGTGGACAGCCGGTCACCGAAGCGGCCGGCGGCGTAGACGACGAAGGTGGCGGCCAGGGCCCCGACGAGCGCGGCCAGCGTCGTCGGCGAGCGGCCGAGGAAGCCTCCGAGCACGGTGCCGAGCGGGCCGGGCAGGGCGCCGGCGCTCGCGGAGAGCCAGCTCGCGAGCGCGCCGCCGCC
>ENA-UOOR01001824-UOOR01001824.1-fermentation-metagenome-genome-assembly--contig:-NODE-1824-length-23687-cov-8.799171_pt1 | contig 23687 bp, 17 predicted proteins | sample MGYA00245780_ERZ724029 | MGnify/ENA primary metagenome ERZ724029 (study PRJEB28704, sample SAMN03018315) | fermentation metagenome | biome: anthropogenic terrestrial biome; feature: soil; material... | reverse complement strand
ACACGGCTGTTAACCGTGGGGTTGTAGGTTCGAGCCCTACTCGGGGAGTTCATATAAATTAATCAATGATTAGCTTATATATGAAAATTAAATATGGCGACATAGCCAAGTGGTAAGGCATAGGTCTGCAACACCTTGATCATCAGTTCAAATCTGATTGTCGCCTCTTTTAGAAACCCCGAAAATATTAATTTTACGGGGTTTTTTGCTGTTCGCTTAAAATGGTATTACATATTTAGAACTATGCCTCCGTCCTTTTCATTCATCAATATTAGTGAAATCCCAATAGTCAAAAGCCTTTGAATTTAGACAACGCTATAATGATAAAGTCAAAGACACTATTAATCAATTTTACAACTTACTTAATAGTAATTCCATAAGCTTACAAACCAAAATAGACTCTCTTGCAGATTTAGGTATTTTTTGTATTCCATTGTTATTGAATGAATTAGATTCTACAAGTAGTAGTTTGGATAAGCAAAGTATCATATATAGTATTGAAATCATACTTAATCAATACAATGGTAGTGTAATTGATAACTTTGACGCTTGGAAAAATGATTATGAAGAAGATTATAGAAATATTATAGAGATATTGAAGTAAGCCACACTAGTTCCTAATTTGGGAAAATGAGAAATACCTCTAAAAGACATGTAATGAAATAAGTTTTAATAGCTCAAAGACCAGTTATTCTGACTTTTTTATTGTATTGGAAAAGTAACTTTTAGGCAAATCAAATATAGCGTCCTTGTTTTATAATCATAACCACTGGTGGTTTATTTAAAATATTGCCTTTAAGCCAGATTCACTTAAAGTACTTGCTTCCTCACTATTGAGAGCGAGACACGGCAGGAATTAATACAGTTAGGCAAAAAGTACTTTGGGATGTATGAAGTTCAAGCAGAAGCGCATAAGTAATATATTAATTGAAAAGAGAGGTACATAATGCTAAGATATATAGAAAGATTCGTGGAAGTAATCAACTTTTAGTAGGGGGAAGAATGTAATGAAGAAAAAACATATCGCAGTCCTATGCTTGGTTTTATGCATTATATTTAGTGGATGCAATTATCAAGTAAAAAATGATACTCAATATATAGAACCAGAAGCATTATACGGTAAAGATAATTCTACAGAAAGTGATTCCATACAAGAAAAAGCAGCACTGGATTTAGAAGGTTATTTTAAAGGCTATGATGAAGCTGGCTGCATAATATTAAATACTATTAGCAATGAAAAAAATATTTTTAATAATGAAGTAACTTTGAAAGAAATGAGCCCGTTGTCAACATTTAAAATTATTAATACCTTAATTTTATTGGAAGAAAATATATTCAAAGATGAAAACACTCAATTTATTTGGGATGGAAGTAATTATCCTATTGATAGTTGGAATAAAGATCAAACAGTCAAAACAGCATTTAAAAATTCTGCTGTATGGGTTTATCAAGAAGCTTCAAATAAATTAGACAGAAATGTATATGCAGAATATTTGAACCAATGTAATTATGGAAACAAAGATGTATCGGGTAGGGAAGGAACATTTTGGATTAATTCTTCTCTAAAGATTTCCCTATCAGAACAAGTTGACTTTCTAAAAAAATTATATGATGAAACATTGAATTTTAGTAAGGATAATATTCATAAAGTAAAAGAAATGATGTTAGAAGAACAAAATGAAAAATACTCTATATATGGAAAGACTGGCTCAAATAAAGCGGATGGTATATATTTGTATGTAGGATATATAATTGGAGAGGATAATCAAGATTATATTTTTTCAGCATATGTTAGTGATGAAACTGTGCATGACTCGAATATTGCCAAACTGAAAATACAAGAAATTTTTAATGATATATATTATAATGATTAAGAAAGATAAGGAGAAGTAACTAGCATGAAAACCAAAAACTCTTTTGTTATCATTTGTACTATTATTGATTGAAGGGATGGAAAGGTATATGAAATTATCCAAATTAAATTATCAAAAGTGACTAACTGATAACTGTTCACTACCAAACAGTTTCTCTTACTGCAAGGTGCATCCTCTATAATGGTTATTACGAATAGGTTCTTTCATTGGTAGAATCAATTAACCTGATGTCATCAATTTTATCTTTGTAATAGGTCATTCCTGCTACCGTAATCACTACGGTAAGTAATATACTGCAGAATATAACAATCAGCATAATATTATGGCTTTTCACTGATTTCATTTTATACTTCTCCATACACATTCCTTATTCTCTGTTGTCAAAAAGCAAAAAAGTCCTGAAACAATTTAGAGGACTTTTTTGTATCAATGTATTAACTTTCATATTGGGACAGGGTTTTAGATTAGGGACGGGGCTTAACGAGAGAATTCCTGTCCCTAGCCTCCATTTATACCATTATATTATATATTCCTTTTAAAGCAGGATATATTTCTTTGAATATGTTATATTTCTTATCATATAATGTTACAAGTTCCGGTGACTGTTCCGTAGTTTCTATTACTTTAATTAGTTTTGACGTAGCTTCTTCAACCGTTTTGTATTTGCCACAGCCTACAGCAGCCAGAATTGCCGCACCGAATGCGGGACCTTCTTCACTATTGGTCTTATCTACCTTAACATTAAGTACATTGGCAATAATCTTGCACCATAGAGGACTTTTTGCCCCTCCACCAGTAATTCGCACTCTATCAACAGATACGCCCAGATTCTTTGCTATTTCAAAAGAATCCCGAATGGCATAGGCAACTCCTTCCAAGACTGCCTGGGTCATATCCTCCCTTGTTGTTGACATATTCATTCCAATAAAAGTGCCTCTGGCATTGGGATTATTATGGGGAGTTCTCTCGCCCATCAAATATGGAAGGAAAAATACAGGATTCTCTCCCAGTCTATGAATCTCCTCCTGCTCCTTATCATACCCTTTCGTCTGAAGTATCTCATCCATCCACCACTTGTTGCAAGATGCTGCTGAAAGCATAACTCCCATAAAGTGATATTTCCCATCTGCATGGGCAAATGAATGAAGTGCATTCTTTTCATCTACTGCAAATTCTTTGTTGGCAATAAAAACAGTACCTGAAGTGCCTAAAGAGATACTGCACATTCCATGGCCTACTGTTCCTGTCCCAACAGCGGCAACTGCATTATCTCCACCACCTGCAACTACCTTGATACCAGATGGAATGCCTAGACTTTCTGCTGTCTCTTTGGTGACTGTACCTACTACCTGGTAGCTTTCATAAATCTTAGCCAATTGTTCTTCATGTAAACCAACGATCTCTAACATTTCCTTTGACCATCGTTTATTCTTAACATCAAATAGCAACATGCCAGATGCATCGGATACATCTGTACAATGAATACCGGTTAGTTTATATGCAATATAATCTTTTGGGAGCATGACTTTCTTTATTCGTGCAAAATTCTCAGGCTCATGCTTCTTCACCCATAAAAGTTTTGGAGCTGTAAATCCTGGAAAAGCCATATTCGCTGTATAGCTTGAAACCTTTTCTCTTCCAATATCTTTATTCAGATAATCACACTCTTCTTGTGTTCTTCCGTCATTCCAAAGAATGGCAGGGCGAATTACGTTATCCTTCTCATCAAGGATAACCAGTCCATGCATCTGTCCGCTAAAGCTGATACCATCAATTTGTGTCTTATCACAATCTTTTGTTAATTCTTTTATTCCAACTGCAAATTGGGAATACCAATCCTCTGGGTTCTGTTCAGACCAGCCTGGCTTTGGAAAGTAGATTGGGTATTCTTTATTTACTATATTCTTAATATCCCCTGCTTCATCCATTAACAATAATTTAACGGAAGAGGTCCCTAAATCTGCTCCAATATATAGCATATGTATATCCTTTCTTATTCCAATGGTTATTTGGTTTCCATGATGTATTGATTTAAGATAGATTCAAGAAGTTCCTGCCTTCCTGATACATTAGGGGTAATGCCATTCTCCAATGCATAAGCTTCTAATTCTTTAAAGCCAACTTTTCCATCTACAATACCTTTGCCGATTCCTTGATTATAACTTGCGTAACGTTCCGCTTTGAAATTCTCAAATACTTTATCTTCTAAGAGTTTTGCTGCAACTTTAAGACCTCTTGCAAAAGTATCCATGCCGGCAATATATGCATAGAATAAATCCGATTCTTCAAAAGATGCACGTCTTACCTTAGAATCGAAATTAAGGCCGCCTTTGGTAAATCCGCCTGCTAATAAGACCTCATACATTGCCAGTGTAGTATCATACACGTTGGTTGGGAACTGATCCGTATCCCATCCAAGATTACTGTCACCTTGGTTCGCATCTACACTGCCAAAGACGCCATTGATTCTGCATTGATTTAATTCATGTTGGAAAGTATGCATAGCTAATGTAGCATGGTTCGCTTCGATATTAAGCTTAAAGTGCTTTTCTAATCCATACTTTCTAAGGAAAGCAAGAACAGTAGCTGCATCGGTATCATATTGATGCTTGGTTGGTTCCTTTGGTTTCGGTTCAATTAGGAATTGCCCTGTGAATCCTATCTCTTTCCCATAATCCACTGCCATATGCAGAAGTCTGGCAAAATTGTCAAGCTCTAATCCTGTATCTGTGTTAAGCAGAGTTTCATAACCTTCCCTGCCTCCCCAGAATACGTAGTTCTCTCCTCCAAGTTCCTTAGTAATCTCTATAGCCTTCTTAATCTGAGCTGCTGCATAGGCAAATACAGTTGCATTACAGGAAGTACCTGCACCATGAACGTATCTGGGATTGCTAAATGCATTGGCAGTACCCCATAAACACTTAATTCCGGTTCTGCCCATTTCTTCCTTTATGATGGGAACAATCACATCTAATCTTTCATTGGTTTCTTTTAAATCTTTTCCTTCCGAAGCAATATCTCTGTCATGGAAACAGAAGAATGGAATCTGTAACTTTTCCATGAATTCAAATGCAGCATGGACTCTTCTCTTTGCTTTCTCCATTACATCTTCGGTATTATCCCATGGCCTGAACATAGTACCAACGCCAAATGGATCATTACCCATGTAAGTAAATGTATGCCAGTATGACATTGCAAACCTTAACTGTTCCTTCATAGACTTGCCCATTACAGTCTCATCTGGGTTATAATATTTAAATGCAAGGGGATTTTTACTTTCTGGTCCTTCATAATTAACCTTGTTAATGCCTTCAAAATATTCCATAACTATTCCTCCTATATAGTTTATTTATTAAACTAATTGTATGTTAAATATACTAAGTATTTAATATTTTGTCAAGACAGTTTAAACAAATATAACAACTTTTTCAACTGAATATCTATCTTGTCATCACAGGCTGCTAAAGTGTAATCCCTTTGGGATTGAAAAAGCGCTATCGTTTATATAATTACAAACAATAATGCTTTTTTTAACAGCTATAAGCTATAAGAGGTGCACTGGCGGTTTATTAATTGTAGTGCTCAACCCCAATCCTTATGTCTTTATCTGAGATTATTATTCGTATTGTATTATGAAACGTTTAGAATATGAATATGTTCGGCCTCATCACCAAAAGGTAGAATAGCAATTGGCTCACCATGTGAATTATATGCTATGGAATTACCGATTGCTTTCCACCCTTTCCATATCCCAGCTGTTAGTATTCCAACATTACTTACACCTATGACAGGAATGTGGTGTTTCGAAGAAATATCATGGTAAGAGTTAATCCATATATCTCCATAAGGTGTTTTTGTCTGATCAAATTTTGGTGGCACTGCCCAGGCAGAAGGTGACAAGATAATATCTGCACCCATTTCTGCCAAAGTATGACCTAATATATGACTTGATTTTAAATTGTCTGCACAGATATTTACTCCGATTTTTCCTAGAGGTGTATTACAAACCTCTAGCTTTTGACCAAAGGAGTAAATCATATCTTCTACGCCTTGCACAAGATTTATTTTTCGATGCTTTAGTATAATTTTGCCGTTAGGGGATATTAGTAGAGCGGAATTATACAAGTGTGCTCCTTCTTTTTCTGTGATTCCGGTGACAATATGTAAGTGGTATTTCTTTGCCATTTCACAAAAAAAGTTGCTCACAGTTCCCGGAATCGGTTGGGCATAGTGAATCGAATTTGGGTTTGCCCATCCTAAATCACAAGTTTCAGGGAAAAGAGCTATATCTATATTTTTTTCTCTTATTTCTTCTAAACTTGATTGTATTTTTTGCAGGTTCGAATCTAAGTCATCAAAGATAGTTTTTAATTGCATCATAGCAATCTTTATCATAAAAAAGGCCTCCTTATGCGAAATAGTCAAGCGGACATTCCCAATCCGCTTACTCTACTTACCCATAACCTCATTGCCACTACGTGGCACTTCAGCAGGAACTTCAATTCCTGTTAAAACAGGCAAGTCTTTTACCCCTGTCTACAAAGTAGGGTTACCCAGCTTACAAAAGCGGGGGACTTCCCTGATGAGGTCAAATTTGATATCTTATTTATTTTATGGCTACCCCGACCAAAGCCAAGGTTTGGTTGAGAGAAGAATGTCAATGTATATATATATTCATTTGGCTGTCTTACCTTCGCACGTTCAGACCACTCACAAGGTGTATAGATTTAGCCTTCTTTACGTATGCTCACTAGAAGGATTGCAAAGGTCAGATTAGTCGGTCTGCACTAGAGAGGTGCAATGCCGCAGGCTGAACTGAAACGCCAGTTGTCATGACTTAGGTCAGAGTCTGACATATATAGGCAGTGTTCTCGACCGGTCTACACTAAATCAAATATATATATATATCGTCACTCATCATATAAAAGTTTTAAGGATTTTGCCGGGCAAATCATTTTATATTCATAGGGTTATTATAATATTAAATAATATAATTACAACCTTTTATCCACACGAATGAAGAATTTTTAATATTGTATATAAATGATACGAAATAGAGTTGCAAAATAATGCTGCTCATTGTGAGAAGGTTTTGATAGTTGTGTAAGAAAATGTAGTTACCAAAGAATTGAAAGATGAATTACACAGTATGACATTATTGTACGGAATAGTGAATTAATAATTGAGAATAAGTTATAGCAAGAAGGAGTAATATGGTATTTTATAAAATCAAAAAGAGAAAAAGTCACAAAAAAAGTATAATTATTTGAAAATGTTTAAAAAAGTATATAAAACCATTGCAATTTTATTTTTTTGTGGTAATATAATAATTGAAAACGTTACCGATAACAGTACCGAGAACGTTTTTAAATGTATAACTTAACTGTTTTAAATTTTAAGGAGGAAAACTTATGAGGAAAAAGTTACTTAGTGTTTTGCTTTGCGTAATGATGGCAACAAGTATGATGGGATGCGGAAAGAAAAATCCAGCGAGTAAAGACACAGAACCTGGGAAAGAAAAGGAACAAACTGACAATCTTGATACGAAAACGGAAAGTAGATATGATGGTACAATTTACTATTTAAATTACAAACCTGAGGTTAGTGATGCATTCCAGAAAGTAGCAGAAGCTTATACAAATGAAACGGGAATTAAGGTTAAAATCGAAACTGCAGCATCAGGAACATATGAATCAACTTTAACAGCAGAAATGGATAAAAAAGATGCACCAACCATTTTCGTAGTAGATGGAGCAACTATGCTTGAAAACTGGAAAGATTACTGTGCAGACTTGTCAGGAACCGAATTATATTCATACTTAAGTGATGACACTTATACTATGAACGATGGCAACGGGTATATTTACGGTATTGCTTATAGTCTTGAAGCATGGGGTATCATTGTTAATAAAGCCATTATGAACAAGTATTTTGCTTTAGAAAATAAAGGTACCGATTTTACTTCTTTAGATGATTTATATACTTTTGAAAACTTAAAAGCAGTTGTTGAAGATATGACTGCAAATAAAGAAGCCTTAGGAATTGAAGGTGTATTTGGTTCTACATCATTAAAAAACGGTGACAATTGGAGATATCATACTCACTTACTTAACCAGGCATTATATTGGGAATGGTTAAAAGATGGTATTGATATTACTGGTGCAACACCAGAATTCAAATTTGAATATGCAGAGAATTATAAGAATATTTTTGATTTGTATTTAAATAATTCATTAATTGAACCAAAATTAGTCGGAACAAAAACTGTAGATGATTCTATGGCTGAATTTGCATTATTAAAATGTGCTATGATTCAAAATGGTGACTGGTCATGGAATACAATTGCAAATACAAGTGGTTCTGTAATAAAACCAGAAGATATTGCCTTTATTCCAATTTCAACTGGTGTTGAGGGAGAGGATAAGATGGGATTAAGTGTTGGTGCAAGTCAATACTTATGTATCAACAAAAATGCATCAGAAGAAGATCAAAAAGCTGCCCTAGATTTCTTAGCATGGTTATTCAGCTCTAAAACAGGTAAAGAATTAGTTGCACGTGATTTACAATTTGTAACTCCATTTACGACGATGACGGATTCGATTTACACAAATCCATTATTCGCAAGTGAAAATGAAATTAATTCAAAAGGAAAAGTTGCATATCCTTGGTGTACTGGTTTAATTCCTTCTGAAGTGTGGAAACAAAATTTTGGTGCTAACTTATTATTATATGCACAAGGACAAATGGAATGGGATGATGTTGTTAGTGCAGCAGTAGCTGATTGGGCAACAGAGAAAGAACTTTCAGGCATGGGTGAATAGTATTTCTTAACGGGGTGTTTCAATAGCAGAGTAAGTATAATTACTTGAAAGGGAAACACCCCCCTTTCTATCTGAATTAAAATTATGACAAACTAATAAGTTTATTATTAAAATAGCAATGAATCAGTTTATAAAGGAGTTGAAGATAGATGCAGAAGTATTATAAGAAATACTTTTCTATATTTGTTTTACCTACATTACTTGCTTATTTGGTTGCATTTATTATACCTTTAGTAATGGGGGTATATTTATCGTTTTGTAAGTTTAAAACGGTAAGTGATGCAGAATTTGTAGGTTTATCAAATTACTTATTTGTATTTAAAGATAGTCAAGGGTTTTTACATGCATTATGGTTTACAATTAAATTTGCAGTGGTAGGAATTCTATCAACCAATTTAATTGCTTTTGCTCTTGCAGTATTATTAACAAAGAAAGTAAAGGGAACAAATATTTTTCGTACCATCTTTTTTATGCCTAATTTAATAGGTGGTATTGTATTGGGTTATATATGGCAGTTATTGTTAAATGGTATCTTAATCAAAATAGTAGGTGCAGATATTACTTTCTCTGCAACATATGGCTATTGGGGCTTGATTATACTGTTTAATTGGCAGATGATTGGTTACTTAATGATTATTTACATTGCGGGGATTCAAAGCATTCCAGCTGATTTATTTGAAGCTGCTCAAATGGATGGTGCAAATGGCAGACAAAGATTGTTTAAAATTACATTACCAATGGTAATGACCTCAATAACGATTTGCACATTTTTAACGTTAACCAACTCATTCAAAATGTTTGACCAGAACTTTGCATTAACAGCCGGAGCACCGGCACATAAAACGAGTATGCTGGCATTAGATATTTATAATACGTATTATGGACGCATAGGATTTGCCGGAATAGGACAAGCGAAGGCGGTCATATTTACGATTATCCTGATTGTATTTGCAGTGATCCAACTAAGAATCACCAGGGCAAAGGAGGTGGAGTAAATGGCGAAGAAGAAAAAAATACAATCGTATGGCATTTTTGCTTTGCTAGTAGTGTTGGCATGTGTTTTCATCTATCCAATTCTTTTAGTAATACAAAACTCCTTTAAAGGTAAATTGTTTATTTCAAATACGCCATTTGAACTACCCAATAAAGAAACATTTGTTGGAGTACAAAACTATGTGGAAGGATTTGCAAAAACAAATTTTCATAAATCGTTTGGATATTCCTTATTCATTACAATATTTTCTGTTTTGGCTATTGTACTATTTACTTCCATGACTGCGTGGTATATTACAAGGGTAAAATCAAAATTAACAAGCACATTATATTATATTTTTCTTCTTAGTATGGTTGTGCCTTTTCAAATGGTCATGTATACTATGTCTAAGCTTGCCAATACGATTTATTTGGATAATCCGGTTGGTATCATAGTCTTGTACTTAGGTTTTGGTTCCGGCATGGCTGTTTTCATGTTTTCTGGATTTATTAAAGGCATACCGGTGGAATTGGAAGAAGCTACTTTGATTGATGGATGTAACCCAATAAAGATGTTCTTTAAGGTAATCTTACCGGTTTTAAAACCAATACTAATTACGGTAGCTATTTTGGACGCAATGTGGATATGGAACGATTTTTTATTACCTTACTTAATTTTGGGTTCTAATTATCGTACGATTCCAGTAGCAATCCAATACTTAAAGAGTGGCTATGGTTCCATTGATTATGGACAATTAATGGCTATGATAGTATTATCCTTAATTCCAATTGTTGCATTTTATTTTGCTTGTCAAAAGCATATTATTGAAGGTATCGTAGCAGGTGCAGTAAAAGGCTGATTACCCGTATTTATACGAGTTGAGGTGTTTATCAAATGTCTAAATGATTTTTTATGGAGGGGTTTAAAATGACTGAAATAACTATTAAGGATATTGCTTTAAAATGTGGTGTTGGGGTTAGTACTGTTTCTCGTGCAATCAATAACCATCCCGATATCAATCAAGAAACAAAAAAGAAAATCATGCAAGTTATTGAGGAGTATAATTACATTCCTAATAACAATGCAAGAAATTTAAAGAGGGCAGATGCAAAGTGTATTGCCTTAATTGTTAAAGGTATCACAAATCCCTTTTTTAGTTCTATGATTCAAGTAATTGAAGAAAGATCAAAAAAGGTTGGCTATGCACTAGTTCTCCGCCATGTCAATAATTCGGAAGATGAAGTAGAAATAGCACTTGAATTAATTAAAGAAAAGAAGTTACGTGGCATTATCTTTTTGGGAGGGTGTTTTACTCATTCAAAAGAAAAGATTGAGAAAATAAAAATACCATTTGTATTTGGTGCAATTGGCAATGATGTACTAGAGGATGGTATGAATGAATTGCAATATTCCACGGTAAGTGTAGATGACCGAAAAGAAGGACATCGTATTACATCCTATTTAATGGATTTAGGGCATAAAGATATCGCTATTATATCTACTGATATAGATACCGAAAGTATTGGCAGTCTTAGAGTGAAAGGGTACCTGGATGCCTTTATGGAGCGGGGGATTCCTGTCAACCCGGAACTAATTCGTAATGTTCGTGATAAAGTTAAAAGTTTTTCATATGAAAATGGATATATTACTACAAAAGAATTAATAGATTCGGGTGAAAAATTCACAGCGATTTTTGCAATTACGGATATTCTTGCTATCGGTGCATGTCGTGCAATTTATGAAGCTGGATATAGAATACCTCAGGATATTTCCGTGATCGGGTTTGATGGAATTGAGATAGGAGAATATATGATGCCAGCGTTAACAACGCTTAAGCAACCACTGGAAAAAATAGCAGAGGCAACAATTAATTTACTTATTGAGATACTTCACTTTAATGGTAAACATCAGCATATTGTTTATCCCGGCGAAATAATTGAACGAGAGTCTACTTGCCGTTTGCAGTGATAAATAACATAATAGTGAAGAGTAAGTACAAGGCAGAATAGGAAAGAGAAGGATACTAAGTTATGCCATTATTTCATAGTAATTTTTTATCTTATACATTAAAGAGAGCAGTAGAAATCAATGTAATTATCCCGGGAATTACCTCAACGGATTCGGAAAGTGAAACGGTAACACATAAAATACCCGAAAAGTTTCCAGTTTTATATCTGTTACATGGTTATTGTAATGATTATAGCGTCTGGGAAAGATATACATCTATAGAACGTTATGCAGAAGAGAGAAGGATTGCAGTTGTTACATTTTCTGCAGAGAATAATTATTATTTAAATATGGAGGATATAATGGAGGAGTCTCCCATTCAGGGAATCATAAGACCCGATTATACGAAATTCTTTGAGAAGGAGCTTTCTGAATTTGTTACTAGTATATTTCCAATTTCACAAAAAGCACAAGATACATATGTTGCAGGACTTTCTATGGGGGGTTTTGGAGCACTTCATTATGGTCTTAGAAATTCGGATAAATTTCGTGCAATTGGGTCGTTCTCTCCATTAACTACTTTGACAAGAAAGCCTTACGATAGTAAGAACTATGATGAAGTACCAAATGAATTGCGTAATTATGAACCGTTATATTTAATTGATCAGCTGTTAAAAGAAAGTAAGCCAATTCCACCGATTTATTATTGTTATGGTGGTAAGGATTTTCTGTTAGAAGTGCAGGAATGGTTTAAAAAAGAGTTGGATCAAAGAAACTTAAACTATACGTTTGATTATAGTGATGAATTTGGACATGAATGGGCGTTTTGGGATATGCAAGTTCGTAAATTTTTAGATTGGATTCCAAGGACAGATTATTATTACAAAGATGCTCCAATCAGAACTATCTAATTGCAGCTTGGTAAAGGAGTAAATAGAATGGATATAATAATAGATACTGATATCGGAGACGATATTGATGATGCATTTGCATTAGCGTTATGTTTAAACACTTTAAGTATTCATGTGCTGGCAATTTCAACGGTATTTAAAAATACACAAAAGAGATGCCAAATAGCAGAGTTAATATTAAAAGATTATGATAAAGGAGAAATCCCATTATTTGCAGGACAAGAGCAGCCAGTAAAAAATAAAGTTTCTTTTGATGTTTTACCTGGGCAATTTTCTATATTAGAAGAGTGGGTGGATCAATCAAAGAAGTATGAAGATGCTTGTACCAATTTGATACCAATATTAAAAGAAAATCCAGATGCAAAGATTATGGCGATTGGACCATTAACTAATATTGCAAAACTTTGCCAGATAGCCCCTGAATTAATGAAAAATCGTGAGTTGATTATGATGGGAGGTATGTTCTGTGAAACCTTTCCAGAATGGAATATTGTTTGTGATCCAGAGGCGGCAGAAATTGTTTTGAATTCTGATATGAAAATTACGATGATAGGTTTGGATGTTACATTAAAATGTCGACTTACTGACGAAGAATTAAAACGTTTTATTTTAAAAGATAAAAAAAGAAAAGGCTGTTTATCTATCTTAACTGAAAAATGGATGGCAGAATCTAAGCATAATCCTATATTGCATGATCCTTTAGTAGCAGGTTATTTAATGAATCCTTCTTTGCTTGCTTTTGAAGAAGGGGATGTAGTTGTTGAAACGGAAGGAATTTATACAAGAGGAATGACAGTTAATCGAAAGGATGTATTTGGCCATAAACCATTAAATCGTGTTAATTGTCAAATTGCAAAAACGGTAAAACGAGATGAATTTATAAAACTATTTTTTAATAATATATTTAATTAGGTAAAGGAAAGAATCTCATGGATTATAATAAGAAATTGATAAATCAGGTTTATGGTGGGTGGCTTGGCAAAGTAATCGGAGTTATCCATGGTGCTAACACAGAAGGCTGGACTTATGAAAAGATAAAATCTACATTTGGAGTAATAACAGAGTATCCATTTCGGTTTAAAAATTTTTGTGCAGATGATGATATAAATGGGCCAATATTTTTCCAACGAGTATTTTTAGACTATGATGATATATCAATAAAATCCATGACTAAAACTTTCTTGAATTATGTAAGCGATGGTCATGGTTTTTTTTGGTGGGGTGGTTATGGCGTCTCCACGGAACATACTGCTTATCAAAATCTAATTGATGGAATCGATGCTCCATTAAGTGGCAGTGCAAAGCAGAATGGAAGAATTATGGCAAACCAGATTGGAGGTCAAATCTTTTCTGATTGTTTTGGAATTTTGAACCCAGGAGATCCTAAGAAAGCAGCAGAATATGCAGCTACAATGGCAAGTATTACCCATGATGAGGAAGGCCTAAATGGGGCAAGATTTATTGCAGCGTGTATAGCTAAGGCTTATGTTGCAGAAAGCATAGAGGAAATCGTAAAAACAGCACTTGAACAATTAGATCAAGCATCAGAATATGCAAAGATGGTTGTGGATGTATGGGAATATTGTAAGGAGCATAGAGATGATTGGGAAGTAGGATTTGCTTATGTGAAATCAAAATATGATTATGCCTATTATGGAGGAGTATGCCATATTATTCCCAATGCAGCTGTTATTGTACTTTCCTTATTATATGGTGAAGGTGATTATAGTAAAACAATTAATATTGCCAATATGTGTGGTTGGGATACGGATTGTAATGTTGGTAACTTAGGTGCAATTTTGGGTGTTTACGTAGGAATAAATGGAATTGAAGAAAAATGGATTTCTCAAGTGAATGATTTTATTTGTGCTTCCAGTTCATTAGGATATTTGAATATTCAGACGGTGTCACAAGTAGCAACGTCCAGTCTTAAGATAATGCAAAGGATGGGAATTATTAAGTTAAATGAAACTTGGAAGCAAATTGTGCAAAAGACAGAAGGGCAGTATTTTCATTTTGAGTTTCCCACTGCAACCCATGGGTTTCGTGTAAAATCTGTAGATAATGTAGTAGTAAGACTTGAGAATGTAGATGAATGCTCTCATATAGGGAAACGCTCCTTACGTATTACAGCACCGGTGATAGAAAATAGTCAAAGTTTTGTATTATATTATAAGTCGTATTATCGCCCGGAGGATTTTAATGATAATAGATATAGTCCTGATTTTTCACCTACCATATATCCAGGAGATAAAATTTCATTCTATTATCGATTTGATAAGTCATTAATCGGAAAAAAGGTTAAGTTTGTACCACATATTTTAGGATATCAAGGAAGAGATAAAGTAAAACTTTCTGGAATGGAACTTGATATACTAGATACAGAATGGAAGCAATATTCTTTTACGATTCCGGAAGAAGGCAATTACATTGTAGAAGAAGTAGGAGTAGAGGTTGTTGCACAAAATATTGCACCAAGAGAAACCAGTACGGTTTGCAGGTTTTACTTAGATGAATTTGAGATAGAAAGTCATGCCAACTATAGGGTGGATTGTGGCTTGCTTCCGTTAGAAAAGTTTACTGCAATTGATGTATGTCCCGCACAATTTAGTTATTTGCGAGGTATTGTAGAACTTTCAGAAGGCTGCTTACAAATTAGTGGAAGTGGCAAATGCTGTGAGGCATATACCGGTAGCACAAATTGGGATAATTATTACGTAAAAGCTACTATTATTCCGAAAATTGGAGAAGAGCACTATGTTTTAGTACGTGTTCAAGGTGGACAGCGCAATTATGCAATTGGTTTTACAAACGGAAATAAGCTAGCCATATTAAAAAAGGATGGAAGTTATACAGAGTTAATAAATATTTCATATAGATATGAGTTAGGAATGGAATATGTGCTGGAAGTTCTTTTAGAAGGTGCTAAAATTAAAGTAATCGTTAATGGAAAAGAATTGATTATGTATACAGATTTATCTAACCCATATTTACATGGCTGTATTGGCTTTGGAAATCAAAGAGCATCTAGAACTGCAGTGGCAAATTATCAAATAAAAGAATTGGGATAGAGCTATGGCATAAGGGTGGATGCAGTGACATGTAATTCCTTAAAGGGTGTATAAGGTAGAATGAGAAATGAATGATAAGGCGGAAAATATGTATAAAGAAAGGATGCCACGAAACGGTTCTTTTGACCTGTTTATGTGTGGTAGTATCATATCGTTATACAGATGTGATATGCAATGGGTATAAAGATGAAATTTACAAATGGTTATTGGTTAATGCGTAAAGAAATAGAACCGATTTATGCGGTTGAGTATGGTTATCATAAGGTAAGGGAAGGGCAATTAACAGTATATGTTTCTACAAAAGCAGTGACAGGGAGAGCAGATACAGTAAACCTTCCGATGTTAACGGTAACGCTATCTAGTCCTATAGAGAATGTGATTAAAGTTACAGTAGAACATTTTAAGGGACAGTTAGAAGAAGGACCTAGGATTCAAATTAATAAAATAAATAGACAGGTTCAGATTGAGGAGTCGGAAGGCTACTTATCCTATCAGTCCGGAAGTTTGTCAGCTAAGATTACAAAGGAAAGTAAAAGTTGGAGGGTTGCATTTTACGAAGAAAATACATTATTAACTGAGAGCAGTTATAGAAACATGGCACATATGACAAACCAGAAAACTGGAAAGACATATATGGTAGAGCAACTTGCTATTGATGTAGATGAATATTTGTATGGTTTTGGAGAACGATTTACACCCTTTGTAAAGAATGGTCAGTCAATTGATATGTGGAATGAAGATGGTGGAACTTCAAGCGAACAAACTTATAAGAATATTCCATTTTATTTATCTAATAAAGGATATGGTGTATTAGTTGATAATTTAGGTGACGTTTCCTTTGAAATAGCAAGTGAGAAAGTGGAACGAGCTCAATTTTCTGTAGAAGGAGAAAAATTAAGCTATTATATTATAAGCGGAAAAACACCTAAGAAAACGTTAGAATTATATACATTACTAACTGGAAGACCAGCATTACCGCCGGCGTGGTCATTTGGTTTATGGCTTACTACTTCTTTTTCCACTGACTATAATGAGTCTATTGTGAGTAACTTTATAAAAGGAATGGAAGATAGGAATATTCCCCTACATGTATTTCATTTTGACTGCTTCTGGATGCGTGCTTTAGAATGGTGTAATTTAAAATGGAATCAAGATTTATTTGGAAATCCCAAAAGTATGTTAGACCGTTTCCATAAGAGGGGATTAAAGGTTAGCCTATGGATTAATCCTTATGTTGCCCAGAATTCAGATTTGTTTGAGGAAGGTATGAAAAAAGGTTATTTTATAAAGAAAACAGATGGTTCAGTATGGCAGACCGATATGTGGCAAAGTGGAATGGCAATTATAGATTTTACAAATCCAGATGCAACAAAGTGGTATCAGGATAAGCTTCGCATCCTTTCTAAGATGGGAGTGGATAGTTTCAAAACAGACTTTGGGGAAAGAATTCCGGTAGTTGGTATTATGTATTATGATCATTCAGATCCGGTAAAAATGCATAACTATTATTCTATTTTATATAACAAGGCTGTATTTGAAGTAGTAGAAGAAACAAAGGGAAAAGGAAAAGCTACATTATTTGCACGTGCAGCAACGGTAGGTGGTCAACAGTATCCAGTGCACTGGGGTGGAGACTGTTCTGCTACATATCCATCTATGGCAGAAACGTTACGAGGTGGGTTATCCTTATCAACTTGTGGGTTTGGCTTCTGGAGTCATGACATTAGTGGGTTTGAACAGACGGCAACTCCGGATATCTATAAGAGATGGTGTGCTTTTGGACTTCTTTCTTCTCACAGCCGTCTCCACGGTGGTGTGTCCTATCGTGTACCATGGCTATTTGATGAAGAATCTTGCGACGTGTTACGAAAATTTGTTGCATTAAAATGTTCTTTAATGCCTTACCTTTATGGGCAAGCAGTAATTTCTCATGAACAAGGAATACCCATGCATAGACCAATGTTTATGGAATTTGCAGGGGATAGAAGCTGTGAAACATTAGATAAAGAGTATATGTTGGGTGAATCGTTACTAGTAGCCCCAATCTTTAAAGAAGATGGCAGTGTGGAATATTATTTGCCAGAAGGTAAATGGACACATTTATTATCAGAACAAATTGTAGATGGCGGTAAGTGGAAAAAAGAGAAATATGATTATTTCTCCTTACCATTATGGGTGAAAGAAGGAACCATTCTTCCAATTGGAAAAGAAAAAACAAAAGTAGAATATGATTATACTGATGGTGTGAAACTATGCCTTTCTGAATTTAGTAACAATCGGGAATCTTCTGTCATCATACCTGATTTAGACGGAAACAAAGCAGTAGCAGTTACTGCAAAAAGAGAAGAGAATAAGATAACAGTAGAATTGGATAAAGAACTTTCGGATTGGGAAGTGCTCACTCTTGGGAGAGCAAGCAAATTGTTACAAAAAGATAGTAGAAAGGCTGTTATTGAGTTAACGTAAAATAAACATATGACTACTGGTTGTGAAGATTATTAATAAGAATAGCTTTGCAACCAGTATTTTTGGCATAGTCTTCTTTTTCGTATTGTTTGGACAGACTACGCTTAACAGTATTCTAAGTTAAATAATTTTGTACATTTATTTAAGTATATTGTGTGATATAATTTGTTTATAGTATTAACATACATTCATCAAAAATTAAAACACAAACGTTTAATTTGGTTAACTTAAGCAGAATGGTATATCTACTGCATTATAGCTGGTACAAATGAAATTAGAATATAAGAAAGAAGGGTATTTATGAATTTGATTGAGCAATGTGCTATTTTTATTCAAAATGCTAAAAAGATTTTAATTCTTACAGGTGCAGGTATGTCTACTGAATCAGGCATACCAGACTTTAGGTCTAATACGGGTTTATATTCTGGTGAGTTTCATGGCTTATCACCTGAAACAATTCTTTCACTAAGCTTTTTTAATAAAAATCCCAAAGTTTTTTGGAATTTTATTTCTACCCATATGAATTACTCCAATGCGAAACCCAATATTGGACATCATATTATAGCAAAATGGGAAAAGAAGAAAGACATAACAATAATAACGCAAAACATAGAGCAGCTGCACACTTTGGCAGGATCAAATAATGTAATTGAGGTCCATGGCTCATTAAATACATGTACATGTCAGGGATGCAACAAAAAGTATCATTTAAGTGATGTTATCTCAAAAGAAGATGGGTATATTTGTAGTTGTGGTTCATTGATAAAACCAGATATTGTACTGTATGAAGAAAGTGTAGATAAAATGTCTATGGTATATCCAGTTATCGAAAAATCGGATTTATTAATAGTATTAGGCACTTCCCTTACAGTATATCCGGTTGCTCTAATACCGGAGTTTTTTAGGCGAAAAGGTAATCCTATGATAATTATTAATAAAACACCTACACCATATAATAAAGCTGCAAACTGTATTGAAATACATGACAGTATTGGCAAAACTTTAGAGAAAATTGATTCATTTATGGGGGAGTAGAATAAATTAAAGAATCATACACATATTAGTATTGTTATAGATAATAGTATGTTTAATTGCTGTCGGAAACTCAACAGGAGGTGTAGATAATTTGGAGAAAAACATGAAAAATGAAAAAGATAAAGCCGTGGGCAAAATAAAAGAATCGTTAGGCAGGGCTTTAGATGATAATGAACTGGAGTTTAAAGGGAAAATGCAGACTATGAAAGGAAATATCGGAAATAAATTTGGTAAAATAAAAGATGATGTTTTAGATAAAACCAATGACATACTAGATAATATGAAGAATAAATAAGGAGCTGAATAGAGCTCCTTTTTTGTGCTTTACAAAGTTTTAATTAAATGATAAAATTATGTCGATTAATAGGGTATTTTGACGACCTAGTAATCTAAAAGGAGGAAATTTATAATGATTAGATCTAAACAATCAATGGATGGTAATACAGCTGCTGCTCATGTAGCATATGCATATACAGATGTCGCTGCTATTTATCCAATTACACCATCAAGTCCAATGGCCGATGTTGTTGACCAGTGGTCTGCTGCAGGGCAGGAAAATATTTTCGGCAACCAGGTAAAGGTTGTTGAAATGCAGTCCGAAGCAGGTGCTGCAGGAACTGTTCACGGTTCTCTAGCTGCAGGTGCAATTACTACCACATTTACAGCTTCTCAGGGTCTTCTTCTAATGATCCCTAATATGTACAAGATTGCTGGTGAGCAACTTCCATGTGTATTCGACGTGTCTGCACGTACTGTAGCTACACATTCCCTAAACATTTTTGGTGATCATAGTGACGTATATGCTTGCCGTCAGACCGGTTTTGCTATGTTAGCTGAAACAAATCCACAAGAAGTTATGGACTTAAGCCCTGTTGCACATCTTGCAACAATTGAAGGAAAAGTTCCATTTATCAATTTCTTCGATGGATTCCGTACTTCCCATGAAATTCAGAAAATTGAAAAATGGGATTTTGAAGATTTAAAAGAAATGTGCAATATGGATGCGGTTAAAGCTTTCCGTGAACATGCATTAAATCCAGAACACCCAGCTATGCGTGGCTCTCATGAAAATGGAGATGTTTTCTTCCAACATCGTGAAGCTTGTAACACAGCTTATGATACATTACCTGCTGTTGTTGAAAAATACATGGCAAAGATTAATGAAAAACTAGGTACAGATTATGATTTATTTAACTACTACGGAGCTTCAGATGCTGACCGTGTTATCATCGCTATGGGATCTGTTTGTGATGTAGCTGAGGAAGTTATCGATTATTTAACAGCGAAAGGTGAAAAAGTCGGACTGGTTAAAGTTCGTTTATATCGTCCATGGGTATCTAACAGCCTTATTAAAGTATTACCTAAGACAGTTAAAAAGATAGCTGTACTTGACCGTACAAAAGAGCCAGGTGCATTAGGTGATCCTCTTTACCTTGATGTTACTGTAACTCTACGTGAAGCAGGAATGAATGACATTATCCTTACAGGTGGACGCTACGGACTTGGTTCCAAAGATACTCCTCCATCTTCTATTTTTGCTGTATATACAGAATTAGCGAAAGATGCTCCAAAATCACGTTTCACAGTTGGTATCGTAGATGATGTTACAAACTTAAGCTTACCAGAAGTAAAACCAGCTCCTATTACATCTGCAGCAGGTACTGTAGAGTGCAAGTTCTGGGGTCTTGGTGGTGATGGTACCGTAGGCGCTAACAAGAACTCTACTAAGATTATCGGTGACCATACAGATAAATACATTCAGGCATATTTCCAATATGATTCTAAGAAAACTGGTGGTGTTACAATTTCTCATCTTCGTTTTGGTGACAAGGCAATCAAGAGCCCATATTACATAAATCAGGCTGACTTTGTAGCATGTCATAACCCATCCTATGTTGTAAAAGGATATAAGATGGTTCAGGACGTTAAACCAGGTGGAATCTTCATGATTAACTGTCAATGGTCAGATGAGGAATTAAGTACTAAATTGAATGCTGCAGCTAAGAAATATATAGCTGATAATAACATTCAATTATATACAATCGACGCTATTGATAAAGCAATTGAAATTGGTATGGGTAAACGTACTAATACAATTCTTCAATCTGCATTCTTTAAATTAGCAAATGTTATGCCAATTGAAAAGGCTATTGAATATATGAAAGCTGCAGCTAAGAAATCTTATGGTAAAAAAGGTGATGCAGTAGTAGAAATGAATTATAAAGCAATTGATGCTGGTGTAGATGCTCTTCATAAAGTTGAAGTTCCAGCTTCTTGGTCCAATCCAGAAGCAGATGCTCCAGAAACTGAAATTACAGGACTTTCAAAAACAGTTAAAATGGTTAAGGAACTTATGAATCCGATTAACTTAATGGATGGCGATAACTTACCTGTATCTGCATTTGCAGAGCATATAGACGGACAGTTTGAAATAGGTGCTTCCGCATATGAAAAACGTGGTATCGCCGTATCTGTACCAGAATGGAATCCTGAAAAATGTATTCAATGTAACCAATGTGCATTTGTATGTTCACATGCTACTATTCGTCCATTTATGTTAAGTGAAGACGAAGTAAAGGCAGCTCCTTCTAACATTAAACTTGCTGATACAAAGCCTAAGGCTGGCGAGTACAAGTACACAATGAGCGTATCTCCTTTAGATTGTATGGGATGTGGTGAATGTATTACCGTTTGTCCTACTAAGGCTATTACTATGGTTCCTCAAGAATCTCAGGCAGAAGAACAGCCAGTATTTAACTATTTAGTTGCTAATGTAGGCAAGAAACCTGGAATGCCAGCGGATACTACAGTTAAAGGCTCTCAGTTTAATCAACCACTTCTTGAGTTCTCAGGAAGCTGCGCAGGATGTGCTGAAACATCTTATGCTCGTTTAATTACACAGCTTTTTGGTGAGCAAATGTATATATCTAATGCTACAGGATGTTCTTCTATCTGGGGCGGTCCTGCTGCAACTTGTCCATATACAGTAAATAAAGATTCCAAGAAGGGTCCAGCATGGGCTAACTCCTTATTCGAAGACAATGCAGAGCATGGATTTGGTATGTATCTTGGACAGAAGACTCTTCGTGAGCAGGTTATTGCCAAGCTTGAGAAGATTGCTGCTTCTGAAAAAGCATCTGCTGAATTAAAAGCTGCTATAGCTAAGTTTATGGAAACAAAAGAAAATACTACAGAAAACACACCAGCCACAGATGCCCTAATCGCTGAACTTGAAAAATCTGCTGCTGCAGGATGTGAACTTTCTAAAGAAGTTCTTGAAAAGAAACAATATCTTGCTAAGAAATCCGTATGGATTCTTGGTGGTGATGGATGGGCATATGATATCGGATTCGGTGGACTTGACCATGTACTTGCTTCCGGAGAGAACGTAAACGTTATGGTATTCGATACAGAAATGTACTCTAATACAGGCGGACAGGCATCGAAAGCTTCTAATATCGGTGAAGTTTGCCAGTTTGCTGCTGCTGGTAAAGAGATTGGAAAGAAGAGCCTTGCTGAAATCGCTATGAGCTATGGCTATGTATATGTAGCACAGGTTGCTCTTGGTGCTAACCCAGCTCAGACTGTTAAGGTTATTGCTGAAGCAGAAGCTTATAACGGACCATCTTTAATCATTGGATATGCACCTTGTGAACTTCACGGAATCAAGGGTGGTATGAACCACTGCCAGGATGAAATGAAAGCTGCTGTTAAAGCTGGATATTGGAACCTATTCTCCTTCAATCCTGCTCTTAAAGCAGAAGGAAAGAATCCATTTACATTGGCTTCTAAACCAGGGGATGGAACCTATAAAGAATTCTTAAATAACGAAACACGTTATAGCCGTTTACAACGTTCTTTCCCTGAACGTGCAGAAAAACTATATAGTGATTCTGAGAAAGCTGCACAGGAACGTTATGAACACCTATTAAAGCTGGTAGAGCTATATAAATAAAAATGTTCATACATTTCATTGTATATAACAGTTTGTTTTATTAAAAAAGATATATGAAAGAACGAGAAAAGGTGTGTGGATGTTTTCACCCGGAAGTTCGTACCAAGGGTTGTTGTAAAATAGAAATTTGACATTCTGAGCGCAAATTCAGCTATGCTGAATTCTATGATGGAAGAATCTTATTATCTAAATGAGATTCTTCGCCCTTCAGGCTCAGAATGACAATTTTTCAATAGCCACTTTTTAAAATAAAGACTCCATGTAAGGTATAGGAATTTAATGAATCCATAAACCTATATTTTACATGGGGTCTTTTTATATAAAAAGGTTAATTTCAAATAGTAAGTGGAAATTTGTACATGCTCAATGAAATTTATATATAAAAGGCAGACAAAAGGCAGACAAAAGGCAGACAAGAACGAGACAAAAGGCAGACAAGAACGAGACAAAAGGCAGACAAAAGGCAGACAAAAGGCAGACAAGAACGAGACAAAAGGCAGACAAAAGGCAGACAAGAACCAGACAAAAGCTAGATATAAACGAGACAAAAGCTAGATATAAGTCAGGCAAAAGTTAGGAATAAGTCAGACAAAAGCTAGATATAAGTTAGGCTAAAGTTAGATATAAGTCGGAC
>ENA-UOOR01001823-UOOR01001823.1-fermentation-metagenome-genome-assembly--contig:-NODE-1823-length-23690-cov-22.943051_pt1 | contig 23690 bp, 9 predicted proteins | sample MGYA00245780_ERZ724029 | MGnify/ENA primary metagenome ERZ724029 (study PRJEB28704, sample SAMN03018315) | fermentation metagenome | biome: anthropogenic terrestrial biome; feature: soil; material... | reverse complement strand
TTAAGTCTTTTTTATAAGATTCTTAAGAGATGTGCTTAATTCGACACTACTTCCCAAGCACAGTGTGCAGAGTACATATGCTTTGCACAACAAAGACGACTAACTGAACTGCAGCTGGCTTTACCGCATCATGGGAATTTCACCCCCGGCAGGATCTCTGTCGGCTGCCCTCATTGCGTGGTCCCCAATTCCTGGGGGCTGTGACTGGACAGAAGTATCAATATAGGCTGACGGAGTCATTGCGAGACAGGCTGCCACAGCCTGTTTTCTGGTCGAATGGGGTACCGCTTTGCACCTTATTTGGCCGTCTTTTATAGGGGCAGAAAGAAACAGGCGAACAAAAGATTAGTGATTTCGCTTTTCTTACTGCCTGCCTACAGGTGGTCTTGGCGCATCCTCCAGGGTCGCTTTTCCTTTTAAGGACCGTCAGCTAACGTATTCAGGTCATCGGATATGAAGTTTTCAAAGTACATTTAAGGGAGAATAAAAAACCCCCTCACTACTAATCCGATTTCGTGAGGGGGTTGGACCAAATTATTTTTTATTTTTCCATAAGTTTTTTCAATCGGGACAATATCCGCTTCTTCCTATTATGGATTGTCATGCGAGGAATACCGGTTTCTGCTGCCAGTTGATGCTCACTTTTGTTCTGAAAAAACAGGGTAAAAATAAGTTTCTGTTCTTCCTGGGTAAGCTGGGCCAAACACTGGCGGAGCTTTTCAGCTAACAGCTTGTCCGTTACAACATCCTCCACGGGAGGGGAGATTCTATCTGGAATCCCATCCTCGCCGATGGTATCCTCAGTATCTAAAGCACTGTAGTGAAAAACACCGTGCTTTCTATCCTGTTCTTCAAGATGCAACGCTCTCCGATTCATTCGATAGTAAGTCAAATAGACTTCCTCTGTGACAGGAACGAGTTGCCCATGGATTTTAATTTGATATTTTTTCTTTTCTGGCATATGGCTTGTCCTCCGTTTCTGAATTTTGATTGCTTGTCAAAATGTCAGAAGCGGAGGAGACCGGCAACGCGGCTGGATATTCAAAGGATTGTCAATGTCTGTATTTGAAGTAAAATATAAAATATCCAGTTTTTTTGTCGAATAAAAAAAGTCAGTGGATTGCACATGGCAAAACACTGACTTTTTTAAATCTTTAGTATGAAATTGTATGGGTAGAAAACGGTATCTACAGGTTGTTCCGTCTCTATTTCCACCACCGAAAAAGATAAAAGCGCAGGATAGTCATAAGAATACCTCTCTTTCCATAGCTCATAGCAAAAGGTCGGTATCTTGACACCTGAAACATACATTAAAATCACAAAAGTCTGCCCTAAAAATGTAGGGCAGACTTCCTCGTGACTTTCAGCAGCCAGACTATCATAGCATCCTAAGACACCTTAGACCCTCAGCTTTGCGCCCCCGACTTTCGCCGGGTTTGCCCATGGCTTTATTCTTTTTTCTTCCTTAATCCCTTCTCACACCAAAATCAATCGACTTCATCTCCGTCAATTGATTTTGGTACTCCTGACAAGGAAACCATCAGGATTAAAGTGATACAATTCACCTTCGACCTCCAGTCACTTGGCAGATACTATGCGTCTTTGGTGGAATAATATGCCTTTTGGTATGTTTTAACTCGAACCCTATACCGTGGCAGGGCTAATGGTTAATTTGATGTAACGTTCAAGCATAGCGCTGACCTCGGCACGAGTAGCACTGGACTTCGGGTTGAAATTGTTGTTTGTATCTCCTATCATAATGCCTGCCTGCTGCATAGCTATAACTGATGCTTTGTATATATCTCCGATGTCATTTTTATCTGCATAAGTGGTTGCATCATTGGCAATCGGCAATGTATATCCCATAGCTTTAGCAAAATTTGCAAAGATTACTGCTATTTCCTCACGTGTAATTGCTCTGTCTGGAGCAAATTGGCTGTTGCCAATGCCATTTACGATGCCTTTGCTATATGCCCATTGGATATATGATGAATAATATTCATCCTGTGCCACATCAGTAAAATTGTTGGCAGTGTATACTATTGCGTCCACTTCTGCTAGTCTACCCAGTACCGTTACCAGCATTCCTCGAGTCATGGCAATGTTTGGTGCAAATGCGGTTTCTGATGTTCCCACGAGAAGTCCGCGACCCACTACAAAGTCAATGCTGTCCTTTGCCCAATGGCTGCTAATGTCGGTAAACCTTGAATTAGCTGTAGCGTCTGTATCTTCTGTATCTGTTATTGGTTGATCAGGCTTCACTTCTGGAGTTGGAGGTGTTATCGGAGGTGGTGTATAGCTTCCCCCGCCAGAGCCTCCGCTTGGCCTATTAACAATATTTATTGTGATGGCATTTGCTTGGGAGAAAGAGTTGTATTCCAGTATATCATCATCATTGATATCCTGTGCTGCAATAGAAATATCTATTTTCACCTCACCAATTGTAGTGCCAGAAGTTAGGGTGTATCCATCCAAGGTTGAGCCTGTGTCACCTGCATCTGCAAGGGTGAAACTTACTTCACCTACTGCACCGCTAACCAATGTGCGTAAATCCAGAGTTTTTGCACCTTTAGTTAGGTTAGCTGCCTGTGTAATAGTAGGATTTTGTTCTCCTACGGTAATGTCAAATGTTTTAACATCTGTTGTTTCCTCATAATTCCCCTTGCCGGTGATGGATACACTTCCTGCATTATCACCTGCATAGAGGTTTTCGCCATAGGAATATTCAAAGTCTACGCCTTCTATCAACTGAGTACCACCGCCAATAGCTGTGTCTGTAATAGCAGGCTCAGGTATTATTTGTCTGCCTGTATAGGTTTGAGCTGCAACCTCGCCTATCATGTCTGCTGATACTGGTTTTGGTGTAATTGTGAATTTATAATCCACATCTAAGTCAGTAGCGGCGGTGAAGTTTGCTCCTTCTGCAATATCAAGGGTAATCTTATATGTTCCCACATTAGTAGGGGCAATTGTAGATTTCCCATAGTCGGTGCCGTCTACTCCTTCATAATATACGGTGATTGCGCCCATGCCTGTTTTGGGTTCAATTACCTTATACCCGTACTCTTTACTACTTCCATTGTAAGATAAACTCGGAGATGAAACTATATTTATATCATCCACGGTGGGTGTTGCCTTGCTGATAGAAAAGCTGGTCGTTTTGCTACCCTTATAGTTTCCCTTGCCCCATATAGTCAGGTCATAAGACCCCACATCCTTGCCTACGCCACTAAAAAAAATGATGTAATCCTTGGCTGATTCCAATGTATGTCCGTCAAAGACAACAGTTAAATCATAGTCGAATATATTGCTGCCATTATATGGGTAGATTCCGTTTACTGTAACATTGGCGCCGGATATATCCCTTTGGATAAGATGTAGCCCACCGTCACCGCTTTGATTGCCGCCTACATTTTTAAGGGTAGGCAGCTTGCCATCTGTGAAAGTCCAGACAGTAGAATCCCAGACTGTGCCGTTGTTTTCTGTATCCCAGTTGTCTTCTGTTGTCCAGAAGGCAGCATTGCCTGCCTGTGTCGTTAAATCTTTACCCATGGTTAAGTCTTGACCGTCAAGCTCATTTAAGGTCTTATCCATGCCGCCTCCAGTCATGCCGCTAAAGGCATAGTTGTTTTGGAGAGTGCCACTATTGCTTCCTGCCACACGACCCACATTGTTTGTGCCGCTGACAGATGGGTTTAGGGCTACGCTGTTTCGTACCGTGTCAGTAGTGCTATCTATGCTTCCTACAATGCCTCCAATCTTATCTGTGCCACTAACCTTACCAGAGGCATAACAATAATTAACAATAGTATCGCCAACTATTACACCGATACCCCCGACGTGTTCTGTTCCGCTGATATCAGCACTACTATAGCTGTTCGTTACCTCTCCACCACTAATAAGACCAACTAGACCTCCTGTGATTCTTTTTCCTGCAATTTTACCTGTAGAATAAGATTGTTCTATGACAGGCTTATAGCCTGAACTGGCGGTAATCAGATAACCGGCCAGACCACCTGCATTATCCCCTGTAGCAGTTACAACAACCGAGGCAAAGCATTGACGAATGATGGTATTATAATAACCTTCGCCAATAACTCCCCCTATCTTGGAGACTCCTTGTATCCTGCCGGTGACGCTATTGTTTTCTGCTAATAAATTATTTGCAAAGCCTACCAGTCCCCCGATCTGCTCACTACCAACTATATCCACCTCAATTAAGTTAAGGTTTTTTATCTCAGGAGCAAATACAATAGATGTATAAGCAATATAACCAAATAAACCCTGCTTATTGCTTTTCGGACGGTTAATGTATAGGCCAGTAATAGTTTTATTGTTGCCGTCAAACACGCCTATAAAGTATTTATCATCTATACCTATAGGCACCCAGCCCGTCCCGTCGCCCTCGGGGTCAATACCGGATATGTCAATATCATTCATTAGCTTATAATACTTGCTATTGTATGCGCTGCGAGTAGCCGCAACATCACTGTTCACCAGCTCTGCCAGCTTGGCAAGCTGCTCCGGTGTGGAGATTTGATAGGCATTGTCTGCATCTGCACCGGTACCGTAAAAATATGGGCTGGCTGCATCATCTACAAGGTGGGGTGGTAGTGTTGCATCCTGTACGCCATCTGCAAAGCCTGTTAGGATAGGCAGACCGCCAGCGGTGTATGTCCAGCCATTGGCAGTGGTAAAGAGATTAGAAAGTACATTATCTGCGTTTGTTGCGATTTGGGCTGCGGTTTTGTCTAATCCTTCTTTATTATTAGCGGCACCGCCTAAGATAATAGCGCCATTCACTGTCATGCCGCTAAAGGCGATGTTATTCTCAAGTGTATTGCTTGTATCGTTATTTCCCGCCACACGACCATTGTTAGAAAGGGTGCTGCTGATACTGGAATATAATGATGCTGAGTTTTTTATTGTACCGTTCAATATAACACCTGCTATTCCGCCTACATTATTTATTCTAGATTTTCCAACAATTCTTCCCATATTATAAGAGTTTTCTACTATGCCATATGATATACGTCCGACAACTCCACCAAGTCCCACAGTCCATCCTATTTCAGAAGAATAACTACTCTCTACACTTGCAGTATTATAAGAGTTTTGTACTGTACTACTGGAAGTTACCTCTCCGACTACACCACCAGTAGCTACATAATTACCCTTGATGCTTCCTGTGACAAAGCAGTTTTGCACCGTACTGTTCGATATTAAACCTGCTACACCACCAACATAGCCTCGTCCTTCGATGTTGGCAGTTACAATGCCCAGATTTTCTACCACTGCCCCAGTGTTAAGATATCCAAACAGTCCTTGATAATTAGTATCTGGTCGATTGATATAAAGACCTGTGATGATTTTGCCTTTGCCGTTAAATTTGCCTTTGAATTCTTTGCCAGAAGCTCCACCAATGGGCATCCAGCCACCGTCTGTACGGTAACTGGAAAGATCAAGATCATTCATCAGCTTGTAATGCTTATCATTGTAAGCATTGCGTGTAGCTTCAACATCGCTGTTCACCAGGTCTGCCAGCTTGGCAAGCTGCTGGGGTGTGCTGATTTGGTAAGCATGAGCTTCATTTTCACCTGTGCCTTCAAAGAACTGCCCTGTAGGTATGTCTATAATATGCTTTGGCATTTCCACCACCCCATTAAAACCAGGGAGGGAGCCATTGGCTGTTGTCCATGGATTGTTGTCATTGATAAACAGACCACCCAGCGTGCCATCTGATTTAATATCATCTGCACTTTTGCCCAAGCCGTCAATATGGTCATTTACATTGCCCATGTCGCTCTTTGGACTGCCATTAACCAATACTTCCATGCCACTAAAGGCGATGTTGCCCGCGAGAGTGCCATCCCCCTCTTGGTGCCATCCTACTATCCTTCCGATAGAAGGATAGTATATGCCTATACTAACACTCGGATTCAGTGCGGCACAGTTTTTAATTGCGGGACTTGTGTTCACAGAAACAATAGCAAGACTTCCTGTTATACCGCCCACATAGTCATTGCCGTTGATTTTTGCAGTGGAATAGCACCTATCCATAATGCCTCTGGCAGCGCCTACTACGCCGCCTATATGATTATTACCGCTAATGCTACCGCTTACATAACAATCCTGCACTATGCTTTCATTATTTTGGGTTGCACTGGCAATGCCTGTTATACCGCCTACAATGTTCCTACCCTTTATATTTACATCCACAAGGCCAAGGTTTTTTACAGTGCTGCCTCCGCCAATAGCTCCGAATAAGCCTTGACGATCTACATCCGAACGGTTGATGTATAAGCCGGTGATTATATGACCATTTCCATCAAAATTACCGTTGAAGTAATACTGCGTATATGGGCTTTCACTCATCGCCCAGCCAATCGGTATCCAGCCCTTGCCATCATTAAAATTCCTACCATAGGCGGAAAGATCAATATTATTCATAAGCACTAGGTTTACTTTGGCAAATTTATCATTAAGTAAAAACTGTTCTAATCGTCCCAAGTTGACCAATGTGGCTATTTCCGCCAGCTGGGCTGCTGTGGTAATTTCCAGAGGGCTACTATCTGTACCAGCGCCGCCCATGGCAAGAAGATTAAACCTTCCTGAGGACTTAGGGATATAGACTGTAATGTGCGGAAGCTCCAAATCACTTGCCGGGCTATAGTCTCCGTCTAAAACAGCATTGAATATATATAGTCCCTTTTGCGGTGATTTTTCATCATAGTCCTCTTCTGTATGCCATTTCACCGGAATATCGGCAATTTCACCTTCTACCGTTCCAGGAAGAGTTCCCGGGAAGTATGGCTCAAGGGTGTTTTGCCAACGTATATGATCCTCCATTTTTTCAAAGGCTGTAACTGTGCCGCCTATCCTCAGTGTGATAGCGGAGCCTGTGGTGATTTGAACAGGCTTATATTTATAGGTTTCTTCTAAATCAGTGTCACCTTGTGCCATTACTGTCATAGGCATCATACCCAGCATCATGACAATAGATAGCACTATTGCCACTATCCGCTGAGATGGTTTGTGTTTGCTCATATGCTTTCCTCCATGCAATTCATATTTTCGTATTCTGCATTACTTTTAAATGATACACCTGTCAGATTTAAAAATTCACTCATCCGTCATTGTGCCTTTCTTTGTGGTAGATTGTGCAAACGCTGCGGATTATGCACATGCTTTTGGGACCGATATTGCGGATGTTAAGTATCTTCTCCGGTTGCTTTTCCGCCAGCTCACAAAGAATGTCCATATCATCTATGCCGCCTCTTGCAAGCTGGGTAGCCGTATAATTTGCCAGTCTGCGGTTATCGGCAGGACAGACCTTGAAGTATTCTCTTACATCCTGCGCCATTTTTCTTCCTCCCCTCACATTAACATATTTCGTCAGATTCCTATGTTAAAATTATAAGAGGAATTTACACCAAAAGGAAGAAGCAGGACGGTTGGATTTCCCAACGAAACTATATCTTGACAAAGAACAAATTTTATGCTTTATGTTTTTCTTTTCATATGTTATACTCAAAATCAGATAACTTTTTAGAGAAAGGGGTAGCCCTTATGGATACACCGCTTAAAATCGCTGTCTGCGAGGATACCTCCGCAGATATGGATTTACTGATTTCCTATCTTACAGAAAGCAACATTGCCATGAAGGTGGTAACATTTTCCTCCGGAGAAGCACTGCTGTCGGACTTTCTGTCCGGAAAGTATGATTTAATTTTTTTAGATATTTACATGGGCGGCAAGAAGGGTGTAGATGTCGCTGCTGAAATTCGAAAAACTGACCGCACCGTAACACTTGTCTTTACCACCACCAGCAAGGAGCATGCTCTGGAAAGCTATCGCCTGAAAGCGGCAAGCTATTTAGAAAAGCCGGTACGACGCAAGGATGTGACGGATGTGCTGGAGCTGGTGCTGATCAAGCGAGAAAGTGCCGCCTATATCACTCTGTTAATTGAGGGCGAAAACCGCAAAATCCCGGTGGAGAGCATCATGTTTTTTGAAAATCAAAATCATGCTGTTATGGTGCATACACAGTCAGGAGTATTTCGCACCAGCCAGACTGTGAAGCTGAACTACATTGAAACCTTGCTGCCCGATTCTTTTTTTCGCTGCCACCACAGCTTTATTGTAAATCTGCGAGCAATCCGTAGTGTAGATAATGAGCTGAAGGTATTTACCATGCAGGATGACAGCAGAGTGCATATCCGTCATCAATCTCTGAATAAGGCGGTACAAGCCTTTGAAGACTATCTGTTTGAATCGGTGAGAGGTGTCGGGCTATGAAAAACAAGTCCAACATTCTTACTCTTATTTTTGTATGCTTTTTAGCGGTAACCCTTGGTGTAATCGGCGGGCTTTCTATACAGCACCGTCTGCCGCCGGACAGCCATTCAGACAGTATTCGCAATCTTTCCAATATATCCTATAAAACCGGAGATGGAAGAAGCGGCAATCTGTCTCTTCCGGACAGCCTATCCGGTCTTGAGCCTCGCACAAGGGTTACCCTTTATGCAACTTTGCAGGCACAGCCGGGAGAAAGTCTGTTCGTGAAGTCGGTATTTGCACCTCTTCGTTTATATGTTAATGACACTTTGTTTTATGAATATGGGCAGGAAGGAACCTATCCGGACTATATGAATGATCCCCCCACCGGTATTGGCATGGTAAGACTGCCGGAGGAAGGCGGCAGCTTTGACCTTCGAGTCGAATATCAATCCCTGACCCAACGGGATACCCTGTCTCTGCCGGTGATTTCTATCGGAGATGACAGTGCCATCATTTCGGCATTGTTCCATAGAGAAGGATTTTCTCTGCTTTTTTCACTGATTCTGATTTTCATTGGTATAGCCATGGCATTGATTTCTCTGACCTTTGTACGGAAGCTGCCTGCCGGTACATCTTTTTTGTGGTTAGGACTGTTTTCTCTGTCAGCAGGGGTATGGGTTTTGGGGGAAAGTGACTTGACTTCGTTTATATTGCCTTACCCGTCACTCTTATATGCTATGGCTTATATGGGATTATTTTGTATGAATATTCCTTTTTTGTTATTTGGATTAGTAGTGCTAAAGCCCAAGAACAAACTGCCATTTCGGCTTGTGCTATGGATACATACCCTTTCCGTGGCAGTGGCGTTTTTACTACAGCTTATGGGGATAATGGACTTTACAAGGAGCCTCTACTGGTTCCACTTCATTGCTCCTTTGGGATTTGTGACCTTTGCAGCTTGCCTTGTGTTGGAGCATTTCAGACACCGCAATCCCACTGCAAAACGCTTTGCTCCGGCGATTATATTGCTTGCGGTCTCCACCTTACTTGAGGTGTCTAATTACTGGCTGCAACTGAATATGCCATTGACTGCCTTCTTCCAGCTTGGAGTGCTGGCATTTATTGTTTCTTTGGGCATCGTAAGCGGATATTATGTACAGCAGTCCATGCGGACGGCAGCAGAAAATATCCGTCTTGAATACGAAATGTCGTCAATGGAGCGACAGCTTACCCTCCAGCGATTGCAATATCAAAAGCTGGCGGAACAGGACGAGATGGTAAAGGCTCAACGCCACGATTTGCGACATCATATTGCAGTGTTACGCTCTCTTATAGCAGACGAAAAAAAGCTGATATCCTACCTTGACGGATTGGCAACAAAAATCCCTGCCGGCGAAGATGTCAGACTCTGTGAAAATTATGCCGTCAATGCTGTAGCTGCATACTATTATGCCATGGCACAGCATGCAGGAATTGATATTGATATATTTTTGATTGTTCCCTTGAATATTGACGCTCATATAGAAAGCGATTTGTGTGTTGTAGTTGGAAATCTCATGGAAAACGCAGTAGAGGCCTGCGGGCGTATGGCGGAGGGCAAGGGGTTCATCAGTGTGAACAGCGGCTTGGAGCATGGTATTCTGACCCTTACTGTAGATAACAGCTTTAGCGGAAAAACGCGAAGACAAGGCAGTGCTTTTCTATCCTCCAAGCGGTCGGGAGAAGGTACGGGCCTTTCCTCTGTGGATGCTGTGGCTAAGAAGCACGGCGGCAATGCTCGTTTTGAGGGAAGTGACGGTGTGTTTCAGGCTTCGGTGTATATGCGAATTTCAGATAGTGCGCAGTGATTTATTATATAAGAAAATAAGTTAAAAAGGCAGCACACCATAGATTCATCTAAGGTTGTGCTGCCTTTTGTTTTATTGTTCCGGTACCTTTAGGTTATCTCCGGAGTCGGAAATCATCAGCTCTATAAAGCGGCGCAGCACCGCTGATATCTCGGCTCTCGTGGCTGTGCCCTGCGGGTCAAAGAGATTGTCACCTTTACCCTTGATGATACCTGCCATCTGCATTTGTTTCACTGCCTCCTTGGCATAGTTGCTGATATTCATATCATCCGCAAAGGAGTTGGCTGCATGAACTTCCGGTAGAGTAAAGCCCATAGCCTTAGCGTAGTTTTGCATAATAACCGCCATCTGCTCACGGGTCATCGGTCTGTCCGGGTCAAATTTATTATCACCAATACCATTTACAATACCGTTTTTACTTGCCCACTCTATATAACTCATGTAGTAAATGTCCCTGTTCACATCTGCGAAGCTGCTCTCTTTGTAGCTGCTTACATCTGCATTTGCCAAGCGTCCCATGACCGTGACAAACATTCCTCTTGTCATTTCCGCATCCGGACTGAAGGTAGTAGCGGAGGTGCCGACAAATAATCCGCGATTCATCACAAAAGCTATATCCTCTCTTGCCCAATGGCTGCCGATATCAGTGAAGCTTTCAATATCAACCGGCACCTTAGCAGGTTCATTTACGATATCTGAATCTGTTCGGTCACGATCAGGCTTGGGTTCGGGCTTGGGTTCTTCTTTTTCTTCATAAACTAAAGTCAAAATTCTTTCAGTAAAGTTACCTGCTCTATCTGTGGCTGATAAAATCAGAGCAGCATTATCGCCCTCTATTTGTCCGCTAACCGTAAACATTGTCCCTTGTGTTTCCACTTGACCCATGCTGGATAAAACCTCAGCTCCTGCTTCTGTATAGCCATTGATGGCTATTTTATTATTATAGGCAATAAAGCTGTCCTGATCTATCTGAAGTACAGGCGGTTTTGTATCTATGACTACATTCAGGATGTAATATCCTTTGTCCTTACCTTTTTCTGCCGTAATTTCAAAGGAGTAGCTTCCATCCTCCGGATAGTTATAAACAAGTGTGTTGTCTGTCAAAGGGATCCCTTCTCCTTTGTGCGTTACCGTCAGTTTATCAATGTCCATATCAAAATCTAATTCAAACTTTGGTGAAGGATTGTTGGCATAATACACGGTGCCTCCATCCTCCTCCACAACCTCATTTGCCCCTGTGGCATATACCATGAGTTCAGGAATTGTAGGCTCTGCTACTCTTAAAGCTCCATAGCCCGGTTCACCATAAACAGGTATAGGGTGTTCATCATCGCCAAATGTATAAATTTTGTTTTTATAGGCCGTAACGCTTATTTTATAATCCTTATCAAATTCTATGCCCTGCACTGTTTCTTCATTGGTTTTCTCATCTGTCAAGGTAAATAATCCCGCCAAAATTTCTGTACTTAAAACATCTTCGCCATTTTCATCCTTGGCTTTTACGTTTATTTGTGCTATTCCCGGCACTTTATTGCCGTAGGTATCTAATATGGTTATCAGGTAGCCGTCTGCCTCATCAATTTTGTTCCAGGAAACATTAAAGACTCCGTTACCTGAGTAGTCGGTTCTTATACCACTTACGGTACCTACTGTACTAGTACCTATATGTTGAAATTCTTCTGTATGTGCCACATCAAAAACAATTTCCTCATCGCTGTCTTTTTCAAAGAGCTTTGCCGACAGATAGTAATTGCCGCTTTCTAAAGACCCGGGAAGGGCATAGGTAAATTCATTCTCATAAGCACTCAGACCTTCCGCGGTAAGATTGCCGACAATTCTGCCTGTTTGGGCGTCTATTATATTGAGACGCACATATAGATTGTTTATTTGGTCATTTGCTGTTTGGTTCAGCGTCCATGTAACCTTGTTGTTATCTTTGTCCAGACTGATATTTTCAAACTGAGGCATGTCCACCAGTACCGCTGCGGTGCACACAAGGTCTCCCTCGGCTGAAAATCTGTAATCTCCGTCCTCGGGGATTTGATATTGGACTAAATATTTTCCTTTTCCATCCAGCTCGGGATAATCATAATTTGCATCAGCCCACTCATCTGTTATCATAAGATGATACGGTTCAGTCTCGTCATCCTTGTATATTTCTATATGCAAATGCTCCGTCTCTGATTGGATAACAACTATCGAGCCTTTTTTAAGCCCCGGAATTATAGTACCCCGTACTTCTTCCGCTCCCATTATTGCTCTTTGTCTGAATCCTTGACCGGCAGGATAGAAGGTTCCCAAATTTTCTATATTGGTTATCATCATCAGCTCGCCCTCATCCCCTTGGGCAAGTATATAATCTTCGTCCGGCAGTCCCAGGCTCAAAGTATTTGTGCTTGCCAGCATTATTTTGCTCTTATTGCTGAGCTCCACTTTGCCGTCTTCAAAATAATATTTTACCCAAACACGGCCATCGTACTCCGAGCCCCAGAATGGTTTGATATATCCGCTTACTCCTCCTGAAATCAAAATCTTATTGGCATACAGCCAGCCCTTTGCATCTATTTCACCTAAGAAGGATTCCCCATGGACCCCTGCATAAATTTCCCCCTCTACATCAAAGGCATCATAAAGAAGTTGCCCTACTTCAGCGTTTGGAGCCTTGAAACCATTCTTGTTCACATCCGCCATATAGGCTTTGATGGCTTCTCCCAGCTGATATCCGTAAAGTCTGGCAGCTATTTCTAAGCCCCCTGTTATAGTACCGTTTAAGATATCAAGATGACCTCCTGCTTCAAAATAAGCATCTAAAAATCTATCGTCTGTTTCATTTTCGTCTAAACCCATGGCAATTCCTACATCAATTAATTTAACGATCTTTAATATGGTCATTTCATCAGCTTTTGCGGAAAATACCTTAGGCCCTATGGTTAAGGTAGCCTTATCCACAGAGGCAATGAAACCGGTAACATCTGATATAGCTCCGGATACAGATATTTCCAACGGCGGGATTCTTCCGTAGTTTTTAGACACCACATCTGCTATGCCGCTGACTCCTCCGCCTATTCCGTTGATATAGGCAACCACAATAGGCGGTACGAGAGGCACTCCGCCCTCACCGACTCTGCCAAAGAATTTCAGGGTGTCCGGGGTAAAATACATTTTTCCGTTTCTCTTGCCCCAGGCAAAGACAAATTCTCCTTGCAGATAAATCACATCACTGATATCAAGTTCTGCTTCGCCCTGTAGATAATTATAGGCTTCTTCCGGCAGGGTGTTTAACTCTAAGCCAAGTCCTCCACTGGCACCTACAAAATCTCCAAAAATTTCGCTTGGGCTAAAACCTATATTACCATTTGCCTTCATAGGAGGGATATTGAGACCCCTATTTTGCAAAAGCATTTCCTCAAGCTCTATATAGGCACCTGCATCCCCAAGGAAGTTGGGCAGAGCCTCACCTATACCAATCCTGCCGGTCATGGAAAATTCATCTTCATAAAGCTTGTAGCTTCCTACATTTACGGAAAAGGCAAAGGCATCAAAGTTTAAATCCTGGAGACTGCCTATAAGCTCCACATCTTTCCCATTGTTACTTGTTCTTTTGTTACGGTATTGGTCGGAATTGGATAGATTAATATTAAAGCCCTTATCCGATATCACAATACCATTCCATTTTAGCTGTCCCTTATCTGCCTTTATGGAAAGTCCACCGGAATTAGGCTGTATAAGGATACCACTATCTGATGAAGGGATATAGTCTATAGCCTTATTTAAAACAGAATCCCCTTTAATTAGGAAACTATCTCCAGCCCGACTGATATTTCCCCTAATAGTTGCTAGGGTTGTGCCAGGGCTTTTATTAGCATTCATCAAGGCCTCACTTGGGAAGGACTCTACTACAAAGGTTCTGTCTCCTCTTTGGGTTACAGCAACAATACCATAGGCATCTGTGGAATACATCTCATCATCGCTTACCCTAAGTAGAACATAATCTGAAAAATATCCGTCATTGCCTCTAAAGGCTATTTCGTACTCCCCTACAGTGTTTAACATTTGAAGATTTGATAAATCAATATCCAGTTTTTGTCTTAGAGTTGCTTGACCGCCATAGGTTTTCCCATAGTGGTCCAGGACAATTTCTGTAGCATTTGAAGTATTGTTTTTATCCCTTAAAATTATGCTTTTTACGCCCTTTGCCCCATCTGTGCCAAAGTAGCCTATAAGGGTAATCATCTTTTGCTTGGACCCATTATAGATGATGGAAGGACTGACAGTCTCTATACCTTTCCCTATGGAAATAACCTTTTTATGCAGGGTAAATTTTTGATTTTCAGTGTCGATAACAACATTCCCTGCTTTAGAAGGCATCATCTCAAGAAAGGCTTCATCACCGTTTTCAAAATTGCCGATGGCCTTAATCTCAATATTAAGGGTTTTTTTGTCTGCTTCTATTGTCATAGGCATATCATAGGTTATCAGCCGATCATTTAAGGCATTTGTTATGATGCCCCTGTAAAAATCACTGTATTCTATCTCTTCTGAAAAAAGCAGCTTTATGAAGTTGGTAGTTTCCCTGTCTTTTTCTCCGCCCACTTCTACTATTTCGTAAGTCAGATGTTTTCTTAAGTCCTTATATACTTTAACAGTTTGCTCTTCATTTAAACTCCTTATAACATAGCCTTTAGGCTGATTCACTACTGTTAGCTTTATCTCCGCTTCTCCGTCATTGTCCGCATCATCAATATTATCAATTTCTAAGAGAATAGGCCCGGATCCAAAAATCTGCCCTTGTGGCTTAACCAGCCGAACCAGGTTTGCCCCTTCTATTTCAAAGTCTGAGATATTAAAATCTTCAAAAGTTAATTCTTCGGCTCCAAACCTAATATATTTAGTAGTTTCAGTGCCCTTTTTGCCGTCAAAGGCACTGGCAAATAAAACTAACCTGACTCTACTATCCTTATAGATAGTTGCTTCTTTTTTAGGCTGGATAAGTTCAAGAACCTCTCCCTTTACTCTTATATCCTCTAATTCCATGGTTATTGTATCCCCGTTTTTTACCCAATGAAAATGAGCTACAGGAAGAATCCATGTATTAGACTCCCCTTCAACCTTTTGCGGACTGCTCAGCTGTGCCCCTCCCCAGTTTACATTTCTAAGGTATAGATATTCTATCTCCTTGGTGAGAGGGTTTCCATCCTTATCTGTAAAGCTTATTTTAAAGGCTTCGGTATTTTTTTCTCCATCTATACCTCCAACCTCTTCAAATTTGTAGTCCACATAGTATCTTATGTCCTTATAGACCCTTACTTCTTTCTGCCATGTGCTTAGCCAAAGGTTTTCATCAGTTTCTTCTATGGTTATTTTTACATTTTTATCATTATTTTTTATATCGGAAACATTCAGGAGCCAGCTTCTGCCGTCCTCGCCGACCTTTGTCAGACTCCCCTTTGTTGCTCCCTCTATTTGGATATTTTCCAAGGTAAGATTGACTCCAAGCCTGAAATTAATAGCGATACTTTCTGTATCGACTAAGCCGCTGACTCCTCCCCTTTGTTCTAAATAAAAACTATTGTCTGTAAAAGTGCTGTGATAAACTACTACCTTTTTAATTCGATTATTATCATCCAGCTTATAGTCATCAAAGTCATTTATGGTAAGGGTGAATTCTTGACTGTCTCCAACTCCGTAATTTACGGCAGTCAGCTTCCAAACCTCAGATTTATTATTTTCATCCGGATTTATAGGCTCTAAGGCTAAATCTATGGCACCGGGGTTTGTTGAAATATCAGAAAGTTTCAATCCTACAACAGGCTTATTAAAGGTAATTTTAATGTATTGAGTTTTCAGTTGGTTGGAGATTCCCCCCACTTGTTCTAAGGAGAAATTTAATTCTTCTCTTGTATCTCTATATAATGTGACTTTTTGCGCTGTTTGCCCATCTGCTATGGTATAATGGACATCCCCTTCCCATGCCTCTATATCTACAGTAATCTCTTGTTCATTTTCAAAGCTCCCGCTAATAGGTAGGCTATAGACTTCTTGTCCACCTTCAATTTCGTGTTTTACTTGACCTTTTACTATCTCTGTCAGCTCAACCCCCTCAGAATCCTTTAAAACTATGGCGGCGCTATTAAGGCCATTTACAATTAGATTAAAGGATAACTTAATGGCTGTAGTATTAGCTAAGCCACTTACCCCACCTATGGCCTCTGCCCTATAAGTCACCTTCCTTGTTACAGAGCGGAAAATTTCCACTTGAGTTGGCTCTGTAGGGAACATATATGAAGCAAAATCATTTATTTTAAGGGTTATATTCTGAGTCATAGCTGTGCTTGTACCGCTTATATTAAGGCTTATAAGCCAGGTTTTTGCATTTTGTTCATTTACATTAGTAATGCTTACTCCATCACCTGTAAGTGTGATCTTATCCGCAGTCAATCCCACTATATCCTCAGAAAATGTCAAAATTATATTTGTAGTATCGACAAGTCCCCTTGCTCCGCCGAATTGTTCTGCTGTAAAGCTTGTTTCCTCTCCACGGGTATATAGGGCTACGCTTGCCGTATTGGCAACCTTATATTTACCCCAATTGGATATTTTAATTTCCACGCTTTCCCCATTGCTGATACTGCTTATATCGGTAATAGGTAGATACCATGTTTTATTGTCACTGTCACCATTATCAGTTGGGGTGCCAAAAGTAATGCCATCAGCAAGAGCTGCTCCCGAAGGCAGGCTGTCTATCCCTTTGTTAAAGGTAAGTAGTATGCCTTCTGAATTCTTTTGGCCACTAGTTCCGCCAATTTGAGTTATTGTTGTAATATTTATTTCTTCTCCATTGGGTAGGAATTGCAAGCCGTTTCCGCTGTCTATAATGGAAATACCGGCAGGTAGACTTTGGGCTGTATATAAGCTGTCAATTATTTCTACGCTGAAGGACTGGGAAGCTCCATAAGAAATAGTATATTCTTCATCCTCTGAAAACGGAAACATAGCTCGACCGTTTGCTCCTGTGGTTATTGGTTTACTCTGGCTTTCACCGCTTTTTGAAACTATATATTCTACCCCTGCTTTGGGGCTTCCATACTCATCCGCTGCATAGATATATAGGTTGTTAGATACAGGGCGAAGGAAGGATATTCGGCCTCCACCATTATTTATGCCATCGCCACTTGTAGGCTTGACGGAAAAAGACTGACCGCCATTTGGGTCGCCATTTATATCGAATTTATCTTCCTCTATTTCAAATACTCCCGGAAAGTTACCCTTTATATTTACCGAAGAGGATTCTTCGGTGTAATCTTTTCCGTTTATTAACTCTAAGGTAGGCTCCCCTTCCCTTATATTAAACTCAGCACTTATATTGCCAAAAGTGGCAGGGCTGTAATAAGCGCCTTTTAGACTTATAAGTCTGTTATTTCCTTGATTTGAGCCATTTAACTTTAGGGTAAAATCCCCCTTTGCTTTAAGCCCCACGCCGCCAGTATTAGAGCTTGTACTGCTGCCTCCATTGGCTAAGACATTGCCATTGCTGACGACCATCTCGCCATTTCCTTGAGCATAGATGCCTGCACCGCCGGGATTATTGCCATATTCGCCGCTGCTACCGTAGGCATCTAAGTTGCCATTATTTATATCGATTTTGCCACCATCGTCCAAATTAATGGCATTGGGAGTTTCAGTACCACTCACATTATTATTGCCGCAAGAAACAAATAAAGATCCAAAAGAGTTTATATTTATATTTTTTACAGACTTGATACCCGGGTTGGCAGCTTCTGTGTCGGGGTTATCACCAGAGGGATTGGTAAGCTGTGTATATATAATTAAGTTTCCCTTTACATTTAAGGTTTTTAAGTTCCCTAAAATACCATCATATATATTTATAATGCCACTTTCCACAGTAAAGGTATTGATATTGGCCTCTATGGAGCCACTGATATTATTAGCTCCGCTGGTTTTTAAAGTGTTTATATCCCCTGTAATCCTATCTAAGTTAAGTCTTCCCCCACTGGAAGATAGGCTAATATTGCCACCATTTAAGCTCAAAGTCCCAATTCCAAAAGCTGTTCCATCTAAATTAAGAGTGAGATTTTCTGAGCCCTCACTATTAAGGCTTTTAAACTTAGGGTAATCATATTCAGTTGCACTAGCGGCAGATAAGATAATATGAGTCGTATTTACTCCTGCTATGATTTCACTATCAAGATAATCCTTCACTTCATCGACATCAATACTTACACTTTCTTCAACAAGCCTTAATTTCCCTATTGCCCCTTCCTTTACTGTGATTTCTGTTATTCCTGATAAATCAACATTGGTTGCATCAGCTTGCCAAATGTATTCTACACTTTCTCCGAAAAGTCCTACGGAATTAAAGTCTGAAATCTCCGCTTCTATTCCTTTTTCCCCTTCTTCATCACCATCAATACCATCTATTACTTCTCCTAATTCTTCTGGTGGTGGCTCATAATCCCCTTCTGGTTGGCCAAGGAAAAAACCTTCACCTTCCCCTACGATTGGGACTAACTGACCATTTTCCAGCGCCTCAAATGCATATATGGCGGGTGGAGAAATTGTTGTAAAAGTCATTGCAAAGAGTAGTGCCAATGCTATTATTCTTCTCCCATGCTTTTTAATTAACATCTGTTTCCCTCCTTAAAGTCATATTTCTTCCTCCCATTTTTTCGTATAATTCTGTAAAAATAAATGCTGATTTGGGTCAGATGTACTGTCACACATTAATATGTTTTGTCAAGACCCTATGCTAAAATTATACGATGAATTTAGGCCAAAAGGAAGAATCAGCAAGGTTGGATTCCCCAACGAAATTAACACTTGACAAAGTTAAAAACTTGTGATTTGTGTGCAAATGTTATACATGATGTGTTTTAGGCTTCTATGTACATTTGAATTTGAATCAGTGTATAAAGCACAGCACGCCCATTGGCTCATTACCAAGGGGCGTACTGTTTTCTACCTCAATTATTTGGGCTTTCACCCAGTTTTCTATTCATTTGTCTGTTCAATAACCAGTTCGATGTAGCGCTGGAGCATGGCACTGACTTCAGCACGTGTAGCACTGAATTTTGGGTTGAAGAGATTATTTGTGTCGCCTATCATGATGCCTGCTTGTTGCATAGCAATAACTGATGTTTTGTATATATCGCCGATGCTGTTGTTGTCTGCATAAGTGGCTGCGTCATTGTTAATAGGCAATTTGTAATCAGTGGCCTTGGTGTAATTTGCAAATATTACTGCTATTTCCTCTCGTGTAACAGCTCTGTCCGGAGCAAACTGTTGATTGCCGATACCCTGCACGATACCTTTGCTATATGCCCACTCGATATACGTTGTGTAATATTTGTCCTTTGACACATCGGTAAAACTATTTGCAGAGTATACCTGTGTATCCACGTCTGCCAGCCTTCCAAGTACCGTTACTAACATTCCACGAGTCATGGCAGTGTTTGGTGCAAAGGTGGTTTCTGATGTGCCTGCGAGAAGTCCTCTACCTACTACAAAATCAATAGCTTCCTTTGCCCAATGGTTATCAATGTCGGTAAACTTTGAACTGTCAATACCGCTTGTGTCTTCTGTGCCTATTATTGGCTGTTCAGGCTTTATTTCTGGCGTTGGAGGTATTATGGCAGGTGGTTTATAGCTCCCACCGCCTCCTGAGCCGCCGCCATTATCGCTGCCACCACCTCTTAATCCCGTGCCCTCAGGGGATTGCTCGATTTTAACATATTTGCTGTTGGTATAAGTTCGGCTATTAGGTGCAGTAATATTCGCTGCGGAAACCTCGTCATTACCTGCATATACCTTATACCAATAGTCCCGCCCGAAGGATGGTGCCCTGTTGAAAGCGAATAATCCTGCATTATTTTCATTTTTGCTGTAGGCGGTGATGCTGCCGCCGTTAATGACAATGCTGTTGCCATAAAGCCCGTTGGAAAGCCGCGAGCTAAGGTTAAGTGTGCCCTTATTTATGGTAATGGTACCTCCATTTGCCTTAAGGGTGCAAGCCATGCCCGAACTGCCCTCCTCGTCTATGGTAAGGGTACCACCCATGTCGATGGTGATATTCTTTGCTTCGATACCTGAATAAAGATTATAAATGCTAAGATTACCATCGCCAGTCAGGGTGATATTCTTATCTCCAGAGATTCCGATACCGATTTGCCCTTGCGGGTCGTCTTCCCAGGCAAGGCCTAAGACACTGCTGCCGATAAGCTTTACTGTAAGATTCTCGCTAGCTATAATGGGGTTAAAGCTGCTCATGCCGATTTTTGCATCCTCTAGCGTCAGGGTTTTTGTGGATGGATCATAGCTTATTTTGCCTGTGATGGCACTGCCTGTAATGTTACCCTTGTTTTCATCAGTCACCACAATATCACCGACTATGAGTCCATAGGTGCCATAGTAATCTTGCCTTGTCAGGGTCAAGTCTTGGTCGGTTATATCTGTGTTTGATAGGACAACATTGTTGATGGTTGCAGTATTATAGCCGTTGACACTGACTTCTATGCTGTAAGTGCCTGCTAGGATATTCGTAAAACTGTATTCCCCATCGGGTCCTGTGCTTGTATTGGCAACTTCACCGCCAGTTTCATCCTTGAGTACAAGGCTGGCAGTGGTAATGCCACTGCCTGTATCACTGCCCCTGATGATGCCGCTGATGGTGTAGAAAGCACTTGGCAGGTTCACCGTCACGCCGTCAATGGCAAGAAAGCCAGTGTTTGCGCCGTTTGTGTAGGCAATGCCCGAGTTACCCCCAACCTTATCCCAAGCGGCGGTTGCATGGTTGGGAATCTTGGTGAGGGCAGTGTATTCTCCCTCTGTATAGGTAGGGATGCCCTCGGCGGGTTTATTCCACGCAATGATTACGCCGTTTTCCTCTGTCGTAAAAGATCCTCCAGAAATCACATAAATGTCTGCATTACTGCCGTGCGCGAACACCACCGCATCGCCGCTCACCGTGGTAGTGCCAGTGGTGTAGATGGCATATCCCGTGGTGGCTCGCACCGTTCCGCCCTCCACCGTGACATTGTCAACGGCGTTGATGGCGCGGCCACTGCCTGCTGCTATCACCACAGCATCGCCGCTTACAGTGACATCTTTTGAGAAGGCGTTGATGGCGTGGCCACTGCCCGTTGCCCGCACTACAGCATCTCCACTCACCGTAACGGCGCCAGCGGCGACAATGGCGTCACCGCCGTTTGTAGCTTCCACTACGCCCCCCTCCACCGTGACGGTACCGGCACTGTTGCCGGTGCCAATGGCGGATTTGTTAGCACCCGTGGCCTTCACCGTGCCGGCCCTTACCGTAATACTACTGCCCAAGCTGGAGATGGTAACACTGTCTGCGGACGTCACATTGCCGCCGTTTACGACGATGGGGCCTGTGCTACTTCTGTAAATAGCTGTGCCAGTGGTAGCGGTGACACTGCCGCCGGCTGCCACTTCAAAGGTTCCGCTTTCTGTAAGGATTATCAAGCTATTGATATTGTCACCATACCCCGTGATGCTTGCCTGCCACACCACGGTTTTGCCTTCCGTGATGGCAAGCTGAAGAGTTTCTTCTACCCCTGTTTTCAAGCCGGTCACGGTTACGGCATCCTTGCTTTCAAGAGCCGCTTCAATCTCGTTCTTGATAGTGCTGACACCCTTTCCAGTAATAGCAATCTCGGTACTATCCGCAAAAGCCACCGTTGGCATCATGATAAGCACCATGCACACTGCTAAAAGCAGCGACAGGATTTTGCCTGTTCGTTTTGTTTTCATATACTCATTCCTCCTTATTATTTTGGTTTTGTGTTTTATCGCTGTGAGAGAGGAGCATTCCCATAATCTCCTCCAGCGTGATGGATATCCCACTGCCCCAACAAATTGCCTTGCCGTCGGTATAGGGCTTGCTAAAGGCTCCGCTTTCGATCAGGGCGGCAAACGCTGGTTCTCTGATTCTGTTTCCCAACTCCAGCAGAATAGTGTGCCCACTCTCTAATGTAATGCCAAAGGTATCTCCATCAAATGCCTCTACTCGGATAATTCTTGATTCGTCCATGGCAATATGTTCAGACTCCATTTCCATATGATAAGCACCTCCTCGTCTGAATAAATAAGCTATAAAATATTCTTCTGCATCCTGCACTTTTATATTACCATGCCAGAAAATCAAAAGTGGCGAGAGTAACAAAATTGTTACTCTCGCCACAAATATTTTTTTAAAAATCCTTATTCCTTCTCAAAACAGTAGCCTTCACCACGGGACCACTCAATTCTATAACCACATTTCTTGATTTTTTCTCGTAGCCGATTAATTGTAGTTTTTAATGTATTGCTACTTCCCACCATGGGCTGCTTCCATACCTTTTCATATAGATATTCTGCGCTGATAAAGCGTTCCTCGTTCTGCACGAAAATCAGTAGCAGGGAAAATTCTTTCTGGGATAGCAGTAAATCAGCACCTTCACATGTCGCCACATCAGCAGTCACATCAAGGCAGAGTCGTCCTTTGATGATACGCTCCGGAACCTGTTGCGCACGACGCAGAAGTGCCTCTACTCTTGCAGCCAGTACTTGGTAATCATACGGCTTTGCAAGATAATCGTCGGCGCCCAGAGAGAGTCCCCGCACGGTATCCTCGTTACTTCCTAATGCCGTTAGCATCAGTACCGGCAACTCTGTATTTTGTCTAAGCTCCTGTAGGAAGTCCAGTCCACTTCCATCGGGCAACATAATATCCAGTACCACTACATCAGGCATTTGAGTCGAAAGGCATTCCCTTGCTTCGGCAAGGTTCATGGCAATTGCAACTTCGTAGTCTAAAAGCTCCAACATATCCTTGTTAGCAATTTGGATACGAGGGTTGTCCTCAATGAGTAATAGTTTAGCTTTAGGCATAAGCTACCTCCTCCCTATATATAGGTAACGTAACAGTGACGGTGGTTCCTTTTCCCTCTATACTGTCAATTTCAATTTCCCCACCATGGTCATGAGCTATTTGGCGACCAATGGAAAGTCCAAGTCCGCTACCACTGCCACTACCGTCAGTTACACCTCGCTCAAATACCTGAGAGAGAAGTTCAGATGCAATACCTATGCCCTTATCAACGATGGTAATCACCACCGTTTCCCCTCTTTGCTCCGCCCTCACGTGGATTTCGCCTTGCTCCGTATGAGCACCCGCATTGCTGAGCAGATTGGAAATGAGCTGCACCAGTTGATCGGAATTTCCCAACACCATGAGAGGACTTTCCGACAAGGAGAGGGTAAGAACGTTTCCTTTCTTCTCCAATAGACTGTGGTAAGCTTCAGCGGTAGTGCGAAGAATATTACAAATATCCAGCACCGCCTTTTGTCCCCCTACCTCTTGGAGGGAGGCAAGACGTAGCGTGCTGTCCACCAGACGGGAGAGTCGCATGACTTCCTCCTGTGCCAGAGTGTGAGATTCCCGAATTTTCTCAAGATCACCCTCCCGACCCAGTTCCAAGAGAGCCTGAGCTCGCTGGGTATGTACCGAGATAACGGTCAGCGGTGTTTTCAGTTCGTGAGAGATAT
>ENA-UOOR01001818-UOOR01001818.1-fermentation-metagenome-genome-assembly--contig:-NODE-1818-length-23734-cov-5.322184_pt1 | contig 23734 bp, 27 predicted proteins | sample MGYA00245780_ERZ724029 | MGnify/ENA primary metagenome ERZ724029 (study PRJEB28704, sample SAMN03018315) | fermentation metagenome | biome: anthropogenic terrestrial biome; feature: soil; material... | reverse complement strand
CCTTGAATAAGGAAGAAAGAGAAGTAATTGACAAACTGAAATCTTCTTTTATAAACAGCGAAAGGCTTCAAAGTCACATAAGGTTTTTATTATCAAATGGAAGTATGTACCTGAAAGTAAATTCAAACCTTCTTTATCACGGATGCGTTCCTGTAAATGAGGACGGTACATTTAAAAATGTTAAAATAGGTTCATCCGGGAAAGAATACAGTGGAAAAGCATATTTTGACAGACTTGAAATTTTAGTGAGGGAAGGGTATTTTCATAAAAATAATCCGGAAGGAAAGCTTTATGGGATGGATATTACTTGGTACTTGTGGACCGGACCGGATTCGCCCTTGTTTGGCAAGGACAGGATGACTACCTTTGAAAGGTATTTTATTGATGATAAGGAAACTCACAGGGAAAATAAAAGCTATTACTTCAAACTTGAGGACAGCGAAGAAATGTGCAATTTAATATTTGAGGAATTTGGATTAAACCCTGAAACCTCTCACATCATAAACGGGCATGTTCCTGTAAAAAGCAAGAATGGAGAAAGCCCTATAAAGGCAAATGGAAAACTGTTGGTTATCGACGGAGGCTTTTCAAGAGCATATCAGGGTACAACAGGAATTGCAGGATATACACTGATATATAATTCCTACGGCCTGATATTAGCATCACATGACCCATTTGAATCTGCTCAGAAAGCTATTGAGGAAGAAAAAGATATTCATTCAACAACAATTGTACTGGAAAAAGAGGTTGAAAGGAAAAGAGTGGGAGATACGGATATCGGAGAACAGTTCAGGGAACAAATCAAAGATTTACAGATGCTTTTAGATGCGTACAGAGTAGGATTGATCAAAGAACAAATCTAATAATTCGTTTCAAGCTTAAGCAGAAATGAGGGGCTATACATAAAGACGTTTTATTGCTCATAACCTTTAAAAAGAAATAAAAAGGTTTGGTGATGAAATGTCTTCTTTTTATATTAGTATCATTCATAATTTTTTAACAGCATTTGGCGTGGTTATAGGAGCAAGCCTGTTTTCGGGAGTAGGGGCAATAATAACCGGCAATCCCCCCTACAAGGTTATGATGGAAGTTGCTAATTCAATGAAAATATGGGCGATAGCTGCATCTCTTGGAGGAACCTTTTCGTCATTTACTGTCATAGAAAAAGGGATTTTTGAAGGAGAAATCAGGACACTGATAAAACAGGCTCTGTATATTCTGATTTCTCTTACCGGAGCAAACGTGGGATATGAATTTATCAGTCTTCTTCAAAGGTGCGGTGAAATATGGGGAAAGTGAAAACCGTCTGTCCTTCTATTATATGTTTTATATCCGGTATTCTATGGGGCGTAATTATTGGGGCTGTATCAATAAGCATGCTTGTGAGCTACAGAATGGATTCGTTTTACGAAAGAATAGCATATCTTGAAAATACCATAACCGACAAGGATGAAAAACTTGCCAGGCTTGAAAAGTCAATAAACAATTCAAATATTATTCTTAAGGATATTCAAATTGAATTAGAATTTGGAGGATTAAGTCCGGAACAAATTAATCAAATTGACAATATTGAAATTGAAAAGACAATTAAAGAAAAGTTCAGACCTCTGTTAGGTAAGGAGGTAAAAGGTCTTGACCCGGATATTCTTCTGCAGATTATAGAAAAAAGAATTTTAAAATTTGACGGTGCCGAATATCAGCTGACTGTCAATAAGCTGATTCTTACCGATGTGATGAAATTATGGGTTGAAGTATCATTGATTGAGGTAGAGTCATAATTGATTACTAATAAAAACACAGAAAAATCCGAACATATGTTTGACAAATATATTGCTTTATGATAATATATATTTACAAATTAATATTTAGAAAAAGCGGTGTATTATGAATGACAATGTATTTAAGAAACTGAAAATATTATCGGATGCTGCAAAATATGATGTATCCTGCGTTTCCAGCGGTGTAGAAAGAAAAAACAACACCGTTGGCGGAATAGGGAATGCTTCCTCTGCGGGAATCTGCCACACATGGGCGGCAGACGGCAGGTGCATTTCACTTTTGAAAATTCTGCTGACAAATGACTGCATTTATGATTGCAGCTATTGCCTGAACAGAGTAACCAACCCGGTTGAAAGGGCTACATTTACTCCTGAAGAGGTTGCGGAGCTTACAATTCAGTTTTACAGAAGAAACTACATAGAAGGATTGTTCTTGAGCTCTGCGGTGGAAAAAAGTCCTGATAATACCATGGAGAACATATACAGGGTTCTTGAGCTATTAAGGTATAAATATAATTTCTGGGGTTATGTTCATGTGAAAGTTATTCCGGGAGCAAGCCCGGAGATTATTCAAAAAACAGGAATGCTTGCTGACAGAATGAGCGTGAATATTGAGCTCCCCACAAGGGAAAGTTTAAGAATGCTTGCGCCCCAGAAGAAAATAGAAAGTATCATAAATCCCATGTCCCTGATTAATAACGAAATAACCAGGACAATCGAGGATAAAAGTCATTTTACAAGCACTCCGAGATTTGTTCCAGGAGGACAGTCAACCCAGATGATTATAGGGGCAACCCCGGATAGTGATAAAACAATTCTTGGTTTGTCACAAAACTTATATGAAAGATTTAATATGAAACGTGTGTTTTTTTCAGCATATGTGCCTGTTATTTCTTCTCCTAATCTGCCGGCAATCAGCACAATGCCTCCCTTATTGAGAGAGCACAGGCTGTACCAGGCGGACTGGCTCATGCGCTTTTATTATTTTCATTCAGATGAGTTATTCACTGAAATTGAGCAGAATCTTGATTTAGAATTTGACCCTAAGATAATGTATGCACTGAGAAATATTGATAAGTTTCCCATAGAAATAAACAAGGCATCCTATGAGGAGCTTCTGAGGATTCCGGGTCTTGGAGTAACCAGCGCCCGGAGAATAATAAGGGAAAGAAAAAATGCAGAGCTATCCTATGACTCATTAAAGAAAATGAAGACAGTTTTAAAAAGAGCAAAATACTTTATAACAGTAAAGGGAAGATACTACGGAAATGTGAAAATTGAACCTGAGATTATAAAAAGAGAGTTAAAACAGCAGGAGATTCAAAAGCAGCTTTCTATTTTTGATGTATTGTAGAGGATGAAATGGATTATTTATACGACGGAACATTTGAAGGGTTTCTTACCTGCATTTATTATCATTACAAAGCAGAAAAAGCATCAGGAATTTATGATGCATCATATTATCAGCAGTCCATGCTTAAAGCCTGCAAAGTAATTGAAACAGACATAGAAAAGGCACGGATTGTTTCTGATGCAATAATTAGGAAGATTTCAAGGGAAGCCTACGTGGATATTTATTATTGCTATTTGTCAAATAATGAACAAAGGGAAAATATTATCCTTGAATTCCTGATATTTGCATTCAGATATGGAAGAAAAACCATGAATTTTTACACTCACGAAAAGGTGCTCCCATTAAACGAGGCATCCTTGAAGGTATCGAGGGAGGTCCATAAATTTCTTGGAATACTGCGTTTTTCAGAAGCAGGTGGAGTATTATTTTCAAAATTTTCTCCTGACAATGACATTTTAATACTGCTTGCGGACCATTTTGCAGACAGGTATAAGTTTGAAAGATTCATTATTTATGACGAAAAAAGGAAAAAGGCTCTGGTATATACAGATGAGCTGTGGGAGATAAAAGAAAATATCAATATTGAAAATATTGAATACTCTGAAAACGAAAAATTAATACAAGATTTATGGAAGCAATACTTCACCGACTTGGCAATTAAGGAAAGAACAAATTTGAACCTCCAGTTCCAGTTTGTCCCTGCCAGATACAGAAAAAATATGGCAGAGTTTAAGTAACAATTAATTAAGAGCCGGTTAACCGGCTCTTAATTATCAATATTATATTTTTGAATTTTATTATATAAGCTGCTGCGGTCTATTTTTAGCAATTTTGCTGCTGCAGATTTATTACCGTTGGTTTTAACAAGTGCTCTGATAATTTTTTCTTTTTCTACCTCGCTTGTAACGTCGTATAAAGAGTTACCATCTGTATTTGATTTTTTTATATCGCTGTTTTTATACATTCTTGATAACAGAAAATCAAAATGCTCAATATTTAATTGACCGGAACCTTTAGGAATTGCAGCACAATTTATTTTAACAAAATTCTTATTTCTTCTTTTGCTTAATTCATGTATTGCGTTTGCAAAAACTTCCTTTCCTGTACCTGTATCGCCGGTAATCAAAAAAGTTAAATCAGATTCTGCAAATCTTTGGATAGTTTCTTTAATTGTCTTAATCGCCAATGAATCGCCAATAATTTTGTTTAAGGGGCTTTCCTTATTAAAAGAAGAGGATAATTCTGTAATCTGTTTTTTGTAATTTAAATTTTCCTCCTGTAACTTTTTGATTTGTTGATTTAATATTGATACCTCATCTAATTTATAAAATGTTGCAGAGCTAATAACACCTAAAAATTCGCCGTTGTCAATTATGGGTATTCTGTTGCAAACAACAGTCTTACCGTTTTTTAAAGTAAAAAGATGACCGATATCCTCCTTTTTTGATTCTAAAACATGAGGTATTTCAGAGTTAGGAATAATGTCGGAAATAGGCTTTCTAACATAATCTTCATCCTTTAAACCCAATAATTCTTCATAGTTTGTGCTTAATAAAATAATTTCCCCTTCGTTATCGGTTATTACTGTATAGTACAGTGATTTAAGAACTTTATATAAAAAATTGTATTTATGAGCACCCCTTATATCCATTTATACAGCCTCCCGGATTTTATAACCATTTCGGTAGTATACCTTTGTATCATTATAACATAAAAATAAACTTTTTTAACCGTTCTTTACAGATTGCCGATAAAATATATTCTTATTTTTTGGCTTTTGGCGGCAAAGCAACAGCTTCACCTGTTGTAACCACAATGCCGCTTTGATTGGTACAGAACGTGGTAAGAACTACCCTATTTTTTTCTTCTAAAACTTCTTTAACCTCTACTGTCGATGTTATTGTATCACCAAAGTAAACAGGAGCCAAAAATCTTAATGATTGGGATTCATATATTGTTCCAGGGCCGGGAAGCTGAACTCCGATAACCGCCGATATTAAAGCACCGGATAAAATACCATGAGCTATCCTGTGTTTAAAAAAAGTATTTTTAGCATATTCTTCATTTATATGTGCAGGATTAATATCACCGCTGATACCTGCAAATAAATAAACATCTGTTTCTGTGATGGATTTGGTAAAAGATGATTTCTGTCCTATTTTTAAATCGTTAATCGTATGGACTGTCATTATTTCCTCCTATATTTGTAATTTTAAATAAAGCAACTCTCCTGTCTTTTTGAATATTAGTGGGAGCAAGAAGATTAAAATACTTTTTTTGTCAATCCAAATATTTCCCTTGCTTCATCTGGAGTGGCAACCTCTAAGTCTGCTTCCTCGATAAGCCTTTTTGCCCTTGCAACAAATTGAGCGTTTGATTTTGCAAGCACACCCTTCTTATACATAACATTATCTTCCATGCCAACGCGAAGATGACCACCCATGGCTATAGTTGCATACATTATGGGCAAGTGGCCTTTTCCGATTCCGCAAGCTGCCCATGTTGAATCTTCTGGAATCATATTTTTAAGAAATACTAAGTTCTCTATTGAATTTGGCAGTCCCCCGGGAGCGCCTAAAACAAATTGGAAATGCAATGGTGCCTTTAATATGCCTTTCTTCAAATAGTATAATGCATTATGAACCATGCCACCATCGAATATTTCTATTTCAGGTTTAATATTAGACTTTTGAAGTGCGATTCCTAGTTTCTCCAAGAATCTCGGATGGTTTTCAAATATTGTTCTGTGCTGCCAGTTCAATGTTCCCGCATCATATGATGCCATTTCAGGCAACAGTTGCTGTAAAGGATATATTCTTTCTTCGTCTCCAAAATCTACACTTCCTGAGCTGGTGATATTAATACATACATCGCAGTCCTTTTTCGCTCTGATTAAATCAACGGTTTCTTTGTACTTAGCAAAATCCGTTGATGGAGAGCCGTCATCATTACGTACGTGTATATGCACTATAGCGGCACCTGCCTTCCAAGCTTCATATGCATCGTCTGCAATTTCCTGAGGTGTAATCGATAGATTTGGATTATTTTCTTTAGTTGGCCATGAACCTGTAATAGCACAAGAAATTACTCTTTTATTCTTTAAGGTATTCATTTTTCCCTCCAAATTAATATTTAAGCTTTTATTATTTACTTTTGCTTAAAATATATATTAGCAATACATATGCCAAGTTTTATAGTGTTTTAATATGCTTAGTATAAATTTAAATTTAATTAAAATAAACTTAAAATAGGCGCTAAATTTGTAGAGGTTCTAATCACGATATATAAATAAGCGTAGAATATTTCTGAAGTATATATTTTTTATTAAAAACATTATGTAGAATATTTAATCATATTTTGTGTAAATCTGTAGAAATTATCTACATAAATAATGGGTGAATCATTAAAAACTAATGAAAACAGCGGTTAATATTTCTTGGCACAGGATTTGCTTCATAGTAGGTACAAATCTTATTATGGAGGAAATCTTAATGAAAATAGCAATTTATGGTTGCGGTGCAATGGGTACTGTACTAGGTGCTTTTTTAAATAAGAATGGCATTGAAGTTACATTAATTGATAGTTACGCAGATCATGTGAAAGCTTTAAATGAAAAAGGAGCACACATAGTGGGATGTGCAGATTTTACTGTACCTGTTAGTGCAATAACACCTGAACAAATGAAAGAAAAATATGACATAGTATTTCTTTTTACAAAACAGACAGCAAATTCTACTGTACTTCCGCATCTTAAACAATTTCTTAATGATGACAGTATAGTATGTACATTGCAAAATGGTGTTCCTGAATACGGTATTGAGGAATATTTAAGGGGTAACAGAACAGTTGGAGGTACAGTGCTTTGGGGGGCGACATTTATAAGCCCCGGCGTATCTGAAGTTACTCAAGATGTTACTTCGGGAGATATTTTGTTTGATATAGGAGAAATTGACGGGAAAATAACTGACAGAATTAAAAGAGTTGCCAGTGTTCTTGAATATATGGGATCTGTAAATATAGTAAAAAACCTTATGGGAGCACGATGGTCTAAATTAATACTGAACAGTTGTATGAGCGGGTTGTCAGCAGTAACAGGCTCTGTTTTCGGAGATGTACTTAATAATCCTAAGTCATGTGCACTTTTAAGCTTTATTGCAAGTGATATAATAAATGTTTGTGAAAAAGCAAATGTTGAATTGGAAGATGTCATGGGAATGGATATGAGAGATTTCGGCAAAGTTAACACTTTAGAAAATTTTATAAAATCCCAAAATTGTTTTAGAAGATTCTATGCCGATAAATTAACAGCTAAGGCAAGTATGCTTCAAGACTTGGAGAAAGGAAAGAAAACCGAAGTTGATATGATAAATGGTTTTGTTGTGGAACAGGGGAAAAATTTCGGAATTTTAACACCATATAATGATATTGTAGTTAAAATTATCAAGGGAATAGAGAATAAAGAGCTTCCTTTAAGTATGGATAATCTGAGATTCTTTAATTTACCGGAATTTAAATAAATCAAGTCTTTACTAATTAAAATTAACAGATGAAATTATATTTTGAGTGATCATTATATAATATAAAAATCAAGGGAGGAATAAAATGAACGCAATAGCTGTTATTGGACTTATTTTAGGGGTATTAGTACTTGGCGTGGGAGCTTATAAAGGCTTGGGAGCGCTTACCGCAACTCTTTTAGCATCTTTAGTAGTGGTGCTTACAAGTGGTATGGATATATGGGAAGGGTTTTCCAGCCTTTATATGCAAGGCTATACAGGAGCATATGCAAGTTTTTTCCTTATGTTCTGCTGCTCAAGCTTGTATGCAAATTTTATGAATGTTTCAGGCAGTGCCGCTTCTATTGCTTACCAATTTATTGACTGGTTCGGGAAAAAGAAGGTTTTACTTGTTTGCTTTATAATAACATCGGTACTGACATATGGAGGTGTAAGCTTATTTGTAGTTGTTTATGCGGTTGCTCCAATAATGTTTACGTTGTTCAAAGAAGCTAACCTGCCGAGACATTTAACAATGGCTATAATAATTGCTGGTTCTGCAACATTCACTATGACAGCTCTGCCTGGTACACCATCACTTACGAATGTAATACCTACTGAGTTTTTGGGTACAACTTTAACGGCGGCTCCGGTTTTTGGAATTTTAGCTTCAATTGCAATATTTGTTATGGTTATGATTTACCTGAATCATTGTGAGAAAAAAGCAAGGGCAAATAATGAATATTGGACTTATCCGGAGGGAGTAGATCCTACAATTTATGAAATTGAAGACCGTAGTTTATTACCATCATCTTTGAAAGCCTTTTTACCTATGATAATATTAATGTCGATTATAATTATAGGAAGCAGGTTTGGGTTAAATTCTACAATGCTTGCTACCGGCGCCATGTTGGCAGGTACACTGGCTACGTATATTCTTAACACCGGTAAATTCAAGGGCAAAAATATGAAGAAGATTATTGCGGAGGGATTAGAAGGAGGAATTGACGGTATCGGAGGATATGCAGGAGTTGTTGCATTTGGTTCGGTTGTATCAAATTCTGCAGCTTTTGCGTCAATCGTTGAATGGGTTTTAAGTATGAAAATGAATCCATATGTACAGGGTGTATTTGCCACAATGGTCGTATCAGCGGTAACAGGTTCTTCTTCAGGCGGATTAAAAATAATGTTCACCGCATTTACGGAAGACTTTCTGGCCTCCAGTGCAAACTTGGAACTATTGCATCGTTTGGTATGTATATCAGCAGATGCTTTAGATACATTGCCTCATTCACCGGGATTATTCCTGATGTTTTCGGTACTTGGGCTCACTCACAAGCAAGCATACAAACATGTATTCTGGACTAGTACAGTAATACCGCTTATAGTAACATTTATAGCTTTAATAATAATAGTAATGTTTTTTTAATGTGGCAGCAGGTATGAAAGGTTCGATTGTGAATGTAACTTAATGTCACCTAATGGTATGGTTTGAAAAGAAGATTACAAATGTTTTACAAACTAAGTTATTAAAAAGGATTTGGACTAGAAAAAAGGTTCTCATTAAAACATTCATCATATAAAGAAGTATTTGTACAGCATATGTCATAGTCTGTTTTGACTATTACGTATATCCCCCAATGGAAGTCAGGACTTCCATTGGGGGGATAATTATGGACGGTTTTTTTTGTTTTTACTCTTTAAATATTTTTTTGCATTTTTCATTCCGCCGAAATCTTTAAACATTTCATCTAATTTCTTATTTTCAATTTGTTTTGAATTTAAGCTGTTATACTTAGCTTCTTTTTGCAGCTTAAAGTAGCTTGAAAGTCTTTCTTCTGACAATTGACCGCTATTTATTGCTTCTCTTATAGCACATCCGGGCTCGGATTTATGGCTGCAGTCATTGAAACGGCACTGTTTTGATAACTCATCAATATCCGCAAATGTCCTGGATAAATCAGCACTCTCAATTCCCAATTCTCTCATTCCCGGAGTATCTATGACAATACCTCCCATGGGAAGCGCAATAAGCTCTCTTTTTGTTGTGGTATGTCTGCCCTTGTCATCATCTCTTATTTCCTGTGTTTCAAATATATTATCTCCCATTAATTTATTGATTAGGGTGGTTTTACCCACACCTGATGATCCCATAAAAGCAATTGTGTTGTCACTTTTTATATATTTTATCAATTCTGAATAGCCGTCCTTCTCCATGCTTGATGTTACAATAATGTCAACGCTTAAAGCAACTTCTTCAAGCTTCTGCATTATATCATTCAGGTTATGGCACAAATCTGCTTTTGTAAGAACAACAACCGGTGTGGCACCGCTGTCCCAGGCTACTCCTATATATCGTTCAAGTCTTCTTAAATTGAAATCATTATTAAGAGACATGCAAATAAAAATTGTATCAATATTTGCTGCAACTACCTGGCTTTCCTTGGATGTTCCAGCGGCTTTTCTAATAAATACACTTTTTCTTGTAAGTACTTGATGAATAATAGAATTTCCACTTTCATTTTCATCCAGCATTACGAAATCACCTACAGCAGGGTAAGCGGTTAAGTTTATGGAATTGTAACGAAACTTTCCTGAAACCTCGGCTTTCTTCTCGCCGTTTTCTGTTACAACTTTGTATAATCCCTTATCTTGTGAAGTTACTCTTCCTACTGTATATTTTTCATACAAATTAGACTCGCTAATGAATCTTTCACTGAGCCCGTAATTTTTCATATCAATTTTAATCAATACATCCTCCTGAAATAAATACTAAAATGATTTTAGGAGGCATAAGTTTATAAATTATATACCTCCGCTTTTATTGCAATATCGTATATCATAATACAACACTCCCTTCGCGTTAGTTTGTATGGTTCTGCAAATTATTTTACAATACAGCATAAATAAATACAATACAATTATATAAAAAAATATTTATCTTTTAAGTTTTACTGTTTATAATGTAATTTTATGGGTATATATCTAAAAATATAATTATTTGGAGCAGTCTGTTGGAAGAGGATAAGATAAAGGTAAAGAATGGAAATGGGGAAAACATTTCTTTTTTAAAAAGGGCAGTAAATTCATACAGGAGCAAAGAAGCTGTAAATGTGGTGGTTAAATACGGCGTTTTTGGGGTACTTTGGATTTTGTTGTCAGATACTTTACTGGAGATGTTTGCAGGTGATTTTATTATTTACAAACACCTGCAGACGTACAAGGGCGGACTATTTGTTCTGATAACCATGGTTCTGGTTTATATTTTAGTAAACAGCAGGGTTAAAAAGGCGCAGAATGCCTTAGATGAATCCTCCAAGGCTATAAAGGATTTAAGGCATATGGCGTATTATGATACACTGACGGGATTACCCAACAGAGTTATGTTCGTAAGCAAAATAAAGAACCTTATTGATAAATCAAAGGAAGAATTTGCAATTGCATTTATAGACATAGATAATTTTAAATATATCAATGACACCATAGGTCATTATGCAGGTGATGATTTTCTAAAATTCGTAGGTAACAAAATATCAGCGGATATTAGAGCACCAAATTTAGTTGCACATATTGGCGGAGATGAATTTGCAATTTTGATTAAGAACTTTGAATCAAAGGAAAAAGTTATAAATAAATTAGAAAACATTTTAAACAGCATCGGCAGTACATGGAATTCAGGAAACAGGGAGTTCTTTATTTCCATGAGCATTGGAGTGGCGGTATATCCATATGATGGCAGTGATTTTGATACATTGTTTAAACATTCGGACATTGCAATGTACGCTGCAAAGAAAGAAGGTAAAAATAAGATATTATTCTATGAGGAGGAAATACAAGAAGAAATTTTAATGCATTTTAAAATGGCTAATAAATTGCAAAAGGGTTTGGAAAAAAAGGAGTTTGAATTATATTACCAGCCCCAGATAGAGCTTTCCACAGGCAGAATAACTGGACTTGAAGCTCTTGTAAGATGGAACAGTTCTGAGTATGGATTTATTTCTCCTGAAGAATTTATACCTGTGGCTGAAATTACAGGTCAGATATATGATTTGGACAGGCGTATAATTGAAAACGTTCTGGTTCAAAAAAGAGAATGGGAGCGGCAGGGTATAAGTGACTTAGAAGTTTCCGTAAATTTGTCCAGCAAGTCACTGATAAGCAGTCTAAACTTCAAAAGAATAGAGATTATATTATCTGAGTATAAGGTTGATTATGCAGATATTGTTGTAGAAATTACGGAGACAGCGGTAATTTCAAATATAGAAACAGTAATTGAAAGGCTGAATGTGTTAAAAAATAAGGGGGTTAAAATAGCTTTGGATGACTTTGGAACCGGGTATTCATCCATTACTTATTTGAAGATGCTTCCTATAGATATAGTCAAACTTGACAAAAGTTACATTAATTCAAAGAATAATGACATTAAAGATTTTTCAATAGTTAAATTCATTGTCATGCTTTCCCATGACTTAGGGTTTAAGGTTGTTGCGGAAGGTATTGAAACACATGGGCAGCTTGATTATCTTAAAAGCATCAAATGTGAGTGCGGTCAGGGGTACCTGTTGGGCAAACCCATGCGTGTCGGGGATATAAATGCAATAATAAATCCAAGGCATTAAATTGCGGTCTTTGTCAAAAATCACTTCCTCTTTTAACAACTTCTTTCATCCTGGACATGATTCTTTCGTAGCTTCCTTTGGAATGAGGCAGAAGGCAGTTGGTACAATCTTTGATGCCATGGTTTTTTACATAGTTTCCTCCGCAGTCCTCTTTTAGCATGTACAGAGGACAGTAGCAAAAAAGACAGTTAAAATTTTCTTCATCAGTGGTTTTGTGGCATGGAAAGTATTCACATTTAGTATTTTGAAAAAATTTATAGTTTTCAGTATTCAATTTTTACTCCTTATATGTTTTTCTATATTATATCATATATTTTTACATAGCAAAATACTTAATATTATTTACAGACAAAAGTCTAATTATTGAAATATAAGTGTGTTAGCCATTTCTCCGCATTTTATTCATAGCAATGACTGCACATATTAACTAACTTTAATTTATGCTTCATGTAGTGTTTCTACCTTTCAATATTCTGAATTTATGATATAATAATGAAAAGATTTGGAGGAATTTAATTTATGATAAAAGAATTTGAAGGAAAACTGCCTATAATCAGCGAAAAATCATTTGTGGCAGAAGGGGCTCAATTAATCGGAAATGTTATAATGGAAGATTACAGCAGCATTTGGTTCAATGTTGTGGCAAGAGCCGATATAAATGTAATTAAAATTGGAAAGTATACGAATATTCAGGATAATGCAGTGGTTCATGTGGAGGATGATTTGCCTGCAACCATAGGAGATTATGTTACGGTGGGTCATGGAGCAGTAATTCATGGATGCCGTATAGAAGACCATTGTCTCATAGGAATGGGAGCAACTATACTGAACGGAGCGGTAATAGGAAAGGGAAGCATTATTGGCGCAGGTGCCCTTGTTAAAGAAAATGAAGTTATACCACCATATTCAATGGTTGTTGGAGTGCCGGGAAAGGTTATTAAACGTCTTCCGGAAAATACGGATCGAATTCATGCTCAGGCCGTGAAATACAAAACCCTGTGGACAAGAAGATACGGATATATGCCTGAAGCAGGAGGGGAAGTATATAACGGAGAGCCTATAGTGTAAATAAATTTTTTATATCTTCGCAATGATATTAATTATTTTGCCTTTAAGGGGCAATACTAATAACATATTTTTTAGCGGAGGAGGCAAAAATGAAGGAACTATTTTTAAAGACAGCCAACGGACTTAAACCAATTGATGAAAAACTTATTGAAAAATACAATTTAGCAGAAGGGAAAATATCACCCTTCAGCAGGTATGAAATTGTGGATAGAAACGGAAGCTCAGGAATTAAAAATCATCATGATGACACTACCAGCCCCGGATTAGATGAAATGCCGGAAGGAGAAGGGCTTGATAATGATGAAATAGAAGAATTCTCAGAAACTCATGCGATTCTTTCTCAGTCCGAAATAATAGACTTCTCCCATGGAACAGATTCGGAATAAAATAATAAAATGATATATATCAGGGCGCATTTGCGCCCTGTTTAATTATGGGAAATTGTTAAGATGTTAAATATTCGTAATAAAATATATATTGACAGTTGAACAGTTGTTCAACTATAATTAGTTTAACGATTGAACAACCATTCAACTGAAAGGAGGATATAAATTGGCAAAGGATGAATTATTTTGTGACTGTGAAATGATACATGAGGATGTGGTTGAAAGTGCAAGAGCAAAAATGCCTGATGAGGATGAGCTTTATGATTTAGCTGATTTCTTCAAAATATTCGGTGACTCCACCCGAGTTAAAATAATTTGGGCATTGGATGAGCAGGAAATGTGTGTATGCGATATAGCGGCTTTGCTTAATATGTCAAAATCAGCTATTTCTCATCAGCTTAGAACATTGAAGCAGGCGGATCTGGTTAAGCACAGAAGAGATGGCAAGGTCGTTTATTATTCGCTGAAGGATGACCACGTTAAGGATATATTCGAAAAGGGTATGGAACATATTAAAGAAAAATATATTCAGGAATAGAAATTAATTATTTGGAGGATAAGATGAAAAAGAAATTTATACTTGAAGGATTGGACTGCGCAAACTGTGCGGCAAAAATTGAAAGAGAAATTAGCGAACTAAATGGAGTTGACAGTGCTTCAGTTAACTTAATGACCACAAAGCTTTTTATTGAGGGCGACGAGGAAAAAATGCCTGAAATAACGAGAATAGCAGAAAAAATAGTAAATAAATATGAACCGGAAGTAGTTTTTAAAAAAGCATAACAGGAGCATAAAATGAAAAAACTGATTTATAGGCTGGGAGTAAGCGCCGCATTATTTGTTTCCGCACTGTTAATTGAAAATGAATCGGTTAAGTTGATACTATTCATAGTCAGCTACATTTTTGCAGGAGGAGATGTTGTAAAAAGAGCCGTAAGAAATATTTCAAGAGGAAATGTCTTCGATGAAAACTTCTTAATGGCGATTGCTTCAATAGGAGCATTTTTGATTGGGGAAGCACCTGAAGGTGTAGGTGTAATGCTGTTTTACCAGGTTGGAGAAGCATTTCAAAGCTATGCCGTTGGTCAATCCAGAAAGTCAATAGCAAGCCTGATGGATATCCGGCCTGATTACGCTAATGTAAAGATAGGTGACGAACTTATAAAAAAAGATCCTGACGAAGTTAAACCGGGAGATATAATTGTTGTTAAGGCAGGTGAAAAGGTTCCGCTTGACGGAAAAGTAACAGAGGGAACGTCCATGCTGGATACTTCCGCACTTACCGGGGAATCAGTGCCCAGAAAAATTACTGTGGGGGATGAACTGCTGAGTGGCTGCATTAATGTTAACGGCGTTATCACCGCAGAGGTAACAAAAGAATTTGAAGAATCTACAGTAAGTAAAATATTGGACCTGGTAGAGAATGCAAGCAGCAAAAAATCGAAATCGGAACAGTTTATTACAAGGTTTGCAAGATATTATACTCCTGTGGTGGTTATTATAGCTGCGATTCTGGCAGTTCTGCCCCCGCTTGTTATTAAAGGAGCTACATTCAGTGACTGGATATACAGGGCTTTGGCATTTTTGGTAGTTTCCTGCCCATGTGCACTGGTAATATCGGTTCCCCTAAGCTTTTTCGGCGGTATTGGCGGAGCCTCTAAAAAAGGTATACTTGTAAAAGGAAGCAACTACCTGGAGGCGTTATCAAAAACTGAAATAGCGGTATTTGATAAAACCGGAACATTGACCAAGGGAGTTTTCAACGTTCAGGAAGTTCATTCAATAGGGATGTCTGAGCAGGAGCTTCTTGAACTTACCGCATACGCGGAAAGCTATTCTAATCATCCCATATCTTTATCATTAAAACGAGCTTATGACAATGATATAGATAATGATAAAATTTCCGATGTGGAAGAAATATCCGGCCATGGAGTTTTTGCAGTGGTTGGAGGTAAAAAAGTTCTGGCAGGCAACGATAAATTGATGGATAGAAATAATATTTCATACAGTAAGGTTGAGCAGGACGGAACAGTTGTTTATGTTGCGGTTGATAATGTATATGCAGGCTATATACTGATTTCGGATGAAATCAAGGAAGATGCGGCAGATGCAATAAGCAGATTAAAGCAGGCAGGCATCAGACAAGTAGTTATGCTTACCGGCGATACCAAGACGGCAGGGGAAAGTGTGGCAAGGAAACTTGGAGTTGACAGGGTTTATACCGAGCTTCTTCCTGGGGATAAGGTAAAAATAGTTGAGGAGCTGATTGGAGAAAAATCAGCAACCGGGAAACTTGCATTCGCAGGTGATGGAATCAATGATGCTCCCGTACTTGCGAGGGCTGATATAGGAATTGCAATGGGAGTATTAGGCTCTGATGCGGCAATTGAAGCTGCGGATATAGTAATTATGACAGATGAACCTTCAAAAATTGCAACAGCAATGAATATTTCCCAGAAAACATCTAAAATAGCTAATGAAAATATAGTATTTGCAATAGCAGTTAAGGTATTCATACTGATTTTAAGTGCTACCGGACTTGCCACAATGTGGGCAGCGGTGTTTGCAGATGTTGGTGTTGCAATAATTGCAATTTTAAATTCCTTTAGGGCACTAAATGTTAAGAACATAAAATAGTAACAATATCACATAAATTTAAATTTTCAGGTAACATAAAATCTTTTGAAACAATCGAAAAGCATGATATAATAATATGGGAAGTTTGACTATTGAGGAGGATATTATGGAGCTGAAAAATTTTCAGGAGTTAATCGAAAAGGTTCAAAACAGTGATGTTAAAAAACGAGTTGCGGTTGCGGCAGCTCATGACGAGCACACATTGGAAGCAGTGTTTAAAGCCAGCAGAGATAAGTTGGTGGATCCTGTTTTAATTGGAGACAAGGTTAAAATAGAAGAGATACTTCGCAGTCTTTCCATTCAGTTTGATGAAAATAAAATTGTTAATACACAAAGCGATGCGGAGGCATCAGAGAAAACAGTTGAGCTGATTAATGCAGGAAAAGCGGACTTTATTATGAAGGGAAAGCTTCAGACTGCCGATCTGCTCAAAGCGGTTGTAAATAAGGAAAAAGGACTGCGCACCGGCAACGTTATGTCGCATGTGGCAATATTGGAAATACCGGCATATCATAAGATTATTGCCGTGACAGACGGCGGCATGATGATGTATCCAAATGTAGAGGAAAAAAAACAAATAATTGAGAATGCGGTTAACGTATTTTTAGCCTTTGGATATGAGTGCCCGAAGGTAGCAGTACTTGCAGCTGTTGAAACTGTAAATCCTAAAATGCCTGAGGCAGTTGACGGGGATATTCTCAAAAAAATGAATCAAAATGGAGAAATTAAAAACTGTATAGTGGAAGGACCGATTTCGGTTGATCTGGCATTTAATAAGGAATCTGCAAAAATTAAAGGATATGAAAGCCCGGTTACGGGAGAAGCAGACATATTGTTAGTGCCCAACATTGCAACGGGAAATATCATGAGCAAGGCACTGCTGGAATTTGCAGAAGGTACAATGGCAGGAATGATAGTAGGGGCGAAGGTGCCCATAGTATTAACCTCGAGAGGTGCAACCTGGGAGGAAAAATATTTGTCATTAGTTCTGTCGGCTTCCGCTGTTAAATAAAAATGAAAAAAGGCAAAGTAAAAAGTAAGATAAATCCCCAAATTACTAATTTTATAATTTGGGGATTTATCTGCACCACCGAATTATCGCGGAATCTTTGGAATCACAATTTTCTTTTCACCATAGGGAGCGGCATCAGTTGGTGGAATATGTGTCATATTTACCACGAATTCTGTTGTGACTCCGGGGAAAACCTGAATGTCATAGACTAACGTGGGATAATAATAGTTAAATTCAACATTTAAGTTGTAGTCAGTATAGTAATACCTGGAATCCATTTCTTCAACGTTTGCATTATATGACACAGGCAGCGTTATTAAAGGAGCATAGCCCGTTGAGTCTGTAGTTACAGTTTGAACCGGAACTAATTCATCCAATGAGGCATATACGGTTACGGTTGCTCCGTCTATGGGATAATCCCCCAGTTCTGTTACAACACGTATTTTCAGATATCCGTTAGATTCATTATCTGAGGCTACAGCTGTACTTTTCAACAAATTTTTATCAGCATTGTCAGAATTAAGTTTACTATTTTTGGAAATCATATATATCTCTCCATTTCTATATTATAAATTAATATATGCTAAAATAAAAAATCCGAGACAATTCCGATAATTCTTTATTTTTTAAAAAATTTATGATATAAATAACTGGTATGTGGGTAAACATAGAAATAGTGGAAATATTCACGAATGTAATTACCTGAAATGACAATTAATCGATTGGAGAAATATATGAAATTGAATCTATTTATAACCGCAATAACACCCGGCATAGCTCTGGCACTTATAATATATTGGTTTGACAGGCATGACAAAGAGCCTATCAGAATGCTGTTGAAGGTTTTTTTAATGGGAATGATATATGTTATTCCAACAGTGTTTGTGGAAAATCTTTTATCCTATTATAATGTGTTCGCAGGTGTCTTTGGAGTTGCATTCACTGCGTTTGTTATTGCAGGCCTGACGGAAGAATTCATGAAAAGGCGGGTAGTATTGAAATATGTATATTTTAATCCGGTTTTTGATGAAAAGCTTGACGGCATAGTGTATTGCGTCATGTCGGCGCTTGGATTTGCAACTATAGAAAATATAATGTATGTGGTATTCAGATTTTCGGATGTGGAATCTGTGGGGTTGTACAGAGGATTTTTATCTGTGCCTGCACATATGCTCTTTGCCATTACAATGGGCTATTATTTATCTTTAGCTAAGTTTTCAACCGTACCAGAGCAATTTCAAGCCTATCTTAAGAAATCACTTACGGTTCCTGCAATACTCCATGGAATTTTTGATTTTATTCTGATGTCACAAATAGAAATACTGATGATTTTATTTGTACCCTTTGTAATTTATCTGTGGGTAACTAATTTAAAAAAATTAAACCGATATTATAAGGAATCAAAAACCTACAGCAAAGATTTCAATAATGACTATTACAACCGGGAACATTGGTAAATTACAGATTTGAATGTATATGAATGCAGTATAATAATGACCGCTGAAAAGCGGTCATTATTATACTTAATATTTGATGAACTTTGAGCCCGGAACACCGCAGATACTGCATTTATCCGGCCTTGATTTTTCTATGTTACCGCATACAGGGCACAGATAATAGAAAACTTCTTCAGTTTCGTCAATACCTTCCAAAGCTTCCTTGTATAATTTAGCGTGAACCTTTTCGGCTTCCATAGCTAAAGTAAATGTACTTATTGCCGCTTTGTTGCCTTCTGCTTCTGCATCCTTTATGAATTCGGGATACATGCTTTCATATTCGTAAGTTTCCCCTGCAACAGCATCCTGAAGATTTTCCTGAGTTGATTTTATTTTTCCTGCTACCTCTAAATGCTTTTGCGCATGCAGAGCTTCTGCATCAGATGCTGCCTGAAAAAGTTTTGCCGCATTAGTTTTTCCTTCTTTTTCAGCTTTCTTTGAATAAGCCAGGTATTTTCTGTTTGCCTGTGATTCTCCTGCAAAACCATCCATTAAATTTTTAAGCGTTTTGTCTTCCATTTTAATCCTCCATAATATATTTTAGTTTGATATTAATTTTTGGCATTCAGACATTTAGGGCATATACCTTTAAAGTACACATTCCTGTCATTGATCTGAAAGCCGTCAAGCCCGCGAGTTTCAAGTGAATCTATGTCTATATAAAAGTCATAAATTTTTTTGCACTTCTCACACTTAAAATGACCATGATTACCTGTATTTATGTCATAGTGGGCTTCATTGTCATCGATGTTTATTACCCTGATTAGTCCGGCCTCTGCCAGCGAATTTAATGTGTTGTACACGGTCGTTTTCGATAATGTGGGTACATCATCGTGCAGACCGTTATAAATCTGATCTGCCGTAGGGTGATTATAATTTTGTGTAAGGTATTCTAAAACCTTCAGCCTTTGGTGGGAGAGACGAATATTTTTGCTTTTTAATTCACCTAACAAATCTTCAAATTGTACGTTCATAGCCCCTCCTTGCAAATTTTAAAATCATTATTAACTTGTAATGATTATAATATAATAATACATACATTATTTTGAAAAGTCAAGAGGTATTTTTTAAATTTTAGAACCTCCTTGTATAACGCTGTTGCTATAGATTTGATAAATAACCTTTGTAGATAATATTACTTCTTCTGACCTTCGGAAATTTGTTGAAAAAAACGGGATATGAGAGTTGTGATGCAAAATTAAATATGCAGCGTGGACACCGAGTTATAGACGATATATATGGACCAACCGTGGAATATTTTTGGTGATGAAATTGTTACAGTTATTCGATTTAGTGAATGGAACATTGGTGATGATCCATCAATGGATTTTACCTACTAAATTTATTAAAACTATGACCTACGGAGGCGCTTTTTGCCCGAATTTTTGTCAAAAATGCCTCCTTATTGTTTGTTGCTGCATAGGTTCAACTTCCTATGAGTCGTAAAGGTCGCTAAAAAGTTGACAACGACCTATATAGGATTGTAAAGTTAAGGAAAATATTGTATAATGTGTTCTAACATTATAATGAAAATAAACGAAATTTGGAGGTGTATAATGATAACGTCGATTTATTCGTTGGGCAAAGTTACGGGTGCCGGGATGTGGGTCTTTGGATACTTTGTTTGTATACTTATATTTGTTCTTATATGTGCAATGTTCAAAGCTAACCGAACAAGAAAAGGAGTAGTCACTCTTGCTCTAAGCCTGATTATCTCCGAAATAATATGTGATACAGCTTGGTATCTTATTTTTTATTCCGGTGGCAGTTATCATAATTATGGCATACGTGGGGCATATAGCATTTTCTTATGGCCGGTGATTTTATTGATTGCTGGATTAATTGGGACGAGACAAAATATGTCCCGTAAAGCATCATAGTACCAGTATAGTGTTCAAGAAAAGATAAGGTTTCTGGTGTTGGTCTTGATGCTGCCCTTCCTTTATATTATTGACAAATACAGCATGGCTATCTTTGAACCCTTTAAGAGCGTGATGCCTTATATGCCGCAGAATTTCGTAAATCAAAGCATCAGTCTGTACACGGTTCGCTTTATCGGAGACACAGTCCTGCTATATGCGGCTTTATTTTTAAATCTTCAAATATTTCTGATTTTACCGTATCATCTTTGGAATACATCATAGGCTCTGAATAAATTCCATTTTCTTTTAATAAAAATATTTGGACGGTGCTGTTTTGCGAGAAACTATCCAGTATTCATTTATACCTGTATTCATGTAAATTGCCATCTTTTTTATAAAATCAACAGACTCGGTAGCCGTGGATAAAACTTTCGCGACCAAATCCGGTAACAGAATCATTTATTCTCCTTTACTCCAAAGGTTGAGATTCCTCGGGCTACTCCCTTATATTCCAATAAGGTGATTTTCGATTGTCAATAGTACCGATGAAAAATGTTTTAACAAATTTTAAAAGGGTATACTTAAGAAGGTATTTAAGGTTATTTATATGAGGAAGATATTATAAAATAAATAAAACCCGAAATTCGGGTTTTATTTAAGTGATGAATCGCCTGAAGTTTAGTGAAAAGAATTATTATTGTCAGTTTGATTATTTTTGTTGTTAATCATATTTTTGACAACAGGTGTCATTGCCGCTGCCGCTGCTGCAGTTAATCCAACTCCAAGCATAACTTTTCCGGGTGTTTTTTTCATTTTCATTTTATCACCTCAGCAATATTTTTAGCAGAAAATTTTTTAATATACTTTATTGATGCTTCCAGATTTAATCATAATTAAATAGAAATTACTCAATTCAATAAATATTTCTAAAAATTTTTATAAAAGCGGTTAATGTTTATACGGTTCAAATGTATTATTTGAATGACAGCTAAGAATCTCGCAACTTTGAACTGCAGAGAAAAGTAATGTACAACATCTGGAATTATGCTATAATTAATTTTAAATTAAATGAATTTAGAAGATATACAAAACAGTTATGGTATATGTTCCAAATAAGACAAGGAGTGTAAAAATGCATTGTGTTCATAAGATAAGTGAAAATATTTATTGGGTGGGAGGAAATGACAGAAGGCTTGAACGTTTTGAAAATATGTTTCCTATTCCCAACGGCGTGTGCTATAATTCGTACTTGATTTTAGATGAGAAAACTGCACTGATGGATACGGTTGATAATGCTATCAGCAGATTGTTCATTGAGAATATTACTCATGTGTTGAATGGGAGAGACTTGGATTACCTGGTTATAAATCATATGGAACCTGACCATTGTGCAAACATTGAGGAACTTGTGAGAAGATACCCAAACATTAAAATTGTTGGAAATAAAAAAACATTTCAGTTTATAGGGCAGTTTTATGATTTTGACTACAGTATGAATATGCTGGAGGTAAAAGATTGTGATACACTGTGTTTAGGAAAGCATAACCTGAAGTTTATAACTGCCCCCATGGTTCATTGGCCTGAAGTGATGTTTACATATGAAGAAACAGAAAAAATACTGTTTTCGGCAGATGCCTTCGGTACATTTGGTGCTCTTGCGGGAAATTTGTTCAGTGACGAAACGGATTACGAGCATTTTTACTTAGACGAAGCAAGGCGATATTATGCAAATATTGTTGGAAAGTACGGATCTCAGGTTCAAGCTGCGTTAAAGAAGGTAAGCAATTATGAAATAAAAACAATCTGTTCATTGCACGGTCCGGTGTGGAGAGAAAACCTACCATTTTTAATTGATAAATATACTAAATGGAGCAGCTATGAGCCGGAGAAATCAGGGGTTGTTCTTGTTTATGCCTCCATGTATGGCAATATGGAAAACACCATGAATGTTATTGCTAATAAGCTTGCACAAAAAGGTATAAAGGATATGAGAATGTACGATATCTCAAAAACTCATCCCTCATACATTATTTCTGATATTTGGAAGTACAGTCATGTGATTGTTGGTTCAGTAACATACAACATGGGATTGTATTACGGAATGGAATCATTCTTAAATGAGCTAAAAGCTCTTAATATGCAGAACAGAAAAGTTGGAATTGTGGGAAGTGGTACCTGGTCTTGTCAGGCGGCAAAGCTTATGCAGGAGATTATTTGTTCTATGAAAAATATGGAGGTTATTGGAAGTCCCTTTGAAATAACATCTTCTATGAAGCAAAACCAGGAAGAAACTGTTGATAAATTTGTAGAAGAGTTTTGCAGTTCAATAAATTAGATTCTGATTGTAAGCAGTAACGCAGTTTACTCCTTGTTAAATTATTTTAGAATATACTTGACAAGTTTAGTGTGAGTAATTTATTATATGATATAATTATAAATACTAAAATTATTTACTTAAAAAGGAGTTTATATGAGATTAAAAGATAAAACGGCAATTGTTACTGGAGCCAGTTCGGGAATGGGAAGAGAAATAGCTTATTATTTTGCTAAAGAAGGGGCAAATGTTCTTGCGGTTGCAAGACGTGCGGAAAGATTAAGCCAGCTGATTGAGGATACGAAAGATTTTGAGGGAAAAGTAGTGGCGTTTGCGGCGGATGTTACTAACAAAAATAAGGTTGAAGACATGATTGATGAAGCAGTTAAAATATTTGGCAGCCTGGATGTTTTGGTAAACAATGCCGGAATCATGGATGATATGAGCGGAGTTGGGGATGTAAGCGATGAAATGTTTGATAAGGTTTTTGATATAAATGTTAAATCGGTTTTGTTTTCCATGAGAAAGGCTGTTAAATATTTTGAGGAAGTTGGAGGCGGAAATATAATCAATGTTGCATCCATAGGGGGATTGCACGGAGGTATTGCGGGCTCCACATATACGGCAAGCAAGCATGCGGTTATAGGATTGACTAAGAGATAGTGTAAAGTAGCTTATGAAAAAACAGGGTCAAAAAATTAGGCTCAAGTGA
>ENA-UOOR01001817-UOOR01001817.1-fermentation-metagenome-genome-assembly--contig:-NODE-1817-length-23736-cov-3.079811_pt1 | contig 23736 bp, 25 predicted proteins | sample MGYA00245780_ERZ724029 | MGnify/ENA primary metagenome ERZ724029 (study PRJEB28704, sample SAMN03018315) | fermentation metagenome | biome: anthropogenic terrestrial biome; feature: soil; material... | reverse complement strand
ATTTACATTAAATAATGCTCCTTTTATTAATTCTGCATAAAAACTATCCACCATATGTCAAAAAAAAGGCATTGTGTGGAAATTTCAATTCTGTATAATAAATATATTGATAATTGATTATAAAATAAAAATGTAGAAGTTGCTTCATCGGAGGGGAATATGAAACAAAAGGGGAGTAAGGAAAAGGTATTTCAGGTTGCCAAGGGGTATGTGTTCCTGATACCGTGGATGATAGGATTTTGTTGTTTAACCTTATGGCCTATCTTGCGTTCCTTTTATTTGTCCTTTACGGACTACGATGTTTTTACCCCGCCAAAATGGGTGGGACTGAACAACTATATTGAGATGTTTACGCAGGATAGAATGTTCTGGGGTTCGGTAAAGGTAACTGTCGAATATGTGCTGCTGTCTGTCCCCATCAAGCTGATTGCCGCACTATTGATCGCCATGGTTCTAAACCAAAGAATCAAAGGAATTGGAATCTACCGGACTGTTTATTATCTTCCTTCCATTTTAGGTGCCAGCGTTGCCATGTCTGTTACCTGGAAGATGGTACTGTCTCCCACTGGGTTTGTAAACTAGATATTGTCTAAATTTGGCTTGGGTCCCTTTAATTTTCTGGCAGATTCCAAGCTTGCTCTGGGTACTCTGGCTTTAATGTCGGCTTGGCAATTTGGTTCTGCCATGGTAATTTTTCTTTCCGGCCTCAAGAATATTCCCAGCGAATTATATGAAGCCGCAAGGGTAGACGGTACCAATGTGCTCCAAAGCTTTTGGAAGATCACCCTACCCATGTTAAGCCCCAGTATTCTATTTAACTTTATTATGAATATGATTGGTTCCTTTCAGGTGTTTACCCAGGCCTATGTCATCACCAAGGGTGGCCCTGTGGATTCCACGTATTTTTATGTGCTTCATTTATACCGTGCAGCCTTTGAACAGTTTCGAATGGGATATGCCTCGGCTTTGGCATGGTTCCTCGCTATTGTTATCGTCATCATCACGGCAATTACCTTTAAAGTATCCGATCAGTTCGTGTACTACGAAAATTAGGAGGTATGAACTTTGAACGCTCTTCGATACGTGAAAGAAAAAGGTTGCGCAAAAAAAGGACATCGGTAGCCCTCATCCACCTCCTATTATTGGCAGGGGCATTTGTAATGATCTTTCCTCTAATTTGGTTAATCAGTAGTAGTTTTAAGCCCGGTAATGAAATTTTTGCCAAAGAATTTACGTTGCTTCCCCAAAATCCCACGGTAGAAAATTTTGTAAAGGGCTGGAAGGCAAATCCTCAGTACAGCTTTGCTAAGTTCTTCGGCAATACACTTTTTTTGGTAGGGGGAGTAACGATTGGCAATATATTATCTTGTTCTTTGACAGCCTTTGCCCTTGCCCGGCTGGATATTCCCTTTAAAAAATTGATCTTTTCTCTGGTCATGCTGACGCTTATGCTGCCAACACAAGTTACGCTCATTTCTCAGTACCTGATGTTTTCAGAATTTAACTGGTTAAGCACCTATAAACCATTTATTGTACCTGCCTTTTTATCCACTCAGTCCTTTTTTGTGTATATGCTGGTACAACATATGCGGGGTATCCCCAAGGATTTGGACGAGGCGGCGCGGATAGACGGATGCAGCAATTTTAGAATCTACTGGAATATTATCATGCCTCTTAGTATGCCGGCAGTAATTTCTGTGGCCATCTTTTCCTTTGTGTGGACCTGGAATGACTTTCTGACTCAATTGATCTACCTAAGCGAGGTTCAAAAGTTTACGGTTTCGTTGCTGCTCAGCAGTCTGGTAGACTCCACTTCCAGCACCAACTGGGGTTCGTTGCTGGCCCTTTCTCTTTTGAGTATCATACCTTGCGTGATAATATATTTTGCAGCGCAGAAGCACTTCGTGGAAGGGATTGCAACTTCCGGCTTAAAGGGTTAGGCGCCCTCCCACTACCTATGTATTATTTGGGATGAGTCAGAAATCTCGACCGTGCCGGAAGCTGGCTTCTATGAGAAAGCCGATACAACTTCCTTTCCAAGGGGTGGTGAGTTGTTCAAAGCATCTGTTCGATCTTCCTGATCCAGCCTGTATCCAATCCCTTGTTTTTTCACAGCATCACGGGTTAATCAAACATCAATGTATAAAAGGAGCGTAGTTATGAAAAAAAGAGCACCGTTGGCATTACTACTGGCAGTGATACTCATTGTGTCTTTGCTTTCCGCCTGCGGAAATAGTTCCGGCGCAAACAGCGCAGGATCCGGGCAAGGCGGCGCATCTACAGGCTCGAAGGCAAACAGCGACGATAAGGTAAACCTTCGCTTTATGTGGTGGGGCGGCGAAACACGCCACAAGGCTACCGTAGAAGCTTTAAACCTTTACATGGAGCGCAATCCCAATATTACGATTGAGTTTGAGTATGGCGGCTTCAGTGGATATTTTGACAAGCTTTTGACCCAGCTTGCAGGTAACAGCGCCCCGGATATTGTGCAGCTTTCCTATACCAACGTATCGGAATACGTGGTTCGTAACCAGCTGTACCCCATGGATGATTTCATTCAAAATGGCACCTTGTCGGTAGACAAGCTGGACAAAACCCTGTTGGATACTTATAACATCAACGATATGCAATACGCCATTCCCGCCGGAATCAACATCCAGCTTCTGTACTATAACAAAACTGTATTTGACGATCTGGGCATTGAATATCCTGCCTCCGGCATGACTTTCGACGAAGTTTACGCCAAGGCAGACGAGGTAACCAAAGCTGCAAGGGCAAAGCATATCAACGATCTGTGGGGAATTAGTACTTATGGTAAAAATTTTGATGTCAACTATCAAAGAATGCTGGTGGATCAAGGCGGCAAAATGTGGTCCGATGATTTAAAAACAGCCGCATTTAATTCCCCGCAAGGAATTGCCGCCCTGCAATACATTAAAAAACCCATTGACGAGGGCTATGGCGTACCGCCGGAAGTAACGGTTTCCAACCCGGACGGGCTGACCGATTTTGCCTTGGGCAATTCTGCAATGGAAATCGATAACGCCACTTCTGCAGCGGGGCTTGCGTCCACAGGCTCTTTTGAGCTGGGAGTAGAGCTTTCTCCCTTTGGAAACAGCAAAAAAGCGATTTGGTATCAGGCTTCTCAGGTATTCTCCATCACCAAGCAAACCAAGAATGCGCAGGAAGCTGCCAAAGTCATCGATTTTCTGATCAACGACCCGGACGCCGGGAAAATTCTAGCCTACGAACGGGGCATCCCCGTAAACGAGGATATCCGCGTTGCTTCCGCAGAAGGTAAGTCCGATCTGGATTTGAGAGTCCTTGAGCTGGTGGAAAACGCGGGGCAATATGTAGGAGATGGCACTCCCACAGGCTTTCCTCCCGGTTATATGGAGGTATATAACGAATTCAACCGCCTGCAGGAGGCATATCACTACAATCAGGCCACCGCGGAAACTACATTGGAAGAACTGGAGAAGTTCGCTAATCAGACCATAGGAAAATTCAGTTAGCCTACAACCAGAACAGAGAGGGTTTCGATATGGCGAAAAAAAGATTAAATGTTGGAATTTTGGGATGCGGAAATATTTCCGCATCCCACATTCCGGCAGTGCTGGCCAATTCCGATATCGTTAATTTATATGCTTTATGCGATATGGATGAAGAAAAACTGAATGCCACACAGATAAAATACAAGGTGGAAAAATGTTACACCGATTATTTAGAAATGCTCAAAGATCCAAAAGTGGATATCGTCAATATCTGTACTCCCAGCGGCACGCACGGAGAACAGGTAGAACACTGTGCCAAATACGCAAAGCATGTTCTCTGCGAAAAGCCTCTGGAAATCACCAGAGAAAAACTTGATCGCCTCATTGCCTGCTATCGCGATACCGACTTGAAGGCGGGGGTGGTGTTTCAGTACCGAACCTATTCAGGCATTCGGCAGGCAAAGCAAATGGTGGACCGCGGAGAGCTGGGCAGACTGCTGATCGGCAACGCCTGCTACAAAATGTATCGTAGTCCGGAATACTATAAGAGCGCCGGTTGGAGAGGTACCTGGGAGATGGACGGCGGCGGCAGTACCATGAATCAGGGAATTCACATTCTGGATATTTTATGTTATATTGGTGGAAGAATAAAAAGCGTTTTTGCCACGGCTCCCACTCTGGCCAGAGATATTGAAGTGGAAGATGCCCTGACCGCAACCCTTACCTTTGAAAACAGCGCTATCGGGTCCTATCAGTCCACCACCCTTGCCATGCCTCCCATCGAGATTAAGTCCGAGCTTATCTTCGAAAAGGGCGTGCTCACCTTTGCAGACCCGGACGTATATCTCTTTACCGAGGAAAATCCCAAAGGAATTGTACTGGGTGAACAAACCGGCGAAGGTCCCTCCGGCTCGCTGAACCCCACCGGCATCAGCATTGCGGGACACAGCTTTTTGGTGCGGAACTTGGCCCGCACCGTCAATGGCGAGGAAGAAGTCTTTGTCCCCCTGGAAGAAGGCCGCCATGTGGTAGATGTCATTCTGGCTATGTATCAGTCCCACAAAACTGGCCGGAGTGTACAGGTTGGGGGAGGGATCGCATGAAGTTTGGCGTATTGAGCACCGCTCACTTTCACGTTCTGGAATTCGTGGAAAATATGCTCCAGTTGGGCGGCGAATGGGTGGGAATCGTGAATGACGGCACCCCTAATTTCAAAGCTCTTATGGAAAAATACAACCCACCTGTTGTTTCTTCGGCACAGGAGCTGGTAGCCAGCGGTATTGAGTTGGCAGGAAGCTTTGCCCCCAATCAAAACCGAATCGACGAGGTCGAACTGTGCAGCCAGCATGGCGTTCATGTCATGAGCGACAAGCCCCTTGTGCTAAACCAAAAGGATCTGAACCGGTTGGATGCGGTTTTGTCCCATGGCAGCATTGAGTTGGGCATGATGTTTACCGTGCGGTTTATGCCTAGCGTATGGGAGTTAAAACAGGTAATTGATCGTGGAGAAATTGGTGATCTGGTCAATATTGAGATCTTTAATCCCCACCGACTTATGCCCGCCAATCGTCCGGAATGGTTTTTCCGGGCAGAAGAAAGCGGCAGCATCGTGGTGGATCTGTTTACTCACAGTGTGGATCTGCTTTATTGGCTAAGCGGCAGAGATCCTATTGTGGATTATCAAACGGCTGTTACCAAATCGATTTTAAAAGATAAACCGGAGTTTTTTGATATTGCCAGTTCCATCTTTCGGACACAGGGCGGCAAAACCGGATATTTCCGGGTGGACTGGCATATTCCCGATTCCTACTGGACCTGGGGCGACATGCGTATCTTTTGCATTGGAACCAAGGGTTACTGTGAAGTAAGGTCTGTCGGTGACCCTATCACCAAACAGGAGAAGCTCATTGTATTCTCGCCGGAACAGGGCGCCGGCTGCCGAACTTTACCCGTCATAAACGACAACTGCGTCAGCGATTTCGTCAAACGAATTCGAAAGCAGCCCTGCCAGATTACGCAGGAGGATATCCGATATACCTGTCAAACCGTACTGAACATGGAGCAAAACATGTGGAACAACAATCGCTTTGTGTGATTTGAAAAGCGGGGGATCACTATTTATCATTTAATGGTTGTAGATGACGAAGAAAGAATTAGAAATGGCATTTCCAGTTATTTTCCTTGGAATGAACTGGGTTTTGAAATTACATACCAAGCCGAAAATGGTCAGCAGGCCTTTGATTACCTGCTGACCAACGGCGATATTGACGTTATTTTATGCGATATCATGATGCCGGTTATGACCGGGCTGGAATTGTTTGAACTGCTGTTAAAAAACGATATGAAGGAAATTAAAGTCGTAATCCTCAGCGGATACCAGGAATTTAAGTTTGCACGTAAGGCCCTGCAGCTGGGAGCCAAGGATTATATTCTAAAGCCCACCAAGTACAAGGAGCTTGCTCAGGTGTTTACCGCAATCAAGCAGGAGCTGGATGAAGAAAAAAAGGCGGTAGACTCTGACGAGCTTTCCATCAATGTTCCGGTTGGAATGAAGCTGATTGACAAAATAAAAAAAGATGTGTGTGAAAATTATCGGAATATAACTCTGACCAAAGCAGCGGAAAATGCTCATATCAGTCCCCAGTATTTGTCCAAGCGCTTTAAAGAAAAAACAGGAGAAAACTTCTACACTTTTTTGCTTCGGGTGAGGATGGAGGCGGCGATGCAGCTTATATTGGATTCCGAACTGTGCATCTATGAAATAAGCGAACTGGTTGGTTATAAAAACGTAAAGAGCTTTTTAAGGGCTTTCCGGCAAATCTATCCTCAAAGCCCCAACGAGTACAGAAAATGAATAATAGCAGTGTTTCTCCGCCGACTCAGCAAAGGCTTTTTTTCCATAAGTTTGCTTCTTCATTTTTTCCGCTGCTTTTCACAACAGGAATTGTAGCGATTATTTCTGTTGTCATACTGCTGCAGCAGTCCTATCATTCCATCACCCAGAACAACAATAATCTGCTGATTCAGGCTCAACAAAACATTAACATGCTGTTTAGCAATGTGGACTCTATTGCTCTTTCCATCGGTCAGAACACCAGAACTCTGGATGAAATTACCGAAATTTTTGAAGACGCCACATTAAACCGGGAATCTAAAATTAAAACTGAGCAGTACAGGCGTTTTGTATCTAGCATTACCAATTCCAACCCTTACATTTTTTCCATCTACGTTTACGCCAACAATTCCAACGGAAATTTTCTGACCTCGGCTGACGAAGGAATCAGCAATTTAAATAGCTTTTATGATACAGATTGGTACGCAAGCTATCAGTCCCAAAAGCCCGGTATCGAAATCTGGTCTGAACGCCGCAGTGTACAGCGGTACTCTTTTGATGATCCGCTGGAGTTTATTTCCGTTTACCGGACCGTATATCCCTTGGGGATGAGACGAGACGGAGTGATTGTCCAGAATGTGGAAATAAAGTTTCTGAAACGCTCTCTAAGCAATCTGGATTTTTCCGAAAAACAATAGTTTTTTATTTTGGATGAAACGGGGCAAGCTCTGTTTCAGTATCCCCAAGGCAGCGCCCTGCCGGAAAATTTAAGTAGCTATATTTGCCACTCCACCCCCTCCCAGCGGTATGCCTGGAATTATGTTTCCATCGTTCCCCGGGATATGTTATGGGCCTCAATTCCCAACCTGATCACCATTATCTTTTTATTTTTGTTTTTAAGCTTTGTATTATCAGTAGGCTCCAGTTTGCTTGTGGCGAGAAAAAAATATGCCCGGGTTAAAAATGTCATGGAGATTCTAGAAGACAAATCTTCCTATTATGGCAGCCCGGGGCTTGCGTCCTTTGACGAGCATGACGAGTATGATTATTTTATTCAGAATGCTTACCGAGAGTATATCGACAAAAAAAACCTGAAGTTTGAACTGGAAACCCGGGATTACAAGCTTCAGATTATGGAACTGATGGCTCTTCAGTCTCAGATTAACCCTCACTTTTTATCCAACACTTTGGAAACCATTAAGTGGGAAAGCATCGGACTGACAAAATCGGAAAACGAAGTTTCCAATATGCTGGAATGCCTTTCTGATATTCTCAGAGTTGCACTGTCCAGCCCTTCGGAAAAAATCACATTGGGTACGGAAATCGAAATTGCTCAAAGTTATACCAAAATTATAGAATACCGCTACCAAGCCGTTGCCGTTGTGTGGGCATGCAATCAGGACTGCTTTGATATTCAGGTTCCTAAGCTGATTATACAGCCTCTGCTGGAAAACAGCGTCTACCATGGCATCAAGGAAAGAAACAGCGATGGCAAAATAAAAGTAAGTGAATATCAAGGTCATCGACAACGGTATCGGCATCAGAAAAAACAGGCTTGCAGCCATTCGGTCTCAAATTACAAGTTCTGACGATATCCCTGTTAAAAATATTGGAATCGCCAATGTTGCCAAACGTCTGCAACTCAGTTATCCCAAGGCCAGTCAAATGAATATTTACAGCAAGATTAATGTTGGCACAGTTGTACATATCAAAATTGATATCTCATAGGGAAAGAGGCGGCATCGCTGTGAAAGTTGCAATTATTGGACTTGGAAATATTGCCCGAACTCATTATCACGCCTTAACCGGTATGGAAGGGGTAGAGGTTGTCGGTTTATGCGATATCAACCCCGAAAAACGAGAACTGTTCCCCCGGCACATTCCCTTTTTTCAAGATTATGTCGAGATGATTCAGCTCCTGCGCCCGGATTGTGTCAATATCTGTCTTCCCCACTATTTACATTATCCCGTCACCCAACAATGCGCTTCCATGGGAACCAACGTATTTGTTGAAAAACCCTCGTCTCTCAATTATCAGCAGGGGCTGGAGTTTGAAAAGCTGGAGGAAACATATGGTGTAAAGATCGGCATCTGTTATCAGAGCCGATATAATGCCACCACAAAGCAACTGAAGAAGCTTCTGGCCAGCGGGGAATATGGCAAGATCACCGGAATTAGTGCGGTGCTCCACTGGAATCGAGATGTGCAGTACTACAAAGCTTCTCCCTGGCGCGGAAATCTGGAGCAAGCAGGAGGCGGAGTACTGATCAATCAAGCCATACATACCATCGATTTAATCCGCTGTTTTATTGGAAAACCCTGCGTAATGATCAGCGGCACTGTCGGCAATATCCAGCATTTTGATCATGTGGACGTAGAGGATTTTGCAGTCGCCAACCTGTTCTTCCCGGACAATATAAAGGTTTTGTTATCCGCCAGTCTGGCCAATCACCGGGATGAGGGTGTAAACATCCACGTCGATTGCGAAACGGCCCGGTTTCAGATTCAGGGAGATAAGCTCTTTCTTTTGGCATCGCCAATCAATCAGCTGATTGTTCAAAATGAGAAGGTGGAGGTTGGAAAGGCTTGTTATGGTAACAGCCACGGTGCAATTATGGCAGATTTCTTTTCTGCGATCCAGCGTGGCGGACCTTATATCAATGCAGCTCAAACGATAGAAAACCTGAAGATCATCGACGGGATAAAAAAAAGCAGTGAAGAAAGCAGGGCGGTCAGCCTTGCGTGATGAAGCCAAGTTCTTTTCTATCCCCGAGTTGGACCCTTTTTATATGGTTTTCGGCATCATGAAAGAATCCCCGGCTATTCTAAAAGCGGGGATTCTTTTGCTGTTTCAGCAGGTATTCCGGCCTGTGTATTGCAGCCTCTTTTCATAGGACAATCCACGCAAATCATATAGATAAGCATGCCAAATCAAAGGGGAGATACGGGGATGATTTTGTGGGAACAGCTAATAGCCATGCAGCAGGTGAACATCGAATCCGTGGACAAAAACACACTGGCCGAGGTGCAGGGCCTCCAGCTTGACAACAGTCTTTCCAGAGAGGAGCGCATCCGGTTGGTGGTGGAAAGAACCAAGAACCCCTACTGCTTCCGTTATGGCGATTTAGCCGTCAAAGTGGAGTTTTCCGAAACCGGGCCGCCGCTGGAGGACCTGTTGACCGAGTTTTTGATCCGCAAAAAAAGCGGCCTGTGATGATGTACCGCGCGGCACGGAAGGAAGATAAAGCTGTCCGACAACGCCATAGCAATCCCCGCTGTCATCCAAGGTTCAAACAATTCCGCCGGCCTCCACTGCTCCTCCGCCGGGTTTAGAGGCGCTGCATCAATCAAGGAAAATGATTGCCGGTACAAATCACCACAAGTTTAGGAACGGGAGTCCTCAATCAGGAAGTGACTATTGCGCTTGCCTCCAGCTTCCCTAAAAGCTCCCTGACGCTTCTGGCTCCATGGGTCTGTAAAAAGGTCACCTGTTTGACAGGTGGCCTTTTGGATTGGGCAAACTTTAGCAGCTGTTTTAAGATTTCGGATGGATTTCCACCTGATTTTGCCCAACCATCCCGTTATGCAGAGTAACTGCCCTTGTGGCGGGGGACCCTATTCTCAACGGGATTTTTCCGGTGTTCTGTGAGAAAAACCAATTTGGTTACCAAAAAAACTATTAGCCGGGCATTGGTTTTTAGGAATATTAATTTCCGAAATCTACTTGAATTTGATGGGAATCGGAGTATAATGAACAGCACCATCTTGGAAAGCCCCAAAAATAGGGAGAGAAGGTCTTAAATTTGCTCAGTTTTTTGATCGGCCTGCTTTGCGGAGGGGTGGAGCTTTTCTTGCTTGGGCGCTTGGTTGCCGCCGTGCAAACAGGGAATAGCCGCCGGGTGGCGTGGTACGCCCTCCTCAAGATTCTGGTGCTAATCGCCGCCTTTGCTCCCGTGATTCTGTTCTTTCGCGACAGCCTCCTCTGGTGTGGCGTCGGTGTGCCTGTATCTTTGATTGCAGGCGCTTTTCTATGCTTTTTTATGTCCTCTGACCAAGGAAAACAGCAAGCAGAAGGTGATGAAGTATGAATCTGGTTCCCGCAGTGGGAAGCGCCGCCGCACTGGTCATCGGCACAGTGTTGCTGGTGGTGCGCCGCCGCGCTTTGGCGGCAGCCCAAGGCAGTGAGCAGGAGTCCGATCTTCAAAAGCGCTACAAAAAGCATCTGATTCTGGGGGTTCTGGCCCTCTGGCTGGGTTGTGGCCTTGGACTGGGAATGCTGGCTCCTCCACAGCAGGCAGAACTTCACGTCAGCGTGTTTGCCCCCCGGATGACCCTGCTGGGCTTTGATGTCAGCTCTTCGGTGGTGGTGGGCTGGATCGCCATGGCACTGGTGACTTTGGCGGCGCTGTGGGCTCGCATCTTTGTGATTCCCAAGTTTCAGGAGCAGCCGAAAGGTCTCCAGCTGGCACTGGAAAGAATGGTGGGCTTCTTTGGGGAGTACACACAGGAAAAGGCGGGGTTTTCCAGCGACCCTCTCAGCGCCTACATGCTGACTATCGCCCTTTACCTTTCCGCCTGCGCCATCACCGAGCTGTTTGGCCTAAGGCCTCCCACCGCCGATTTGGTGATGACAGGCTCCATCGCTCTGATCACCTTTTTTATGATCCAATATTTCGGGCTGCAGCACAAAGGCGTTGGAGGGCGGATCAAAAGCTTTGCACAGCCCACCCCCATTGTGTTTCCCTTTAAGATCCTTTCGGATATTGCGACGCCGGTCTCTCTGGCCTGCCGTCTTTACGGAAACATGCTGGGCGGCATGATCGTCATGCATCTGGTCTACATGGCTCTGGGAACCTTTGGCGTGGGAATTCCCGCTGTGCTGGGTCTGTATTTCAACGCGTTCCACCCGCTGATTCAGGTGTTTATCTTTGTCACCCTATCCCTTACCTTTATCGGCGAGGCAGCGGAATAAGCCACTCTTATTCACATTTTAATCTTAAAGTTCGGAGGTCGAAACAATGGACGGAATGGTAGCAATCGGCGCAGGACTGGCGGTACTCACCGGCTTGGGCGCAGGAATCGGCATGGGAATCGCCACCAGCAAGGCAGCGGAAGCAGTGGGCAGACAACCGGAAGCATCGGGTAAAATCAACTCCCTGTTGATGCTGGGGCTGGCTCTGACGGAATCCACGGCAATTTATGGGTTTGTAACAGCGCTGATCATCATCTTTCAGTCATAAAAAATACCGGGAGAAACAACATGGACTTTAATCTACTGGATATTGTGCAGCACATCCTCAATGTGGTGGTGCTTTATGTCATACTGCGGGCGATTCTGTATCGGCCGGTGCGCGGCTACATGCTGGCCCGGGAAGAAGCCCTCAAACAGCAGCGGGCCGAGGCGGACCGGTATCTGAAAGACGCCGAGGGCCTCAAGGCTCAAAGCCAAAAAACGCTGGAAGAAGCTCATCAAGCCGCCCAGCGGGACGCCGACTCCAAACTGGAGTACACCCGGCAGATGGCCTCCAACCTGTTGGAGGACGCCAAGGCGGAAGCCCGGCAAATCGTGGAGGAAGGGCGCTCCAGAATCGAAGAAGAGAGCAAGGAATCCCGGGAGGAGCTAGTGCGGGAAACCGCGGCTCTCGCGGTAGATTTGGCCGCCCGCATTTTGGGCCGGGAGGTCAGCGCGGCGGACAATCACCGGCTGATCGAAGATTATTTTAGCAAGGTGGGCTGAGTGATGGCGCTAACGGGAACGTTGCGGATTGCGGGGCCTTATGACGAGGAAACCATACGGAGCATTACAGGGCACTTTTCTGCCCTGCTAAATACCGAGGTGACCTTTTCTGTCAGCCGGGACGACAGTCTCATTGGCGGCTTTACCGCCATTGTGGACAACAAGCTTTACGATTCCAGCATCTTGTCCCGGCTGGGGCGTCTGGAACAGCATCTGACGAAATAGGTGAAAAATATGCAGCAACCCTTTTCTACCACGGTGGGCGATGTGTTGCGCCAGCGCCTTGCCGGGTATCAGGAACAGGCCATTCGATACGATTGCGGCGTGATCCTCTCGGTGGGGGACGGCGTCCTGCAGCTAAGCGGTTTAGGCCGGTGCCGGTACGGGGAACTAATCGCCTTTCCGGGAGATATCTACGCCATGGCCATGGAGCTTTCCGAAGAAGGCGTGGGTGCCGTGCTCCTCAACGGAGTCAACGAACTGCGGGTCGGCGCCTTTGCCCAAAGCACCGGCCGGGTGGTGGAGGTTCCGGTGGGCGACAAGCTCATCGGCCGGGTGGTGGATCCCTTGGGAATGCCCTTGGACGGCAAACCTCTGGACAGCGAAACTCTGCGCCCCATCGAAGGCCCTGCCCCTCAAATCATCCACCGGCAGAACGTGTCCCAGTCTTTGGAAACGGGGCTCCTTGCGGTGGACAGCATGATTCCCATCGGCAAGGGACAGCGGGAGCTGATCATCGGGGACCGCCAAACAGGAAAAACCACCATTGCCGTGGACACCATTCTCAATCAAAAGGGGAAGAATGTCCTCTGCGTCTACGTCGCCATCGGCCAAAAGGCCGCCGATGTGGCCAAGGTTTGGGAAACCTTGGAGCAGGCGGGGGCCATGGAGTACTGTGTCATTGTGGCGGCCACCGCCGGTGACTGCGCCGCCATGCAGTATATCGCCCCCTATGCGGGATGTGCCATTGCCGAGCATTTTATGGTTCAGGGCCGGGACGCCCTCATCATCTACGACGATTTGAGCAAGCACGCCGTGGCCTACCGGACCATGTCCCTGCTGCTGCGCCGTCCCCCGGGCCGGGAAGCCTACCCCGGAGACGTGTTCTACCTCCACAGCAGGCTGTTGGAGCGGGCGGGCCGCCTCAAGGAGGAACTGGGGGGCGGTTCCCTCACCGCTTTGCCCATTGTGGAAACCATGGCCAGCGACATTTCCGCCTATATCCCCACCAACGTCATCTCCATCACCGACGGTCAGATTTACTTGGAAACCGAGCTGTTCCACGCCGGAGTGCGTCCGGCGGTCAACGTGGGGCTTTCGGTTTCCCGGGTGGGCCGGGCCGCCCAGAAGAAGGCCATGCGGGATGTTTCCGGCAAGTTGCGGCTGAGTCTGGCTCAATACCGGGAACTGCAGATTTTTGCCCAGTTCGGCTCCGATGTGGATGAGAGCACCCGCAAGCTGTTGGATTACGGCAACCGCCTGACAGAAATCCTCAAACAGCCTCAGGGGGTTCCCTATTCTCTCAGTGAGCAGGTGGTTCTGCTGCTACTTGTTTCCAGCGGCTACACCGATGGAGTGGAAGTGGGCAGAGTCCGGGAATTTGGCAAAGGCTTACTGGCCTTTCTCCACAAGCAGTGGAGCCCTGTCATGAAGGAGATCGACGCCACCGGAGAGCTGTCCGATCATCTGCGCAAGGGCTTGGAAACCGGCATTGAGCAATACGTGGCCACTGCCGGGCAAAAGGTGTAAGAGATGGCTAATATCAGCGATATTCGCTTTCACATCAGCAGCATTAAGCAGACACGGCAGATCACCAACGCCATGTATCTGGTTTCCGCCTCCCGGATGCGCAAGGCCATGGGGGGAATCGAGCAGAACCGTGCCTACTTCAACCGTGCGCTGGACATTATGCGGGATATTCGGGAGCACACGGATTTCCAGCACCCCTACCTCACCCACCGGGAGAGCGATAAGACGGCCTTTGTCATCATCGCCGGGGAAAAAGGGCTTTCGGGAAGCTATAACCGGGATATCCTCACCTTTGCGGAGCAGCGGATTGGGGAAAGCAACGCCACCTTTCTCTACACCGTGGGGAATATGGCGACCAACTACTTCCGCCGCCGAAGCGGGGAAGTGCACGAAAACTTTGCCCACATCGCCGAGGAACCGGGGATCGACACCACCCGGCGGATGGTGACCAACATTATGGAGCTCTATGATACCGGGCAGATTGACGAGCTGCGGGTGATCTACACCCACTTTATCAACCCCATCCTCCACCGCCCCCGGGAGATGAAGCTGCTGCCCATTCTGCTGGATTCCTTTGGTATCAGCCATCCCGCCAAGGATTTTGGGGAAGAAATGTTTTACGAGCCCCTTCCCGCTCAGGTTTTTTCCGCCATGGTTCCCCAGTTTATCATCGGCTACCTGTACGGGACGCTGGTTCACTCCTACGCCAGCGAAAACTGCGCCCGGATGATGGCCATGGAAAGCGCCACCAAAAGCGCCGACGAGGTGCTGGAAAAGCTGACCCGCCAATATCACAGCGCCCGGCAGCTGGCCATCACCAACGAAATTTCCGAGATTGTAGGCTCCGCCAGCGCCTTTGAGGAGGAACTGCCTACCTGACGAGAAATCCCCCGACTACAAAGGATCAGAGGTTACTATGGAACAGAAGCTAAGCTCCAACACCGGAACACTGATTAAAATATCGGGTCCTGTCCTGGATGTGCATTTTCAGCCGGGGCAGGAGCCGGATCTTCACATGCTCCTTGCCACTATTAAAGAGCCCATCGTCCACATGGAGGTGGCCCGGCATCTTTCCACCGGCGTGGTGCGGGCCATCGCTCTGGAGGCTACCGAAGGCCTGCGCTGCGGCATGAAGATTGAGAGCACCGGCGATGTGATCACCGTGCCGGTGGGGGAACCCATGCTGGGCCGGGTGATCAACTCTCTGGGAATGCCCATTGACGGCGGCGGAGAGATTTTGGGGGAACGGCGGCCCATCTACCGCAAGCCCCCCAAGCTCACCGAGCAGCGAACCGCCACCACCCTGTTCGAGACGGGGATTAAGGTCATCGACCTGCTGGCCCCCTACCCTCTGGGAGGAAAAATTGGCCTGTTTGGCGGCGCCGGAGTGGGCAAAACCATCCTGATTATGGAGCTGATGCACAACATCGCCGCCAAACGGGGGGGCTACTCCGTCTTTACCGGAGTGGGAGAACGAAGCCGGGAAGGCGCCGAGCTCATTTTGGATATGCGGGATTCCGGGGTGCTGGCCCGCTCCAGCCTTGCCTTTGGCCAGATGAACGAGCCCCCCGGCTCCCGGATGCGGGTCACCATGGCGGGGCTGACTCTGGCAGAGTATATCCGGGACGAAATGCATCAGGACGTTCTGCTGTTTATCGACAACATCTTCCGCTATGTGCAGGCGGGCAATGAGGTGTCGGCTCTATTGGGGCGGATGCCCTCGGCAGTGGGATACCAGCCCACTCTGGCCACCGAACTGGGGGAACTACAGGAGCGGATTGCCAGCACCTCTCACGGTTCCATCACCTCGGTGCAGGCGGTGTATGTCCCCGCCGACGACTTGACCGACCCTGCTCCCGCGGCGATTTTTGCCCATCTGGACGCCACCACGGTGCTTTCCCGCTCCATTGCGGAAATCGGCATCTACCCGGCGGTGGACCCCTTAAGCTCCACCTCCCGGATATTGGAACCCGCCATCGTCGGGGAAGAGCACTACCGCATTGCCCGGCAGGTTCAGGAGGTTTTGCAGCGGTACCATGAGCTGCAGGACATCATCGCCATACTGGGGATGGATGAGCTAAGCGAGGAGGACCGGCTGATTGTCTATCGGGCCCGCAAGCTTCAGAACTTTCTTTCCCAGCCCTTGCACGTGGCGGAGGCCTTTACCGGGGAGCCGGGGCGGTACGTGCCCCTTGCGGATACCCTTGCAGGCTTTGACGCTATCTTAAGAGGCGAGGTGGACGGCATTTCCGAAACCCACTTCCTCCATGCGGGCACCTTGGAGGAAGTCCAACAAAAAGCTGCACAGGATGGATAAGAGATGGCAAAGGCGTATTCTCTGGTGATTCTCACTCCCGAGCGGGAGTTTTTTAGGGGCGATGTCTATTCCCTGACCGTAGAAAGCATCGGCGGTCAGCTTTGTGTGCTGGCCGGCCACATCCCCATGGTGACGGCTCTCACCGCCGGGGTGCTGCAGATAGAGGACTCTAAGGGGGAGCATGTTGCCTTTCATTCCGAGGGCTTTATGCAGGTGGCCCGGAACGAGGTGACCCTTTTGGCTCAAACCTGCGAATGGCCGGAGGAAATTGACGCAAGGCGGGCTCAGGGTGCCGCCAAGCGGGCCCGGGAGCGGTTGAGCAGCCACAACGATGCAGGGCGCTCCACCGTGGCTCTGCTGCGTGCCCTGCGCAGGCTTCAGGCTCAAGAGAGCATCTACAAGAAATAATAACCGCCTGCCGGGCTGCAAAAAATCCACCCATTTATAATGGGTGGATTTTTTGCCGTATTATGAACTGTACAAAGCTTCTTCAGTCTTCCGGCTGCTCCGGTGACTCCAGAGCTTTGAGCCGGGTTTCCAGGTCCTCGATTCGGCTTTCCTGATGGAGAAACGCTGTAATCAAAACCGAAATTGCAAATGCTATTAAAAAAACAAGGGCCCAAATATGTTCAAAAATTAAAAACCCGCCGAAGAAAAGAAAGATCCAGCACAAAATTAAAATAATCAAAAAAGTCCCCAGGAAGTTTTTCATGGTCCCTGTCCCACCTCCCCTATGGGCAAACAAGCCGTTTCAATTCCTTGCAGTCCCGCCGTTTCAGCCCTGACGGCTGGTGAAATTCCATGTGTCGGCGCACATCTCCTCCAGCTCCCGGGCAGCCTGCCAATTCAGCAGCTTCTTTGCCTTGGTGGGGTCGGCGTAACAAGTGGCAATATCCCCCGGGCGGCGGGGTGCCATTTGGTAGGGAACCTTGACACCGCTGGCTTTTTCAAAGGCCTTGACCACTTCCAAAACGCTGTAGCCCCGCCCCGTCCCCAGGTTGATGGCCTCGGCTCCCTTGTGGCTGCGGGTAAAATCCAACGCCTTGAGATGCCCGATGGCCAAGTCCACCACGTGGAGGTAGTCCCGCACTCCGGTGCCATCGGGGGTGTCGTAGTCGTCCCCATAAACGCTGAGCTGCTTCAACTTTCCTGCCGCCACCCGGGCGATGTAGGGGAGCAGATTGTTGGGAATGCCGTTGGGGTCCTCCCCCAGCAGCCCGGATTTGTGGGCACCAATGGGGTTAAAGTACCGCAGCAGACAGACGCTCCACTCACCGTCGGAAGCGCAGAGGTCCCTTAAAATATCCTCCACCATCCGCTTGGTGGAGCCATAGGGGTTGGTGGTGGAAAGGGGGCTATCCTCACGGAACGGAACATCAGTGCTGGTGCCGTAAACCGTAGCCGAGGAGGAAAAGACCATCTTCTTACAGCCATGCCGGGCCATCACCTGACAGAGGTTGAGGGTTCCGGCGACGTTGTTCTGATAGTAATCCAGAGGAATCGCCACGCTCTCCCCCACTGCCTTGAGTCCGGCAAAGTGGATGACCGCCTCAATTTCCTCCCGGGCGAACACCTTCTCCAGTCCCTCCCGGTGGAGGATATCCACGGCGTACAAGGGGAAATCTCTGCCCCCCAGCTCCCGGATTCGGTCTATCACCTCGGGCTTTGCGTTGGAGAAGTTGTCCAGCAGGACGATGTCCTCCCCTGCCTGCAGCAGTTCCACGCAGGTGTGGCTGCCGATGTATCCGGCGCCGCCGGTGACCAGAATCGCCATTGTTTACCGCTCCTTTTGGTGAATATTCCTTGGGAATCATATCATTCTTATTCTATCATATAGCAAAGCGGGCCTATTATACCAATATCATCACTGCGCCTTTTGCAGTTATGATACCAAGACCCATGCTTTGGTCAGGCCAGCAGCGTCTCCAAACGGGAGCGAATCTCCTGAATAAACACCTTGGAGGTGACTCCCTTGGCGGAAAAATCCGGCTCTACCAGCCCCACCAAATCCTTGGTCATAATTCCATCGCTGATGGTCGCAAGACAGGCCTGCTCCAACGCGTCGCCGAACTTGATCAGCCCATCGATGCCGTCCAGCTCGCCCCGCTTGCGCAGGCCGCCGCTCCAGGCAAAGATGGTGGCGATGGGGTTGGTGGAGGTCTCCTCCCCTTCCAGATAGCGGTAGTAGTGGCGGGTTACGGTGCCGTGAGCGGCCTCGTACTCGAAGTGGCCGTCAGGGGAAACCAGCACGCTGGTCATCATGGCCAGAGAGCCAAAAGCGGTGGAAACCATGTCGCTCATCACGTCGCCATCGTAATTCTTGCAGGCCCAGATGTATCCCCCTTGAGAGCGGATGACACGGGCCACAGCATCGTCGATGAGGGTGTAGAAGTATTCGATACCCAGCTCCTCGAACTTGGCCTTGTAGTCCTCGAACACCTCTTCGAACACCTCCTTGAAGTGGCCGTCGTACACCTTGGAGATGGTGTCCTTGGTAGAAAACCACAGGTCCTGTTTGGTGTCGATGGCGTACTGGAAGCAGGCGTGGGCAAAGGAGCGGATGGACTTGTCGGTGTTGTGGGCCCCCTGCCAAACGGCGGGGCCGTCCACCTTCTGGACGGAAACGGTGTGTTCCTTCCCGCTCTCTCCCCGGAAGGTCAGGAAGGCCTCTCCCGGCTCGTCTGTGAAGAAGTCCACGCTTTTGTAAACATCCCCGTAGGCGTGGCGGGCGATGGTAATGGGTTTTTCCCATGTCTTTACCACCGGGCGGATGCAGTCCACCAGAATAGGCGCCCGGAATACGGTGCCGTCCAGAATCGAGCGGATGGTGCCGTTAGGGCTCTTCCACATTTCTGTGAGCTGGGGGTACTCCTCCATCCGCTGACGGTTGGGGGTGATGGTGGCGCACTTTACCGCCACGCCGTACTTCTTGTTGGCGTTGGCAGCATCTATGGTCACCTGGTCCCCGGTCTCATTGCGGTGCAGAAGCCCCAGATCGTAGTATTCGGACTGGAGGTCCACAAAGGGCAGAATCAGCTCATCCTTGATCATCTGCCACAGGATGCGGGTCATTTCGTCGCCGTCCATCTCCACCAAAGGAGTGGTCATTTTAATTTTATCCATATCCACATTCGCTCCTTACAATCCATTTAGTCCTTATGCCCCGCGGCGTAGTAGTTCATCAGGCAGCCCTCCTGCAGAATCAGCTTTTCTGCCGGGGTCAAGCCGGAAAGCTCCAAAGTCAGGTCGCTGACGGTGCCATTTTGGGCAATCACCTTGGCGGGAATCTGCTCCACCCCTTGGGCAATGGCCTGTTTGATGCCGGGAACATACACCCAATCGTCCTCCCCGTAGGCAAAAGGCTCATCCTTGCCGATGGTGAAGGGAACCACCCCCCAGTTGATGCAGTTGGAGCGGTAGCGCTTGGTGGCGTACTCGTAGCAGATGTTGGCAAAGCCCCCCAGCACCTTCTGGCAGGAGGCCGCCTGCTCCCGGGCGGAGCCGTCTCCCGGTTTTTTGGCAAAGATGCAGGAACCAATGGTGGTGCGCTTTATCTCCCCGCCCACCTTGGCCAGAATCTCCGCTGCCTCCGCGGGGATATCTCCCTGCTGCCGCTCCCCTTCCAAAGCTGCCACCGCCTTGGACTTGGCCACATACTGGGGGCAACGGCGGGAAAGGGTAAACTCCGAGAGCTTGAGGGGGTTGGAACGGTAGGAGGATGTCTCACCGGAGGGAATCAACTCATCGGTGGTAGTCACCTCATCCTCAATAAAGGCGCAAAGCTTGACCAGCAGGTCCTCCTCCAAGGAGTACATCTTAGGCCAATCCTTGATGTTGGGGCCAAGGACCAGTTCCTCCTCGGGATGGGAGCTTCCAAAGCCGTTGTACACCCGCTTTTCGTAAATGGAGCTGTCGTAGCGGTAGTTCATCTCCGGCTCTTGGTAATCGATGTCGGTGGCGGCGGTGAGGATGCCTGCGTTTAGGGCGGTGGCTGCAATGGAGCGGGCGTCCATGAGAGCCACGGCAGAAATCTGCCCCTGCCCCGGCTTGGAGCCTTCCCGGTTGGCAAAGTTCCGGGTGGCGTGGCGGATGGAAAGAGCATTGTGGGCCGGGGTGTCTCCCGCGCCAAAGCAGGGCCCGCAGAAGGCGGGTTTGAGGATAGCTCCTGCCTTCATCAGCTTTTCGGCAGCACCATCCTTGGTGATAGCAAGGCCGATGGAGGTGGAGGAGGGGTAGACGCTCATGTCAAAATAGTCGTTGCCAATGGTGTCCCCATCCAGCATTTCGGCGGCAATCATAATATTTTCGTACATGCCACCCGAGCAGCCCACAATGATTCCTTGGTCCACCTGAATCTTGCCCTCCGCGTTGATGTGGCGGCGCAAATCCATCTCCACCTTGCCCCCCAGCTGGCGGTTGCAGTCCTCCTCCACCTGCCCCAGAATTTCCTCCGGATTTTCTTGCAACTGGCGGATGGTGTATGCCTTGGAGGGGTGGAAGGGCAGGGCGATCATGCACTCCATCTTGGAAAGATCAATTTTGATGACGCTGTCGTAGTAGGCCCCTTCCTGGAGGGAAAGCTTTTGGTAGGCTTCGGGGCGGCCCACGTTTTGGTAGTACGCCTCAATGACCTCATCGGTCTCCCAGATGGAGGTGAGGCAGGAGGTTTCGGTGGTCATCACGTCGATGCCGATGCGGTAGTCGGCGGAAAGCCCCGCCACTCCGGGACCTGCAAACTCCAACACCTTGTTCTTTACATCCCCATTTGGGAACGTCTCGCCCACCAGGGCAATGGCCACGTCCTGAGGGCCCACCCCCTTGGGCGGAGTGCCTTCCAGCCAGACCAGCACCACCTCGGGGGCGGCGACGTCGTAGGTGTTTTCCAGCAGCTGCTTGACCAGCTCGCCGCCGCCTTCTCCCACGCCCATGCAGCCGTAGGAGCCATAGCGGGTGTGGCTGTCCGAGCCCAGCACCATGCCGCCACAGGCAGCCAGACATTCTCGGGCATACTGGTGGATCACCGCCTGATTGGCAGGCACATAGATGCCGCCGTACTTCTTTGCGGCGGAAAGGCCAAAGGCGTGATCGTCCTGATTGATGGTGCCCCCCACGGCGCACAAGGAGTTGTGGCAGTTGGTCATGGCGTAGGGGACGGGGAACTGCCTGAGTCCCGAGGCCCGGGCCGTCTGAATGATCCCCACAAAGGTGATGTCGTGGGAGATGAGGGCATCAAATTTGATCCGCATCTTCTCCAGGTCCTGACTTTTATCGTGGGCTCTTAAAATCCCATAGGCGATGGTTTTTTCCCGGGCCTTTTGGGGAGCCTGCATTCCCGCGGCCTTCTGTGCCGCAACCGGCTTGCCGCCTACTATGTAGTGCCCGCTCTGATAGTGTTTGATCAATTGCTATTCCTCCTTCGCCCCCCGCTAATCGGGAAGGCAGGCTGATACCAACCGACAAAGATGGCGATTGGTGCACGACAATACAAACCAACCTGCAAGCTCACCATAGCGAGTTTGACATGGTAAAGGGCCAAAGCAAAGCGCGCCTCCTGGCTCACCTTGTTTTGGCCCTGATTATCTGTGTTGATGAGAGTGGTTTACCAACCAACAAAAAAGATAGAATATTTTTCCACTACCATAACATCATACCAAATACGGGTGTCAGACAGGAATGACAACAAATATTCAATGCTTTTTTGCAGATGGAAATCCCGTCACATAGCTGTTTGACAGGCCCAGCTTATTCTTCGGGGGGACCAAACTCCATCACCTGAGGAGCTTCCTCCTGCGCGGCTGCTTCTTCTTCGGCCTGAGCTTCTTCCAACAAAGCACGAATACTCAGGGAAACACGCTTATGCTCCAAGTCGATGTCGGTAATCTTTACCTCAACCTCCTGACCGATGGACAAAACGTCGGAGGGCTTGCCGATGCGGGTGTTGGAAATCTGGCTGATGTGAATCAGGCCATCCACACCGGGAATCACTTGGGCAAAGGCACCAAAAGCAGTCATAGAGACCACTTTGACGGTGGCTACATCTCCGGCATGATACTGCTTGCTCAGCAGAGTCCAGGGGTTGTCCTCGTCCTTTTTGTAGCCCAGAGAAATCTTTTTGTTTTCTCTGTCAATATCCTTGACGGTTACCTCCAGAGTATCGCCCACCTTCACTACTTCGGAAGGGTCTTTGATACGGCTCCAGCTCAGCTCGGAAATGTGGACCATACCGTCCACTCCCCCCAAGTCCACAAAGGCGCCGTAGCTGGTGAGAGATTTGACCGAACCGCTGTAGACCTTGCCGATCTCCACTTCCTGCCAGAACTTTTCTTCCAGAATCTTGCGCTGCTCTTTGAGAACGGCGCGAATGGAACCCACGGCCCGGCGGCGGCGCTCGTTGGTCTCGAGAATTTTAAACTGCACCTTGGTTTTGAGCAGAGGCTCCAGAGCCTGCCCCCGAGAAAGGGTGGCTTGGCTGGCGGGGATAAACACCCGCACGCTGTTGGAAAGAGCGATAACGCCGCCCTTTACCACATCCACCACCGTGCCTTCCAGCACTTCGCCGGTTTTTTCGGCTTCCATTACCTTTTCGTATCCGGCAACGGCGTCCAGCCGCTTTTTGGAGAGCATGGCGGTTCCCTCTACGTCATTGACACGCAGAACAATCAGTTCCAACTCGTCCCCTACCTTGACAAGCTCTTCCAGCTTGGCGTTGGGGTCTTCTGTATACTCATGGAGAGGTACGTAGCCAGCCTGTTTCGTGCCAATGTCCACGGCGATCTCATTGGGGGAAACGCTGGTGACAATACCGGTAACCTTCTCCTTTGTATATATAGTCTTAAAAGACTGCTCAAGCATTTCCTCAAAGCTCATTTCGTCCTGCACACTGGCGATCTCACTCATGGTTTCCTGTACCTCCTTAATTATAAACGCGGGTGTGGATGCTCCGGCGGTAATGGCTACAGACTCAAGCCCCGCAAAGTCTTCGGCGCGCAGCTCGTCCGCAGTTTCCACCAGATACGCCGGACAATTTGCGGCGGATACCTGCCACAAAGCCTGAGTATTGGAGCTTCCGCGTCCACCTACCACAACCACAGCGTCGACCTGCTTGGATAACTGAATTATCTCGCTTTGACGCAAAGCGGTAGCATTACATATTGTACCAAATAACGAGAAGTTTGTACACTCTTTTTTTGTTGTTTCTATACATTTTTGCCACTCCACCAGTTTCAAAGTAGTTTGAGCAGCCAAAATATAGTCTTTTTCAACAGAAGTTTGACTTTCTTTGAGAAGAAACCCCAGTTCTTCCCAATTTCGCACCACGTGAATTTCCCCGCCGCAGTGGCCGCAAATCCCCTGAACCTCGGGATGATCCGGGTCCCCCACCACAACGGAAACCTTGCCCTGCTCCCCTGCTGCCCGGACAATTTCCTGTATCTTCTTCACATAGGGGCAGGTGGCATCAATCATGGTAACCCCGCTCTTTTCCATCTGATCAATGACATCGGGTGCGACGCCGTGGGACCGGATCACCAGTACATCTCCGGCATCCAGCCCGCCGATATCCTCTCTTTCGATCTCACGGATGCCCTGTTCCCTCAGTCTCCCGACG
>ENA-UOOR01001815-UOOR01001815.1-fermentation-metagenome-genome-assembly--contig:-NODE-1815-length-23748-cov-9.524416_pt1 | contig 23748 bp, 26 predicted proteins | sample MGYA00245780_ERZ724029 | MGnify/ENA primary metagenome ERZ724029 (study PRJEB28704, sample SAMN03018315) | fermentation metagenome | biome: anthropogenic terrestrial biome; feature: soil; material... | reverse complement strand
ATACTTCTATCATACAATATTTATGGTACTGTGACAACTATCCTACCACAGAGGGGTATGAAAGTGTTTTTAAAAATCATAACATTAAAAAATAGTATAACATTAAATTCAAATTTATTCAATTTATTTAGGGCAATTTATCGAGACAATATGTGTACTACTAAGGGCTTGTTAAGATGATACCCATTATGCAACATTCAAGTCTTTGAATTTATTATGTTCCCATCATCATTTTATAATGCTGTTCTTGGCTCATTAATGCGAATATCATCTCAAATGTTTCTCGTCCTTTCACCGCATCAATGCAGTCATCTACATAATTCATTCCATCATTAATGCCGATAGAGTTTGCACTAATGTAAGAAAGCATCGCTGATGCCATTTGATATTGAGTGGTATCTTCACTTCCATCTTCTTTATGAATGATAAATTTATGTTTATTATCCTTTAAAATACATTTACGGAGTGTCACACCATCATATCCACAAAGCTGTAAAAAGTAATATTCCAAGATGCGGCGGATAACATTCATTAACGGGATGGCGGATGTTACTTCTTTATATTCATCCCACAACGCAGCATAAGAATTTTGAACTGGATTAACATTTATCTTTTCTGTCGGGATATCAGGGTTCTGCTTTTCACACAGTCTAATTGACGATTTATTGTCCATTTTACATATAAGATAAAAATTTACATATTGGTAGTGCTTTACTTGATTGTATGTAACTTCTCTGTGGAAATAGGCATTATGAGTTAATATAAAGATTTGTTTTATAAAATTACCCTGAACAATATATTCTCTTTCCTCAGCATTGTTATGGCAAATATCCATCATTTCACGAACAAGTGCACTTACAATAAACAGAGAGCTACTATCCATGCTGGACACAGGGTCATCAATGACCACTATTTTATCTTGAAGTCCTCCGTCTGCTGTTTCGCTACCTCTAACAAGGTTGTAAAAATATAGGAAGGCTATAAAATTACGTTCTCCCTCGCTTAAATTTTCTGCAATACTTCCATTGGGGCGAATAACTTCATACACATTTGGTGTATCAACTTTTTCTCTTATGCTAAATCCTTGAAACCCGGAATCACGTAAAAGAGTATTTACGCTGTCTATGGTTGCTTTTGTATTTACAACTTGCCTATTGAGGTCCGAAATCTCGCCAGTAATACGCTGTACAGCACTTTTGTTAGTAGTAATTTGTGTAGAAAAAGCAGCTATTTCTTTTTCTAATGTTGTTTTGCTTGTATTATAGCGATTTATTTCTTCTTTAACAATAAAAGCAAGCAACTCCCATACACATATATTGCATTCAGCCTTTTTCTTTGGTTTAGCGGCAATAACGGCATTGTTTTCACCGATTAATTTATTAAACCCATTTATTACATAAGCGAGTTCTTTAAGTATGGGTTGGGTTTCATTAATGCTAATAACAATTGAAGGGTCAGCAATTTTTTCTGAAATTTGCTGAAGGTTTGTGGAGATGGTGCCTTTTAAAGCTGCAAGTTTATCGTTGTACGGTATAATATCAATTTCATGATATAGTTCTTGCGGAACAGACTGTAGCGGAATAAATATCTCATTTGCTTTATTCCTATAAGCATCGTAGAAATTCTTAAGTGCTGCGATATCTTTCTGGTATTGAGCATCAAAACATGACTTTATATCGTCCTCAAACCTTTCAGGAAGTTTCTGCTGACAGTATGGACATATTCCATCAGGAGTTTCACGGTATTGTTCATGACCTTGACGAACCCATGCAGTTGCATTTAGTGCCTTGATGAATTCAGCAAATGGAGTGTTTGCACTGCTTACGATAGATTTGCCAAGAATATCATTTCCAGCAAGCTTATCAAGAACAGAAATATCAGCTATGATTTTAAACTCATCATATCTTTTGGAATCAGAGGCATAAACTGAATCGTATAATCTTTTCAAAACTGCCCTATCGTTTTCTTTTGGAGTTTTTACATCAAGGATGGCTTCTGCAAATTGCTGTTTTCTTTTTTTACCTGTTTGAGTTCCATCAAATGATTCACGCAGGTTTTTTGTTTTATCCCAACATTCATCTTGAAACATCGATAATAAAGCTGTATTAGCTTTTTCTTTTTTCTGCTTTCCCTCAGTTGCAATACCTAAAGCTACTGATGCTAATTTTTTTTCTGCGGTTTTCTCTTCAATTTGTTTTTGAATTTCAATATTAATTTCATTCACAGTAAAAACACCCGGCATACTGTGGTAATTCTGCAAATTTGCATTAATGAAGTCCTGATTGTATACGTGAATACTATAATCCGTAGCTGACTTACCCGTTCTCCAAGTAGTGCCGATATCGTCTTTTATAACTTTTGCTATAGTAGATTTCCCTGTGCCATTATTTCCAAAAAAGAAATTTACAAGTGTAGGCTGAATAGAAACACCACAATCTTTATATGTGGCATCATTTAGAGAAATCTGTGTAATTTCAGAAGATACTTTATCTTTCACTATATCGTCTCCTTCTTTTATATAATTGTTGGTGCTAGAACGCTGATTCCAATATCAGTTAGCGCTTCAATAAGATTAATCTTCTTTATAGTCCATTGTGTTTTATTTAATACAGTAATAGCTCTTGGGTTTCCCAATCCAAGTTCAAAAGAAAATTCGTTAATTTTTTGTTGAGGAATATAATTTAAATATTGATAATAAATCATAATTCCATTATCTTGAACTCTTATTTCTGTTACAAGTCCATATATTGTCATCTGTTCTGGGTCTGTATTTCCCCAATTACCTGTATTCTCACTCGCAAATAATGAAGGAAATGTCTTTATTTCTTCGATAGCTTCAGGTGTAAGAGAAGCCAGTCTTTCATATAAATCATCAGATATACTTCCCTTAGTTAATGCACGATTTTTAGGAACAAGAAAGTGATTATGTTCAAAGGTTTCACCCCCCATAACAAAAATATTGTAGTAATCAGTATTTATCTTCTGTGTTACACTTTTTCTCTTTCCATCAGAGGTACTCTGTATGTATGTAACGTTATAGTTAACGGTTTGATTAAGATTATCTACATTATTTATATGGACATTTGTCCCTCCATTTTGGTTAACAACAGCAGGATTAGTAGGCACACTATTTAAAGGTACTTGTTGTAATTCATTTATCAATTTATTTATCCTCCATTCATAGATTTAATGTATCTACGTGATCTATGTGAACATTTTTTGGTCCATACTGATTTACAATGGTAGGGTTATTTATTATCTGTGTCACATTCTGTGTTGATGATCCAGTTGAAGTGTTATCATTAATAATTTCCGGGTCAGATGTTTCTTCTTCGAAGGATTCACTGTTTTTCACAAAATCTGTATTCTCATCTTTTTCAGCATTAATCAAAATTACATTTAACGGGCGGGTAATCCCACATCCCACATTACTTACAAAATTCCATTCTGAATTAGGTAATTCTTTAGTATTCCAAGATTCAAATGTACTACGACCCAGCGTATTATCTTTTCGTTCCAATAAAATATAGTGTAACACACCTAAAAGGAATGGCTCAAACTCAATATCTGATAATTTAATTAAGTTAGATTTAGTTACGTTTTCCCCATTCCTGCAAATATAGAATAAATCTTCATCTTTGATATCAGTATCATGTTCAATAACATCCAACAAAGCCTTTATAAGCCACTCAATTTTTGCTGAATTTTCAACGGATAGATACTCATTTGTAAACACAAACATCCTATTAAGAGTGTCGAAATATTTGGTTTTTATAGCATTGTCAAAACTATTATACGTGGAAACATCACTGAAAGGAATATACGTGCCCCCATTCTTTTTGCAGGACTTATATTCGGATATGCTTTTTTTAAATGAATCAATGTAGGGATTTTCATTTTGTCCTGTAACTACATAGATTAGACCTTTCATAACATCAGTTTCATTAAGACCATCCGTGCCACCTAAAAACTTATCTCGAGCTTTGCGCCTTAATCGTGTTGCTTGCAGCAACAGTACAAAAAAATTACCACCACAAAGATATGGAATGTTATTCATAAATCTATACCCTCACCCTTTTCAAAATAGTAACTGTATCAACTAAAGTAACCATTGATTGCTCTTGCAGGTAACTGTATCTACTATAAGCTAATAGTAGAGAATGAAAGATTACAAGGAGATATACCTAAAAAACATTTTGATAATAGTATAGCAGAAAATATTGTAATATTCTATTGTTTTTACCAAAATTTATTAATATTTATATGTGGGAATTTCCTTGCATGAGTCAGCTTTCTCTTAACAAATTATGATGACCTCATAGGAGTAAAATCCATAAAATGAGAAAGGAACACAAATGATGAAAGAAGAATTAAACCTCGACTGCAAGCGTGTTTGTGACATTAGTGCTGACCTCAAGACTATTGTAATTCGCAAAAAAGACTGCATGACAATAATTACAGCAAATCCTGATGGGACACTTAATATAACCCATCAACGTGTACAAGCAATAGAATAATCCTATCAGATATTAATTTAATAACTGGAATCCGCCAGAACGCAAAAGACGGCCGTGCGGGACACTTTTATAGGTGTTCCCCCATGCCGTCTTTTCATTTTGTGGATTTCACGGCTCCTGCGGATTTCAAAAAAATTTGAAAACCAAAGGAGTAAATCATGGAAAAACAAGAACGCTACATCACAATCGACGGAAAAGAAATCCCTGTTACAGAGGAAGTTTACAGAGCATACAAACAACCTCTTTGGGCAGAACACAAACGTAAAGAAAGAGAAAAACGCTGTATTATCAGCAATGGTAAAGGTAGCACAAAACGCTGCATGGATGACTGCAGTAAATGCAAAAAGCAACGTACAGGCAGTGTACTGTCACTGGATAGGTTTGAAGAAGAATATGGATTTGAACCATCTGAAAATGTGGACATCGCTGATATGTTACTCGACAAAATGCTATTAGAAGAGCTATTTTCTGCTTTAGAGGAACTTGACCCTGACAACCTCAGAATTTTAAAGCTATTCAGTATTGGCAAGTCCGAACGTGAAATTGCTGACATTGTTGGAAAGTCACAAAAAACAATTAACAAAAGAAAGACTAAGCTATTCGCACAACTTAGGGAACGCTTAAAAGATTTTTACTATTAATTACTTATACAAGCCCTCTGATGTCTTGTTATATCAGAGGGCAATACATTTAAAAAGAATTTTTAAAATTTGGTACTCAATTTTACATATCTTGTCCTTTGGTTATTGAGGGAAATAAAAACAACCCTTGAACGGAGGTAAAAATGAATACAAAGACAAAACAAACAGACACCGAACAATGCAGCTCTGAAATTGATGAAGAATTAGCAGATGTTCTAATTGCAATCAGTGTGGTGTCAAAACGATTGGCAAGAAAGTTAACAGCACTTTCAGGACAAGAGGAAGGAGGAAAGCCAGATGAGCAAGATGAATGAATTATCTCTTCTAATCACTGAACTTAAAAACTGTGGTGAAGCCCTCATAAGTATATCAGAATCCCTGACTGACTTATTTAGTGGTACCGGTGAACCTTTAGAAAAAGAAGCACAAGCTCCAAAAGAAAAAGCTCTTACTTTAGAGGAAGTCCGAGCCGTTCTTGCAGACAAATCTCGCAATGGGCATACATCAGAAGTTCGAGCATTGCTTGAAAAGTATGGTGCTACTAAGCTATCGCAAATTAATCCGGCACAGTATTCAGCAGTGCTTGCAGAAGCTGAGGTGTTGGGAAATGGGTAAACATGCTCTGCTTTCAGCCTCCTCTTCCCATAGATGGTTAAACTGCCCGCCATCAGCAAGGCTATGTGAAAGTTATGAGGATAAAGGCAGCGACTATGCAGCTCAAGGCACAGATGCACACACCCTTTGCGAATACAAGTTAAAAGTCGCCCTAGGTATATCAGCTAAAAACCCTACTCCCCACCTCTCCTATTACGATGAAGAGATGAAAGAATGTGCTGAGAACTATGCTGCCTACATAATTGAATTGGTTGAAGCAGCTAAACAAAAATGTACCGACCCTGCTGTCCTTATAGAGCAACGACTTGACTTCTCAAATTATGTTGAGAGTGGTTTTGGTACAGGCGACTGCTTAGTGATTGCAGATGGAACTCTTCATGTTGTGGATTACAAACATGGTCAGGGCTTACTTGTAGAAGCTGAAGGTAATACTCAGATGATGCTTTATGCCATAGGGAGTTTAGAAATCTTCGATTGCATCTACGACATTGATACGGTTTCCATGACCATATACCAACCCCGAAGAGATAACATATCAACCTACACTGTATCAAAAGAAGTCTTATATCAATGGGCAGAGGAAGTCCTTAAACCGGCAGCAGTGCTTGCTTATGCCGGTGAAGGCAAATATAACTGCGGTGAATGGTGCCAATTTTGTAGAGCAAAGCATGACTGCCGTGAAAGAGCTGAACACAATATGGAACTCGCCAAGTATGACTTCAAACTTCCACCTCTCCTTACTGATGATGAGCTTGCATCAATACTTTTAAAGATTGATGAACTCGTTAACTGGGCTGGAGATATCAAAGAGTTTGCTCTATCACAGGCATTAAAGGGAGTGAAATTTGAAGGGTTCAAAGTTGTGGAGGGTCGCTCCAATCGCAAATACACAGATGAAGACATGGTTGCAAAAGCAGTAAGCAATGCAGGTTTTGACCCGTACGAACATAAGGTTCTCGGTATCACCGCAATGACCGCCCTTATAGGAAAAAAACAATTCGAAGAAATCCTTGGAAACTACACTGTCAAACCACCTGGGAGACCAACGCTTACACCGGAAAGTGATAAAAGACCGGCAATAAATACAGCAAAACAAGACTTTAATGAAAAATAAGGAGGAAAAATTAATGTCAAATAATACAAACAAAGTAAACAACAACCCTACTAAAGTAATAACAGGTACAAACACTCGCTGGTCATATGCAAATGTATGGGAAGCAAAATCAATAAACGGAGGTACTCCTAAGTTTTCAGTATCTCTCATCATCCCTAAGTCAGATACTCGCACAGAAGCAAAAATAAAAGCTGCCATTGAATCCGCTTACCGTGAAGGTGAATCAAGATTAAAAGGTAATGCAAAATCAGTTCCTGCACTTTCTACAATCAAGACTCCCCTGCGTGATGGTGATGCTGAAAGGCCAGACGATGAGGCCTATGCAAATTCCTATTTCATCAATGCTAACTCTTCAACTGCACCTGGAATTGTTGATGCAGATTTAAATGTTATTCTTACACGCTCTGAAGTTTATAGCGGCGTATACGGTAGAGCAAGTATTAACTTTTACGCATTTAACTCAAACGGAAATAAAGGAATAGCTTGTGGATTAAATAATCTTCAAAAAATTCGTGACGGTGAGCCTCTTGGTGGCAAAACAAATGCTGAAGATGATTTTGCTACTGACCTTGATGAAGACTTTCTTTCTTAACAATTAATAACTATGGGTGGCGAGGTTTAGTCCTCTCTGCCCTATTTCTATAAGAAAAGGAGCATTATATGCAAACTTTAGAAATTGATATTGAAAGCTTTAGCAGTGTAAATCTAAATAAGTCGGGTGTTTATCGCTATGTTGAAGCTGATGACTTTGAAATTTTGTTACTTGGCTATTCAGTTGATGGTGGTGATGTTCAGGTAGTTGACCTTGTCAATAAAGAGAAGGTGCCTGATGAAATTATAAATGCTCTTACAGACCCTTCTGTTTTAAAGTGGGCATATAATTCAAACTTTGAACGAATTTGCCTGTCCAGATGGTTAGGCTTGCCTACAGGTCAATACTTAAACCCTAAGTCGTGGCGATGCACAATGATTTGGGCTGCATATATGGGACTTCCCCTCTCTCTTGAAGGTGCAGGTGCTGTATTGGGTCTTGAGAAACAAAAACTTGCAGAAGGAAAAGATCTTATTCGCTATTTTTGTACACCTTGTAAGCCCACAAATACAAACGAACACAGAACAAGAAATCTTTCAATCCATGCTCCGGAAAAATGGGCTGCATTTAAAGAATATAACCTAAGAGATGTGGAAGTAGAAATGGCTATTCAAGAAAAACTTTCAAAGTTTCCGTTGCCTGATTTTGTATGGGCTGAATATCACTTAGATCAACAAATAAATGACCGGGGTGTAGCTTTAGATATGGAATTTGTAAATTGTGCTATTGAAGCAGACAAAAGCTCCCGCTCCGAACTACTTAGAAAAATGGAAACATTAACTGCCCTTGATAACCCTAATTCAGTACAACAGTTAAAAGAATGGTTAGCTGATAACGGTCTTAAAACTGAAACCCTCGATAAAAAAGCAGTTGCAGAGCTATTGGAATCCGCCCCTACCCCACTTGGTGAAGTGCTTATACTTAGGCAACAATTAGCAAAATCATCAATTAAGAAGTATCAAGCTATGGAAAATGCAGTATGCTCTGATGGCCGAGCTCGCGGGATGTTTCAATTCTATGGAGCTAACAGAACGGGACGATTTTCAGGCAGAAATATTCAATTGCAAAACCTTCCGCAAAACCATATCCCTGATTTAGAACAGGCTCGTGCCTTGGTTCGAAGCGGAAATTTTACAGCTTTAGAAATGCTTTATGATTCTGTGCCTGAGGTTTTGTCAGAGCTTATCCGTACCGCTTTTATTCCCGAAGAAGGCTATAAATTCATCGTTGCTGACTTTTCATCTATAGAGAGAGTTGTGTTAGCATGGCTCGCAGGTGAAAAATGGGTGCTTGATGCTTACAGTGCAAAAAAAGATTTATACACAGCAACCGCAAGTCAAATGTTTAATGTGCCTATTGAAGAGATTAATAAAAAAAGTCCCCTTAGGCAAAAAGGTAAGGTAGCAGATTTGGCCTGTGGTTATGGAGGCTCAACGGGTGCTCTTGTAGCAATGGGTGCTCTTGAAATGGGTCTGACTGAAGATGAGCTTAAACCGCTTGTTAATGCTTGGAGGGCTGCCAATCCAAGAATAGTAAGATTTTGGTGGGATGTTGATCGTGCTACTTTAAAAGCAGTAAAGGATAGAACTATAACAGAAACACACGGCATCCGTTTTTCTTATGAAAGCGGAATGTTACTTATAACTCTCCCTTCTGGCAGACGGCTAACCTATGTAAAACCGCGTATCGGCACAAATCAATTTGATTCAGAGTGCGTCACATATGAAGGTGTCGGAGGAACAAAGAAATGGGAACGAATACAATCCTACGGTCCGAAATTCGTTGAAAATATTGTTCAAGCAATAAGCAGAGACCTGCTTTGCTTTGCATTAGAAAATCTAAAATACTACTCAATCGTTATGCACATTCATGATGAAATTGTCATAGAAGCTGAACAAGAAACTTCAGTTGACTCAATATGTAAACAAATGAGCCAAATACCACCATGGGCAAAAGGTCTTTTACTTAGGGCTGATGGATATGATTCAAATTTTTATAAAAAAGATTAAAAATGGGTACTCAAAACTATTAGTCCTGTCCTATGGATTTTAGTAGGCAATAATGCCTCAAAGATTGGAGGTTCATATATGTTTTATGTAAAAGAAAAATTAAGTGATACCGCTTTTGTCACTGTAGAAATCCATGATGACAATGTGTTCTGCAACTGCCCTGCTTGCGGATGCGAGATTGAAATTGACCTTACAGAACTGTTTAGCGATGGTGATAGTGATTTGTACGGCACTGCAGTTTATTGCTCTGAATGCAGCAAGTCAAGATTGGAGGCTTTCTATGAATAGTGAAATGCAAATCTTTAATAACAGTGAATTTGGTGCGTTAGGTGTAATGATGATTAATGGCAAAGCATATTTCCCCGCAACAGATTGTGCCAACATACTTGGTTACGTTAAAGCACGTAATGCAATTGAACGACATTGCAAGGGAGCCCTGAAACAGGGCATCCTTACAAATGGCGGCATGCAAGAGAAAATCTTCATCCCCGAAGGTGACCTCTACCGCCTAATTGTCCGTTCTAATCTTCCTAATGCCATACGTTTTGAAAGTTGGGTGTTTGATGAGGTTCTCCCCTCTATCCGCAAACATGGTGCGTATATAACGCCGGTTACAATTGACAAAATACTTGCTAATCCCGACTTTGGCATTAGACTTTTAACGCAGCTAAAGGAAGAACAGGCAAAGAATTTCGAACTTGCCGCACAAAACGAGGACTTGGCAATAAGGCTCAATGAATCTGAAATGTTTTGGACAATTATGAAGTTTAATCAGCACTTCAATATGAGATGGGACATGAAGACCTGTCAATGTAACGGTCGGGCAGCATCAGCTTACTCACGCCGACACGGTTATGAAATTCAAAAGTGCAAAACAAATGATGACCGTTTTGAATTCACTAACAGTTATGCTTATGAAGTGTTGGAGAATCTGTTCCTCCCCAAGAAAAGTGAGGGCTGACTATGAGTATAGAAAAAGTTAATGCAGAAGGTTATTACGACCCTACCGCTCATGAAGCATTAACAGCTATTGAAAAGTTAGAAAAGGCTCAAGCAAGAACATACAGGCCAATGGTATATATTTGTTCTCCATATTCCGGGAATGTTGAAGTCAACAGTGAATCTGCAAGGCGGTACAGCAGGTTTGCTGTATATATGGGATGTATACCGATTACTCCGCACCTGTTTTTTACACAATTTTTAGATGACAATTACAAGGAAGAACGTGAATTAGGTCTTTTCTTTGGAAACGTACTAATGTCCAAATGTTCTGAATTATGGGTTTTTGGCAGCACTATCTCTTCCGGTATGAGTTCAGAAATTCTAAGGGCTAAAAGGAAGAAATATACCATCAGATATTTTTCTGATGATTGCAAGGAGGTCTTGTAATGAAGATTTCTTACGGTAACAGCCGCATGGATAAGAAGTGGAAAAACAGCGATATTTCATGGGATGATTTTTGTACTCGAGTAAGCTCAACTCTTCGGACTACTGAAACCGTGGAAGAATATCGCAAGTTAAAAAAAGCACAACAAGATAGTATAAAAGATATTGGCGGTTATGTGGCAGGCCACTTAAAAGAAAGTCGCAGGAAAAAAGGATTCGTGCTTTGCCGCTCCATGATTTTACTTGATATGGACTATGGAACTCCAAATGTATGGGATGAAGTGATTATGAAATGCACCTTCAAGTGCTGCGCCTACTCCACCCATAAACATACATCGGAAAAGCCTCGTATACGTCTTGCAATCCCACTTTCCCGTGAAATAAGTGAAGTAGAATATCCTGCTGTGTCTCGAATGGTTGCAAAGGAAATTGCAATTGATTTATTTGATGATACAACTTATGAGGCACATAGACTCATGTACTGGCCTTCCACCTCAATGAACGGTGAGTTTTTGTTTAAGAAAAAAGATGGTAATTTATTAGACCCTGATATTTATCTTAACCAATATGATAATTGGCAGGACGAATCTACTTGGCCACGCTCCAGCCGCCAATCTGAAGTTATACGAAGCCGTGTCAATGAAGCCGGTGATCCTTTAACAAAACCGGGCATCATCGGTGCCTTCAACCGTGCTTACACCGTGGAAGAAGCAATTGATACATATATTTCTGATGTTTATGAACCCTCTGCAATGAACGGAAGATATGACTACATCCCAGCAGATAGCAGTGCAGGCGTGGTTATTTATGATAGTAAATTTGCTTACAGTCACCATGCTACCGACCCTGTTTGCGGGAAACTACTTAATGCTTTTGACTTAATCAGGCTCCATAAATTCAGAAGTCTTGATGATAAGTCAACCGAAGATACACCGGTTAATAAGCTACCTTCTTATAAATCAATGACCGAACTTGCTTCTAAGGACGAAAAAGTTAAGCTTCTCTTAGCTGAAGAACGAAAGGTTCAGGCTTCCACTGATTTTACAGAAAATAATGATAATTATGACTGGGAGAAAAATCTTGAATATGAGCCTCGCTCAACTATTATTAAAAACTCACTTGGGAATCTACTTCTTATTCTAAAAAATGATTCAAACCTTCAAGGCATCAGATATAACAAGCTGGCAAACCAAATATATGGCGACGACAATCTCCCCTGGTCAAGACCGCATCTGTCTTGGAGGGATGCAGATAATGCACAGCTTATGGCATATTTAGATAGAAGTTACGGCACTTTCTCATCTCGCAACTATGAACTTGCACTTACAAAAGTTGCAGATGACCGTGCATACCATCCAATAAAAGAATATTTAGACTCTCTTCCCAAATGGGATGGTTTTAAGCGAATAGACACCCTGCTTGTTGAATATTTCGGTGCTGAAGACTCTGATTACACAAGGATGGTAACAAGAAAAACCCTTACAGCTGCAGTTGCCCGAATATATCATCCGGGTATTAAATATGACTCCATGCTTGTATTAAACGGTCAAACCGACTTGGGTAAGTCCACCTTCTTTGCAAGACTTGCGGGAGACTGGTTTTCAGACAGCCTTAACTTTAACGACATGGGTAAAGGCAAAGATGCTGCAGAAAAAATTCAAGGGGTATGGATTGTTGAGATACCTGAACTTGCTGGGCTTTCAAAAATGGATGTCAATAATATTAAAGGATTTCTGTCAAGACAAGATGACCAGTATCGTCCCTCCTATGGTCGAACGGTGGAAAGCCATCTTAGACAATGTATTATTGTGGGTTCCACAAATGCTGAAAGTGCAGGCTTCCTTCGTGATGTCACAGGAAATCGCCGCTTTTGGGTTGTGCGTGTTAAGGGCTGCAATAAAAAAGGGTGGGACTTACCCGAAGAAGATGTCCCCCAGATATGGGCTGAAGCAAAATATAACTTTAACCATGGTGAAAAGCTCTATCTTGACGGGAGTGTTGCTCTTCAAGCAAGAGTTGAGCAAACAGCAGCGCTTGAAACCGATGAGCGTGAAGGTGTAGTTCGTGAATATTTAGAAATGCTTTTACCTGAAGACTGGTATGACATGGATTTATACAGCCGTAAAAACTACTTTCAATCAATCGACGACCCGCTTAGACCAAAAGGCATATATCAACGGGAGTTTGTAAGCAACATGGAAATCTGGTGTGAGTGCTTTGGTAATGACCGTGGTAAGTTTGAAAAACAAACTGACAGCTATAAAATCAAGCTTATCATGCAAAAAATCGGTGATTGGACATATGCCAGTCAAAAAAAGAAAATCAAGGGATATGGTGCCCAGTATGTTTGGATAAGACATAATGATGGAACCGAAATTCTCTAACCTTGGAACTCTTAGAACCTTGAAATTTCAAACCCTTATCCAGTAGTTCCATAGTTCCTATATATATAATATATATGTATATAGGTAAGGAAAGCTCGCCTGCACACGTATATACGCGCGTATAGGCTATATGGAATTCATGGAACTTCTTGGAACTTGGAACCTTAGAACCAAATAGAAAGGATTTTGTATGAGAGAAAAGACAATAGAAATAAAATTAAGGGACGCAGTAAAGTCCATGGGAGGCATCGCACTTAAGTTTATGTCACCAAGTTTTGATGGTATGCCTGACCGATTAGTGCTACTCCCCCATGGAAAGCTTGCATTTATAGAACTAAAAGCTACTGGAAAGAAACTGCGTCCACTACAAGAAAAAAGGAAAATACAACTTGAAGCATTAGGTTTTTTAGTATTCGTAATAGATGACCCTGAACAGATTGGAGGAATTATTAATGAAATACAAACCTCATGATTATCAAATATATGCTACCAATTTCATATTAGAAAATCCAATCTCTGCAATATTTTTAGATATGGGGCTTGGCAAGAGTGTTATTACTCTTTCTTCAATTTTCGAACTTGCACTGGATAGCTTTCTTATCCGTAAAACACTTGTTATTGCGCCCCTTAGAGTCGCAAGAGATACATGGCCTGCAGAAATTGAAAAATGGGATCATCTAAAAGGACTAACCTATTCAACAGCAATAGGTACAGAAAAGGAAAGAAAAAGTGCCTTGATGCAAAAGGTTGATATCTACCTTATCAACAGAGAAAATGTTGACTGGCTTGTAAATAGAAGTGGTCTTCTCTTTGACTATGAAATGATAGTGGTTGATGAGCTTTCATCCTTTAAGGCATATAGCTCAAGACGGTTTAAAGCTCTTCGCAGTGTTCGTCCTAAGGTGAAACGCATCGTAGGATTAACAGGAACTCCATCTGGAAACGGTCTGATGGATTTGTGGGCTGAAATCGGCATACTTGATATGGGACAGCGTCTTGGACGCTTCATCACTCACTATAGGAATAAGTATTTTACCCCTGATAAGAGAAATCAAAACATAATATTTTCATATAAGCCTCTGCCCGGTTCTGAAGATGAGATTTACCGTTTAATTTCAGATATAACCATAAGCATGAAAAGTACGGACTACCTAAAGATGCCTGAATGTATCATAAACGAAATACCCGTAAGGTTATCGGATAAAGAAATGAAAATCTACGACACCATGAAAAAACAGCTTGTATTCTCTTTTAAAGATAAAGAAGTTGATGCTGTAAGTGCTGCAAGTCTGTCAAACAAGCTGCTTCAAATGGCTAATGGTGCTGTTTATGCGGATGATGGTTCAGTTGTACCTATACATGACAGAAAGCTTGAAGCTTTGGAGGATGTTATAGAAGCTGCCAATGATAAGCCTGTTTTAATAGCTTACTGGTATAAACATGACATCGAAAGAATTCAAAAGTGCTTCACTGTCACTAAGCTTGATACTGCTGATTCCATAAAAGCATGGAACAGCGGCGAAATACCTGTTGCTATCATTCATCCAGCATCAGCCGGTCATGGTTTAAATCTACAGACAGGTGGTTCAACACTTGTATGGTTCGGACTGACATGGAGCTTAGAACTTTATCAGCAAACCAATGCAAGGCTATGGAGACAAGGTCAAAATGAAACGGTAGTAATTCACCACATCATTACAAAAGGAACCATTGATGAGCATGTGATGAGGGCTCTAAAAAATAAAGATAAAACACAATCTGCATTAATTGAAGCAGTAAAAGCAAATTTAAAGGAGGCACATTATGAGTAATAACTGTTTTGCATACGGAAACAAGGGTTGTAAAATTCTAAAAGAAAAACAATGTAACATCAACACATGTTCCTTTTATAAAACTAAGGAGGAACAAGAAAAAAGTATTAACAAAGCATTTAAGCACATTTCATCTTTAGATACAAAGATTCAAAGAAATATTGCAGATATTTATTTTGAAGGCAACTACCCTTGGTTGGAAGTGTGATACCTATGAATATTAAAGTATACCTAAGCCAAGCTTACCGCATTGACCAAAGAATTAACAGCAAACTTGAGCAAGTGCAATCATTACGAGAACTTGCCTCTAAAGCTACAGCCACACTCAGTGATGATAGAATTAAGGAAACAAGGAACTTTCAGCGAATGGAAGATATTATTTGTAAAATCATAGACCTTGAATCAGAAATCAATACTGATATTGATAAGTTAGTTGATTTAAAATGTGAGATTGTGAAGCTGATAAAATCAATTCCAAATCCTGAACATCAGACAATACTTGAACTTCGTTATTTATGTTTTAAGACTTGGGAACAGATAGCTGTTGATATGAACTACAGCATACATCATTTATATAAAATGCATAATGGTGCGTTGAATTTATGCAATAAACTTTTAAAACATGATACCTAAAGACATAGAATGATACCTTCGTCTTATGATAGTATTATAATCGCAGAACAATATACAAAAGCCTTTGTGGGAAGAAAACCTACAAGGGCTTTAATTATGCCCAAAAGGAGCTGAACTGATGCCATACAAACCAAAGCGTCCCTGTGCTTATCCCGGCTGCGGTCGGCTTGCAGATAGCGAGCAATACTGTGCCGAACATAAGAAACAGATGGATAAACAATATAACCAACATCAAAGAGACCCTAACTCCAACAAACGATACGGCCGTTCATGGAAAAGAATACGTGACCGTTATATAAAAGCACATCCCCTTTGTGAGGAGTGTGAAAAACAAGGAAGGCTAACTCCTGCTGAAGAAATACACCACATCCTTCCCCTATCAAAAGGTGGAGGCAACAACCAAGAGAACCTAATGTCTCTTTGTAAGTCTTGTCACTCATCTATAACTGCAAGGGACGGTGACCGTTGGGGGTAGGAAAATCTCTAAAACTTTTTAAAACGGACAGCGGCGTGGGGCAACATATTAAAAAACGCAGTTTCAAACGTGGGAATAGCGCCAAAATAGCAAAGCGAGGTGAACAGATTGGCAAAAGACGGTACAAATCGAGGTGGTGCTCGTGTAGGTGCGGGGGCAAAAAAGAAGCCGTTAACTGAAAAAATAGCCGACGGCAATCCCGGAGGCAGAAAGTTAACAGTTATAGAATTTAAAGATACTGCAGACCTAAAAGGACTTGAAATGCCTGAACCAAACAAGATGCTCGAGGCTATACAAAAAGATGGTAAAGCACTTGTTGCCAGCGAAATATATAAAGCTACATGGAGATGGCTGAATGAGCGTGGATGTGCTGCTCTCGTATCTCCCCAGCTTTTAGAGAGATATGCAATGAGCGTGGCAAGATGGATTCAATGTGAAGAAGCTGTTACAGAATATGGTTTCTTGGCAAAGCACCCTACAACAGGTAATGCCATACAAAGTCCATACGTAGCCATGGGGCAAAATTACATGAATCAAACAAACCGTCTGTGGATGGAAATTTTTCAGATTGTCAAAGAAAACTGCACCGGTGAATATGCTGGAGCAAATCCTCAAGATGATGTAATGGAGAGATTGCTCAAAGCAAGGAAAGGAAAATAAAAACAGATTGGAGAAATTTATGATATCTTACAAAACAGCAGAAAGTGTCTGCATGGGACACCCGGATAAGCTCTGTGACTTAATCGCTGATAACATCTTGGATGCATGTCTTCGTAAAGACAAAGCTTCTCGAGTAGCGTGTGAAGTAATGGCTACCAAGGGTAAAATTATCGTAGCGGGCGAAATCACCTGCAGCGAGAAAATCAATATTCGCAATGTTGCAAAAAACACACTTAGTGAAGTTGGATACAACCCACTAAAATTTTTGACTTATGTATATGTACACAATCAGAGTACAGATATTGCAACAGGAGTTAATACTGCATTGGAAGCAAGAAACGGTATCAGCGAGCAGTATGGCTCAATAGGAGCTGGTGATCAAGGAACAATGTACGGTTATGCCACAAAAGAAACAAAAGAGATGCTTCCCCTGCCTCTTGTACTTTCTCATCGCATTGTTAAACGAATTGATGATTGTCGCAAAGGAAAACTTATAAAAGGTATATTCCCTGATGGCAAAGCTCAGGTTACTGTAGAATATGAAAATGATACGCCGATGCGAGTTAAGACCATTGTTGTATCCGTACAACATGATAAGGATAAAATGCAGGATGAACTTAAGGCAGATATTCTTAACAATGTCTTATGGCAGTGTTTTGAAGATTTCCCTTTTGATGATAAAACTGAAATACTCATAAATCCTTCAGGTAGATTTGTGGAAGGCGGACCTTCAGCGGACACAGGCCTTACCGGAAGAAAAATCATGGTCGATACTTATGGTGGACTTGCATCCCACGGTGGAGGTGCCCTTTGTGGCAAAGATCCTACCAAGGTTGACAGAAGCGGCGCTTACATGGCTCGTTATATAGCAAAACATATAGTATGGTGCGATTATGCTAAGAAATGTGAAGTTAATATTTCATATGCCATTGGTAAAGCGAACCCAGTGGCATTTTCAATAAATACATTTGGAACCGGTACTGTTTCTGATGAAATATTAGCCCTTGCTGCACAGGATGTTTTTAATTTAAGACCAGCAGCAATCATTGAAAAGCTGCGACTAAGAAATGTACATTACTCTAATACAGCAGTATACGGGCACTTTAACAGTTTCCTATTCCCTTGGGAGGATGTAAATAAATTCAATGAATTAATAAAGGCGGTGGAAAAGTATGTTGATTGAAAAGATTAAAACTAAACAGCTCATCCCTGCCGAATATAACCCGAGGAAGGATTTAAAACCCGGTGACCCAGAATACGAAAAACTTAAACGCTCCTTAGAAGAATTTGGATATGTAGAACCAGTTATATGGAATAAAACCACTGGCAGAGTTATAGGAGGTCACCAGCGCCTTAAAATTTTACTCAGCATGGGCATGGATGAAATTGAATGTGTAGTTGTTGAAATGAACGAAGAAAAGGAAAAGGCGCTTAATATCGCACTGAATAAAGTAAGCGGTGATTGGGATAAAGATAAATTAGCACTCCTTATAACTGATTTAAGTGCTTCAGATTTTGATGTATCTTTGACAGGATTTGACCTTGGAGAGTTAGATGACCTTTTCAAGGATTCTCTTAAAGATAAAATACAAGAAGATGATTTTGATGTGGACAGCGAGCTTAAAAAGCCCGCTGTTTCTCATTTAGGAGATATTTGGATGCTTGGGCAGCACAGACTAATCTGCGGAGATTCCACTAAGGCTGACACTTTCACTATGCTGATGGATGAAAAAACTGCCAATCTGGTAGTTACCGACCCTCCGTACAATGTGAATTACGAAGGGACTGCCGGTAAAATCAAAAATGATAATATGAATAACGAAGCATTCTATGATTTTCTCTTTGCGGCATTCACAAACACCGAAGCCGCAATGTCAAAGGATGCTTCTATTTATGTGTTCCATGCCGATACTGAAGGGCTAAATTTTAGAAAAGCATTCTCTGATGCTGGCTTTTATCTTTCCGGTACTTGCATCTGGAAAAAGCAGTCACTTGTTCTTGGTCGCTCCCCTTATCAGTGGCAGCATGAACCGGTGCTCTTTGGTTGGAAAAAGAAAGGAAAGCACCTCTGGTACTCAGACCGCAAGCAGACAACTATCTGGGAATTTGAAAAGCCAAAGAAAAGTGCTGACCATCCAACCATGAAACCTGTGGCTTTAGTAGCTTACCCTATTATGAATTCAAGCTTAACTAATTGTATCATACTTGACCCCTTTGGAGGTTCAGGAAGTACGCTCATTGCCTGTGAGCAGACAGACAGAATCTGCTACACCATTGAACTTGATGAGAAGTACTGTGATGTTATTGTGAAAAGATATATTGAACAGATTGGAAATGACAATAATGTTTTTTGCATCAGAGATAACAAACAATTTACTTATAAAGAATTAACAGAGTTACAGACATGATAAAAAGCATTTCATATACACAGGAAGAAATAATTAAAAATATACTTGAACTTCATTCTAAAGACAACAAGATAGATTGTGACCCCACCTATTCCAAAGGTTGCTTTTATAAAAACACAGATATAGAGGAGCCGATATACAAATACGATATCAATCCACAAATGGAAGGAGTAATAAAAGCAAATGCTGAAAAACTTCCTCTTTTAGATTGCAGTTTGAATACCATTATATTTGACCCTCCGTTTCTTGCTACTACAGGAAGTAGCCTTAATAAAGCTGATAACAGCAATATTATCAATAAGCGTTTTGGTGTTTATGACAATGAAATGTCTTTGTTTAAGTTTTACAAAAATGCAATGAAGGAGTTTTACAGAGTTTTAAAACCGGATGGCATATTGATTTTCAAATGCCAGGATAAAGTTAGCAGTGGCAAGCAGTATTTCAGTCACTGCTTTATATATAACACAGCAATTGACTTAGGGTTTTATCCTGTTGATTTGTTTATTTTACTTTCTAAAAACAGGATCATTGCAAAATGGCAGCAAAATCAAAAACATGCCCGCAAGTATCATTCATACTTTTGGGTGCTTAAAAAATGCAACATCAAAACATTATACAGCGAGGTGGATGCGGATGATTAAACTGACACTCGGTTCGCTTTTTGATGGCAGCGGTGGCTTCCCTTTAGGTGGACTTCTCTGTGGCATAGAGCCTTTATGGGCTTCTGAAATTGAACCATTTCCTATACGGGTTACAACAAAACGAATCACTCAGATGAAGCATTATGGGGATATAAATAAACTAAACGGTGCAGAACTTCCGCCAGTAGATATAATTACTTTTGGCTCGCCCTGCACTGATATGAGTGTTGCAGGTAAAAGAGTTGGTCTTGGAGGAGAACAATCCATGCTTTTTTATGAAGCAATACGAATTATAAAAGAAATGAGGAATAAAACTAATGGACAATATCCAAGGTACGCAGTCTGGGAAAATGTCCCTGGTGCCTTCTCATCAAATAAAGGAGAAGATTTCAAGGCAGTCCTTGAAGCAATCATCCGCATCAAAGAACCGAACACCTCGGTGCCTCTCCCTGAAAAGGGGCGATGGCCTTATGCAGATTTACTCCTGGGAGACGGATGGAGTGTGGCTTACAGAACTATTGATGCGCAATACTTCGGAGTACCCCAACGCCGTCGAAGAATCTTTCTTGTCGCAGATTTTGCAGGCGGATGTGCCGGAGAAATACTATTTGAGCAAAAAGGCATGTCAAGGAATTATACGCCGAGCGGAAGCCCGTGGAAAAGAACTGCCGGGGATGTTAAAGACTGCTCTGGAAAAACAGGCAGTAGCATAAATAACCAAGACGGAAATGTGATGTCCTTTGAACCGGGTGCTGTTTCACGAATTGGTGGACATACGGATGAAAACATAAGCGGAACAATTCGAGCAAGTATGGGAGATAATCAAACAGCTGTTGTTATAGAAAATCACCCTACCGACAGTCGTATAAAACTTTCTGAGGATAATAAGGTACAGACACTTACTTCACGTATGGGAACCGGAGGAGGTAATGTGCCACTTGTTATGAACGAGCGGCAATATGCTCTTACAGTGGGTGAAAATATTGCTAATACACTCACAAGCACAGATTATAAAGGAACTCAATGTGTATTTGAACCAACTCCTAAAACTTTAAAAATCCGCTCCGGCTGTGAAGGGGGCGGTAAGGGTGCATTGATACAAGAAGATAAGTCTGCTACCCTTGGTTGCAACAATGACCAGACTGTTTTTGTACCTGCTGCATATGGCATTTGTTCTGATAACAGCAATTCCATGAAGTCAAGCAATCCTCACAGTGGTATATATAAAGCAGATACTTCTAAAACCATTGATGCCAATGGTGGAAATCCGGGATGCAACCAAGGAGGAATTGCAGTGGTTTCTTTGCAAGGCTCCATGATTGGAAGAGAAGATAAAAACGGTCCCCAAGGCAATGGAATAAATGATGACATTTGTTTTACTCTTAATACTGTTGATAGGCATAGTGTTGTATATGCCATTGATAGAGAAACTTTCAACTGTGGACAGAAGTTTGCCAGAAATTTAGGGATAACTGAAGACAGTGTTGCCTCAACATTAAATGCTCAGGGTCCATCAGCTGTTGCACAACCTTATCAGAGTATCAGTGGCACTATATCAGCAGGAGCACATCCCAGTGGTTTTAATGGTCAAGATGCGTTAAATGATATGCTTATTCCTGTTAAGGTAAACAATGACCCTAATTATATTGTCAGAAGACTTACACCAACAGAATGTGCAAGGCTTCAAGGCTTCCCCGATTATTGGTGTGCTGACCTTGGCACAGAAAATCCAACGGAAGATGAAATTTTATTCTGGACTGAAGTTTGGGAAACTCACCGTAAAATTATTGGGAAAAGCAGCAAGCCTAAAACAAGGAAACAAATTATAAAATGGCTGAAAGATCCTCATTCTGATGCTGCAGAATATAAAATGTGGGGCAATGGCGTTGCTCTTCCCTGCGTATGCTTTATTATGGCAGGCATTGTATCATCTGCACAAAATAACATTGATTAAACAAATAACATTTTTACAGAAAGTTGTAAAAAACACTTGCTATATACATCCTTTAGAGTGATATATGTACTACCAAAAAGAAAGGTGGTATGGAAATGAAAATAAATTACAATGTTACAGGAAAAGAACGAAAGGCATTAGTTGAAGTATTAAGCAAAGAACTGAATATTACAGCAAAATACATGGGTGCTCCAACATTTGCTTACATGGTTGAAAATTACACGATTAACAAAAACGGAATTTTGGAAGGTGAAGATAATTCAGTGCTTGTTTCTAACCTTTTAGGACTTTATGACTTTAAGGCGATAACAGAAGAATATGACAATCCCCTTCTCCAAGTGGAGCCAGTTCCTTTTGATTTGCAAATACCCTATGAAGAACCTGAGGCATATGGAATACATGAAAAAAGGGATGACTTGCCATACTTGACCGTAGAAATGCCAAGAGAATATTTTACTGAAGTTGCCCTTGATAACCTAAAGAAAATATTAAGCAGCAAAGAAGAGCTAATTAAAAAAGCCATTGGAGCAGACAGTATTCCGGTAGTTGAGGGAGAAAAGATAATTAGTTTCCCTTGGTTTATAGGTGAACATAGCTCAGATGAAGTAAAGGCATACACTCGTTTTGTAGCAGCACTTTCTAAAATGGCAAAGACACAAAAAAGAATTAATGCAACTGAAAAGAATGTGGAAAATGAAAAATATGCATTTAGGTGTTTCCTTCTAAGACTAGGTTTTATAGGAGAAGAATACAAGGATGAAAGAAAAATACTTCTTTCAAAATTGTCAGGCAATTCAGCTTTTAAAACTGTGGAGGTTGAACAAAAATGAGAGAAATACAACCGGAAGCTTTAAACCAACTTAAAGGTAATTATCCACCGGGAACGAGAGTTATACTTGTTAGAATGAATGACCCTTATACAAAGCTTCAGCCCGGAGATAAAGGTACTGTCACCAGTGTTGATGACATCGGAACCATTCATGTAAACTGGGACTGCGGAAGCTCCCTTGGGGTAGTCTTTAGTGAAGACGAGTGTAAAAAGTATGTATAAACTGCGGAGAAATACTTGTATTTGTGTCATTTTCGTAAAGATAAAGTGTACAAAACTTATATGTAATACCAGATAAAACCCTTGCTATTAAAGCCTTTTAGAGTGATATATGTACATAACAAAAACACACTAAAAGGAAAGGGGAAAACAAAATGGCAAGCAAAGGATTTTTACAGACAAGATTTGGAATTGAGATTGAGTTTACAGGAATTACGAGAGAAAAGGCAGCCAAGACTGCAGCAGAATTATTACAGGGAACAAAAATAGGAACAAAGGTAACGGCACAGGATGGCAGAGTTTGGGGTTTTGTTTACGACAGCAGTATAAGAGCCCAAAGAAAACAAGAGGGTCAAATTATTTCAGCAGACAATGAATACTGCGTAGAACTTGTAAGCCCCATTTTAACCTACGATGGAGACATTGAAACATTGCAGGAATTGGTAAGAAGGCTCAGAAAAGCAGGAGCATTTACAAACACAACCTGCGGAATTCACGTTCACCTTGACGGAGCTGGTCACACAGCAAGAAGTATAACGAACTTTGTAAACATCATAGCCAGCAAGAACGACCTTTTTTACAAGGCATTAGAAATAGCACCCCAAAGGATGAACTACTGCAAGAAAATGGACAGCACCTTAGTTGAAAAACTAAATAATAAAAGGCAGCCGACCATGAGACAGATTGAGGACATTTGGTACGAAGGTTATTCAGAAAACAGAGGAAACCACTACCACAATAGCCGCTACCACTTTTTAAACCTACACAGCTTTTTTACGGGAAACCATACGGTAGAATTAAGAGGTTATGTGCAGTAAAATATTATGTTCAGTTGATTCGAGAACCTATTAAAACCAGAA
>ENA-UOOR01001812-UOOR01001812.1-fermentation-metagenome-genome-assembly--contig:-NODE-1812-length-23785-cov-105.837000_pt1 | contig 23785 bp, 20 predicted proteins | sample MGYA00245780_ERZ724029 | MGnify/ENA primary metagenome ERZ724029 (study PRJEB28704, sample SAMN03018315) | fermentation metagenome | biome: anthropogenic terrestrial biome; feature: soil... | reverse complement strand
CATCACCGGAAAATGATCGGACGGAAAACGGGCGTATGGCAATTCATTCAGTACGCCGTATTTATTCACTTTCACCCCTTCCGTAACCCATATATAATCAATTCGTCCCTTCATGGGAGAATTCAAGTTCAATGCATTAAACGTTCCTTCCGTCCCGTAAGGCGGCTGCACCGAAATCAAGTAGGAATCTTTCAGCCTTCCGTCATTCCTCAGGATTTGTATGGGTTCATCATCGGGCGTAGCGTTAAAATCCCCGGTGCAGAAAACGGTATTATCTCCGGCAATCTCTTCTATTTTCTTTAAGAGCAACAACGACGAATTTCTTCTAGCTTCACGCCCCTCATGATCGTAATGTGAGTTGAAAACAAAAAACACTTTCCCTGTTTCTTTGTCTTTAAACTTTGCCCATGAACAGATCCTGTTGCAACAGGTAGCATCCCAGCCTTTACCCGGCACGTCAGGGTTTTCAGCAAACCAGAAATCTCCGTTCTCCAACAGATCGAACCTCTCTTTTTTATAAACAATGGCTGAGTGTTCACCAGCATCCTTTCCATCGTCGCGTCCTGAACCGGTGTAAGCATAATTTCCAAGCTCAAGAACATCCGTCAGCTGATGCTTAAACGCCTCCTGTGTACCCACAATATCAAAATCGTGAAAACGAACCAGCCCCTTCACCATCTCCTTGCGATACTTCCAAGCATTCGGATGATCTTTTTTGGTGTCCATCAGGACGTTAAACGTAGCAATATTCATCGTGAGGCTTTTTTTGGTTGTTGAACATCCTATTAAAATTATGCTGAAAAACAGCAGAAAAAAGAACGGTAATCGTTTCATCTGAATATGTTTTAATTATTATGATCGAATTTTAGAAACCGTTTTGAATTTTTTCATCTCCTGTTTTATGCCTACTTTGGGATGAATTTGGATTTTCAGTTCGCACATAATAGCGGGCTATTTTGAAAAAATGAAAATTCAAAACGGTTTTTTAATCCCTCAAAATTACATTTAATTACTATATTTACGAAAAGTATCGTAAAATAAATACCGAATATTCAAGGCCCGAAGACCGCTAAAAAGAATGCTTCTAAATAAGAGAGCCGGGAAAATTATTCCTTAATTTATTCTTTTTTGATGTTATAAAATGCTATTTTTGTGCTCTCAATTGAATTTCCACATTCCTATTAAAGCAAATTTTTCATTTCTTGATCACGGTAACTGAAAATCAATATAATTACTAAATAAAATTTTAAACAAAAACTTTATGAGCTGGCTAATTAAATCTTCTATTGGACGGAAGCTGATTATGAGTATTTCCGGTTTGTTTCTCGTCCTGTTTTTGATGTTTCACAGTTTGATGAATTTCGTAGTTATCCTTTCGGCCGATGCATACAACACCATTGCATCGTTGCTGGGAGCTAACTGGTACGCACTTATTGCAACCGGAATTCTGGCGTTGGGTTTTATTATCCACATTATCTATGCGTCCATCTTAACGCTTCAGAACCAGAAAGCGAGAGGATCAAACAAATACGCTGTTTCACAACCGCAAAAAAATGTCTCGTGGGCATCGAAAAACATGTTCGTTCTGGGTACAATCATCCTGGGATTTTTGGTGCTTCACTTAATCCATTTCTGGTCTAAAATGCAATTGGTAGAGTTGATGCACGGGCACAACTATGCTGCTGCAGGCTACCACGATCCGACGGATGGTGCTTATTTTATCCGTGAACTGTTCACTCAACCTCTTTACAGTATTGTATATATCGTATGGCTTGTTGCGCTATGGTACCACCTCACTCACGGCTTCTGGAGTGCCATGCAAACCCTGGGGTGGAACAACCAGATCTGGCTGCCCCGTCTGAAGAAAATATCCTATGTGGTTGCAACCGTTATTTGCCTGTTGTTCATTTCAGTTCCGGTTTATTATCTGCTCGGCTTTGGCGCCTAATTTTACGTATAAAAATTTAAAAACATTATGATAAACAAAGAAGACGAAACTGCAAAAGTAGAAAACAAAACTACTCTGACAGACAACAAAATAAAGTTGGATTCTAAAATTCCAAAAGGTCCTTTGGCCGAAAAATGGTCATCTTACAAGGCGAACCAAAAACTGGTAAACCCTGCCAACAAGCGCCGACTCGATATAATTGTCGTAGGGACGGGACTTGCCGGAGCATCGGCAGCAGCATCACTGGGCGAGTTGGGATTCAATGTGTTGAATTTCTGCATCCAGGATTCACCTCGCCGCGCCCACTCCATTGCTGCACAGGGAGGGATCAATGCTGCAAAAAACTATCAAAACGATGGTGACTCAGTATACCGCTTGTTCTACGACACGATTAAAGGAGGTGACTACCGCGCACGCGAAGCCAATGTTTACCGCCTAGCCGAAGTTTCCAACAACATCATCGACCAGTGCGTGGCCCAGGGTGTTCCTTTTGCCCGCGAATACGGGGGTTTGCTCGACAACCGCTCCTTCGGGGGTGCGCAGGTATCCCGGACTTTTTATGCCCGCGGACAAACCGGCCAGCAATTGCTCCTGGGTGCTTACAGTGCGTTGAGCCGTGCCGTAAATAAGAAACAAGTAAAACTATATACGCGTTACGAGATGGTTGACCTTGTGATCATCGACGGGCGTGCCCGCGGTATCATAGCCCGTAATCTCGTGACCGGAAAGTTGGAAAGATTTGCTGCTCACGCGGTTGTGATCGCTACCGGCGGATACGGAAATACCTTCTTCCTCTCCACCAATGCCATGACCTCCAACGGATCAGCTGCCTGGCAGTGCTACAAAAAAGGGGCTTATTTTGCCAATCCCTGCATGGCGCAGATTCACCCGACGTGTATTCCTGTTCACGGTGAATTCCAATCGAAACTGACGCTTATGTCGGAATCGTTGCGCAATGACGGCAGGATATGGGTTCCCAGAAAGCTTGAGGATGCTCAGGCTATCCGTGAAGGAAAACTAAGGCCGACAGAAATAAAGGAAGAAGATCGCGATTACTACCTGGAACGCCGCTACCCCGCTTTCGGGAACCTTGTCCCCCGCGACGTGGCATCACGCGCAGCCAAGGAACGCTGCGACGCAGGCTACGGAGTCGGAACAACCGGACTGGCCGTTTATCTTGATTTCGCCGATGCCATCAAACGTCTGGGAAAAGATGTGGTGGAAGCCCGTTACGGGAACCTTTTCCAGATGTATGAAAAGATCGTCGACGACAACCCATATGAAACCCCGATGATGATCTATCCCGCCATCCACTATACCATGGGTGGAATTTGGGTTGATTACGAACTGATGACCTCCATACCCGGACTCTTTGCCATTGGCGAAGCCAACTTCTCCGATCACGGCGCGAACCGCCTGGGCGCCTCCGCATTGATGCAGGGATTAGCCGACGGATATTTTGTTCTGCCCTACACCATACAAAGTTATCTGTCCGACCAGATCAGGGTACCCAGGTTCAGCACCGACAGCCCCGAGTTTGAAAAAGCAGAAAAAGATATTGATGCACGTATGGAAAGGCTCATGAGCATAAAAGGCAACCATTCCGTGGACTACTTCCATAAAAAACTCGGACACATCATGTGGGATTTAGTCGGAATGGGACGTGAAGCAGATGGCTTAAAGAAAGCTATCGAAGAGTTGAAGGTATTGAAAAAGGAGTTCTGGGCAGATGTACGGATACCGGGCGAAAAGAGCTCGTTGAATATTGAGTTGGAAAAAGCACTTCGTCTTGCCGATTTTATCGAAATAGGCGAACTTATGGCTCACGATGCGTTAGACAGAGAAGAATCCTGCGGAGGACATTTCCGTTTGGAACATCAGACAGAAGAAGGGGAAGCCTTACGTCACGACGACCGGTTCTCCTATGTTTCCTGTTGGGAATATCAGGGCGAAGAAAAAGCTCCCGTTATGTACAAAGAACCTCTCGACTATGAATTTATCGTGAGACAACAACGCAATTATAAGTCGTAATTTAAAAATCGTATCATCCTATGGACAAAAATATAAATATCAACGTAAAAGTCTGGCGTCAAAAAGGCCCGAAAGCCAAAGGAAATTTTGAGACCTACGCATTGAAAGAGATCTCGCAGGGCAGTTCATTCCTCGAAATGATGGACATTCTGAACGAACAACTCATCAACGAAGGGAAGGATCCGGTTGTTTTCGATCACGATTGCCGCGAAGGGATTTGCGGAATGTGCAGTTTGTATATCAACGGCCATCCGCACGGACCCGATGAAGACATTACCACCTGCCAGCTCCACATGCGCAAATTCAACGATGGAGACACCATTACGGTTGAGCCTTGGCGTTCAGCGGGATTTCCCGTAATCCGGGACCTGATGGTCGACAGAACAGCTTTCGATAAAATTATCCAGGCTGGTGGCTATGTTTCGGTAAACACCGGTGGTGTTCCCGACGGAAATGCAATTCCAATTCCCAAACATGCCGCAGATGAAGCCATGGATGCTGCCGCCTGTATCGGATGTGGAGCCTGTGTGGCAACCTGCAAAAACGGATCAGCCATGCTTTTCGTTTCGGCAAAAGTGAGCCAGTTGGCTTTGCTCCCGCAAGGACAAGTAGAGCGTGTTAAACGCGCCAAGGCGATGGTAGCAAAAATGGACGAACTCGGCTTCGGTAACTGTACCAATACGGGTGCTTGTGAACAGGAATGTCCCAAGAATATATCCATCAGCCATATCGCCCGCTTGAACCGCGAGTTTCTGAAAGCAAAAATAAAGGACTAATCTGCTCTAAATCGATTTACAAAGCGTTTTGTTCTTGTGCGGAACAGAACGCTTTTCTTTTGTGAGCTAATCCGTAAATAGGATTAATTAACATTCTGGATTTAACTTTTTTCCGTTTTAACTGTCTTACTATATAGATTTGCATTTGCAAACGGTTTGATTATTTACTAAAACACATTAGTTATGAAAACAAAGAAATTATGGATGATCCTCCTGGCCTTTCTGTTGATGGGAGGTACGGTAAGTGCTCAATTACGGTTTGGAATAAGAGGAGAAGTAGGTATCAACAAACCTTCCTTTACCAAGGACGTATATTCAGTAGAAAACATGAATGACTTCAAGGTGGGCCCTACATTGGAATTTATGCTCCCTGTTGTTGATTTTGGAATTGAAGGATCGGTTTTATACAGCAACGAGAAAATGAATATAAAAACCGCAAATGATCAGGGAATCAAAACTGTAGCTGAAGATATCTCCAATCATTCCATCGACGTTCCTGTAAACTTAAAATACAAAATCGGGCTTATCTCCCCGGTAAAAATTTTTCTGGCTGCCGGTCCTTACGCTAATTTCTGGCTAGCGGGGGATGATTTTAAATCTGAAGTCTTTATGGACAAGGTAGAGGCAAAAAAATTTCAAGCAGGCGTTAATCTGGGAGCCGGCCTGGAAGTGATCAACCACGTAGCTGTAGGCTTTAATTACAGGATGAAATTAACCGATGACTACTCTGTATATGAACCCGCCTTTGAAGATATTTTTAATCAGAAGGATGGATTTTGGTCCATTTCCGCTACCCTGTTTTTCTAAATGAAACATGTTGTTTGCTGATGTAATCCTGCCACTTCCCTTAGCCGAATCTTTTACCTACGTTGTTCCTGCAGAGATGCAGGAAAAGATAGGTACCGGATTCAGGGTGGTTGTTCCTTTCGGGAAACGGAAGTATTACACAGCGGTGGTCCTAAGGCTACACCATACGCCGCCAAAAGGAGTTGAAATAAAAGAAATCCATTCCCTCACCGATTCACATCCGGTTGTAAACGAACATCAGATTCGTTTGTGGGAATGGATCTCTTTTTATTATTTGTCACCGCTGGGGGATGTTTATAAGGCAGCCTTGCCATCGATGATGAAGCCACAGGATCTGGAGGAAAGGTATAGATCCAGAACGGAAACCTATATCCGGCTCAACACAGGCATCCATGATATTGACCGGCTTACCGGGCGGTCTAAAAAACAAGCTGAACTTTATCAAGCACTTAGGCAATTATTTTTGGAAGAAGGCAGGGAGAGCATTCCGAAAAAGGAAATTACTGCAAAAACCGGCTACAGCAATACTGTTTTAAAGGGGTTGACGGAGAAAAACATAGTGATCCAGTACCCGGAAGAGGTGAGCCGGATCGATACGCATTTTGTATCATCGCGTAAGGCGTTTAACTTAAATGACCATCAGCAAAAGGCACTGGAAGAGATAAACCGTTCATTTGAAGAAAAAAATGTTTGTCTTTTACACGGGGTTACATCGAGCGGGAAAACCGAAATTTACATCCACCTCATCGAAGAGCAGCTGAATCAAGGGAAACAAACGCTTTATCTGGTTCCCGAAATCGCCCTCACCACACAACTGACTTCACGGCTTCAGGCGGTTTTTGGAGATAAACTCGGAATCTATCACTCCAAAATAAACGATAATGAACGTACTGAGATCTGGCAAAAAATGCTATCGGATTCGCCTTATGAAATCGTTATCGGCGTAAGGTCGTCGCTATTCGTGCCTTTCCGCCAACTGGGGCTGGTAATCGTGGATGAGGAGCACGAAACCAGTTACAAGCAACAGGAACCAGCGCCCCGGTATCACGCGCGTGATACAGCCATAGTACTGGCTCAAACTTTTGGTGCAAAGACATTGCTAGGATCGGCTACACCGTCCATCGAAACGTATTACAACGCTAAAACCGGGAAATACGGACTTGTAACCCTCGAAAAACGATTTGAAAATATCGAACTTCCCCGCATCACACTGGAGAACACCCGGGAGCTCCGCCGAACAAAGAAAATGAAAACGCTACTTGCCCCTGGACTGATCGAAAAGATAAACACGGCCCTGGGATCGGGCGAGCAGGTGATTCTGTTTCGCAACCGGCGCGGGTTTGCTCCTATGCTGGAATGCAAGCTTTGCGGCTGGATCCCAAAATGCAACCACTGTGACGTATCACTTACCTACCACAAGAATCGCGGGGAGCTGAAATGTCATTACTGCAACAAGACGTATAAACCGGTCGGTGAATGTCCTGTTTGTCACGAAAAAAGCATAGAGCCTGTCGGCATGGGTACCGAGAAGCTGGAAGAAGAAGTGATACAACTTTTCCCCAGTGCCACTGTCGCACGGATGGACACCGATACCACACAAGGGAAATACGCTTACGAGAAGATAATCTCCGATTTTCAGAAAAATAAAGTGCAAATTTTAGTAGGTACTCAAATGCTCTCGAAAGGGTTGGATTTCGAGAATGTGAGCCTTGTAGGGATTGTCTCAGCAGACGGATTGCTCAATCGACCCGATTTCCGTTCGCACGAACGCGGCTTTCAGCTGATGTTACAGGCCGCCGGACGTGCCGGCAGAAAAAACCGGCAAGGTGAAGTTGTCATTCAGACCGCCGATCCGGGGCAACCGATTTACCGATACCTGGAGACAAACGATTACGAAGGTTTCTACCACTCCCAGCTAGAGGAACGAAAGTTATTCAACTATCCCCCTTACAAGCGGTTAATTTCCATTGTATTTAAACACAAAGACGAACACAAAGTGGAATCGGGGTCTGCATTTTTCGCCCGGTTATTACAACAATCGCTTGGTGAAATGGTGCTCGGTCCAAACAAACCGTTTATCAGCCGTATTCAACAATATCATCTCCGCCAGATTCTGCTCAAGCTCGACAACCATTTGTCCCCTGCCAAAACCCGACAATTCATTAAATCCGTTGAATCCCGCTTTCGCGAAAAACAGGATTTTAAATATTTGGTGTTGTATTTTGATGTGGATGTGATGGGTTAACGCAAAAAACCGAACTGCCTCCGCAATTCGGTTTTTACTTGACGTTTCGCTGACGCGTAACTTTATTTCATTTCAATTTCTTCTTTCAGGTCTATTTCGTTATTTTCTTTGTCGTAAAACACATATTGCAGGAATCCCAAACTCTGATTGGGTATTACTTTCAAAGCAACATTGTATTTCTTTTTCCATTTGTATTTCAACGAGAATAAACCTTGTTGAATATAAGCTGCAACATAAGGATGTATATGCAGACTGAATTTCTTCACTTTTAGCTTGTTTACTAAATAATCGATTTTACCCTCCAACGTGTCGGTAAATAAAATCGACGATTTAATCTTCCCTTTTCCAAAGCAAGTGGGGCACACCTCGCTTGTGGCTAATTCCATTTCGGGGCGCACGCGCTGACGCGTGATTTGCATCAACCCGAATTTGCTCAGCGGGAGAATTTTGTGTTTCGCTCTGTCCGATGCCAGAAACTCGTTCATCTTATTGAACAGCTTGTTGCGATGATCGCCCGAACTCATGTCGATAAAATCGACTACAATGATGCCACCCATATCACGCAGACGCAGCTGGCGGGCAATTTCCTCAGCGGCAGCAACATTCACCTCAAAAGCACTGTCTTCCTGACCGAGCGATTGTTTATTGCGGTTTCCGCTGTTCACGTCAATAACGTGTAATGCCTCGGTGTGCTCTATAATGAGATAAGCGCCGTTCTTAAACGTAACGGTTTTGCCAAAGAGCGATTTAATCTGTTTGGTGATGCCAAAGTTGTCCAATATTGGTGCTGCTCCGTTGTAATGTTTGACTACATTTTTCCGGTCGGGAGCAATTAAACCGACATACTCGGCAATCTGTTTTGCCACATCCTGATCATTGATGTGGATCTGTTCAAACGATGGGCTGAAAATATCGCGAAGCAATCCGACCGTCCGTCCCGTTTCTTCAAAAACCAGCGACGGTGCTTTTGCTTTTGGCAATTTCTCTGCAGTATCTTCCCAACGTTTAACCAATACTTTTAACTCTGCATCAAGTTCTGCGACTCTTTTCTCTTCGGCGTTAGTACGAATGATTACGCCAAAGTTCTTGGGCTTAATGCTTTGCACGAGTTGTCGAAGGCGTGCGCGTTCCTCACGCGATTTAATTTTTTGCGAAACCGAAACGCGATCGATAAACGGTATCAGCACCATGAATCTTCCGGCAAAAGAAATTTCGGCTGTCAACCTCGGGCCTTTGGTCGAAATAGGTTCTTTGGCGACCTGCACCAGGACCTCCTGTCCCACCTTTAATTTGTCCGATATGGAACCGTCTTTCTCGATTTCGGGCTGCAATTTCATTTTCTGCAACAACGGAATCTTTTTCTTGTCTTCAATCGTTTTCAGAAAACTCGAAACAGAGTTAAATTCTACCCCTAAATCCAAATAGTGAAGAAAAGCGTCCTTTTTGTGTCCTACATCTACAAATGCAGCATTTAGCGCAGGCATCAATTTTTTGACCCTGCCTAAATAGATGTTTCCCACCGCGTAAGATTCACTCTGGCTCTCTTGTTGTAACTCTACGAGTTTTTTGTTATCGAGAACCGCCAGCGTAATCTCCTTAGGCTGAACATCCACTACAAGTTCGCTTGCCACAATTTTTTTTGTTTTTAAATGTTTGATTAATCAGGCTTTCTGCTCCTCTGAGCAGAAAGCAGTGTTCTCACGAACACTTTTGAAATGTTTATACACAAAGAACAAACTCTTTTGATATAATCTTTTAAGTTTGTTCCCGTATATAAAGTGTGTCAAAAAACTTTCAAAAAGACTATTTCTTCTTTTTATGCCTGTTTTTTCTCAGTCTTTTTTTCCGTTTATGAACAGCCATTTTATGCCTTTTTCTTTTTTTTCCGCTTGGCATCTTCTTTAGTTTTTAAAATTTACGTAATCCTGTTATTTATTTGTGTTATCCTTTACTTGAGCAACAAACGTTTTTGCCGGTTTAAAAGCAGGTATATTGTGTGCAGGGATAATGATGGTCGTATTTTTAGAAATATTGCGAGCAGTTTTTTCGGCTCTTTTTTTCACGATAAAGCTACCGAAACCTCTCAGATAAACGTTCTCTTTATTTGCTAACGAATCCTTTACAACCTCCATAAAAGATTCTACTGTTGCCAAAACAGATGCCTTATCCACACCCGTATTCTTCGCAATTTCGTTTACAATGTCTGCCTTAGTCATTTTATTTTTTTTTAATGTTAGTGATAATATAGTTAATTCTTAAAATTTTGGACTGCAAATATATAGCTTTTTTTTCATCCCAAAAAATAAATACGATTTAATTTTATTTTTTTCACGCATTTTCTTGAATGCACGTGTTTTTAACGTAGTTTTGCACCATATTCTATAAGCACAATGCGTAAAAAAGAGAGCGACAAGCTGATCAGCAATATTTTACAAGAGTGGTACGAATGTCATCGACGAATTCTGCCCTGGAGAGATTCAAAAGACCCGTACGTCGTGTGGGTTTCAGAAGTTATTTTGCAACAAACCCGAGTAAGTCAGGGATATGACTACTTCCTACGGTTTATGGAAAAATTCCCGGACATAAAATCGCTAGCCCGGGCGCAGGAAGATGACGTATTGAAAGCGTGGCAGGGATTGGGGTACTACTCACGGGCAAGAAACCTGCACGCAGCAGCCCGGCAGGTTATGGAAAAGTTTGACGGAGTTTTTCCCTCATCACACAACGACATCCTTTTGCTCAAGGGTGTTGGAGAATATACGGCCGCAGCTGTTGCATCCATCGTTTTTGGGCTACCCTACCCCGTTGTTGACGGAAATGTTTACCGGGTGTTATCGCGGCTGTTTGCCATTGAAGAACCTATAGATTCCACAAGCGGGAAGAAACTCTTTACCGAAACGGCTACATCCATTCTAGACCAACAAGATCCGGGTAATCACAATCAGGCCATTATGGAACTGGGCGCACTGATTTGCACCCCCAGGCTTCCCAAATGTCAGGACTGTCCTTTACAGAGTGTTTGCCTGGCTTTCGAAAGAAAAAACATGTCCGATTTTCCCGTCAAAAAAGGAAAAACAATCCCCAAAATACGCTATTTTAATTATTTCCATATCGAACAAAACGGATATACGTATATTCAGAAAAGGGAGCATTCAGATATCTGGAAAAATCTATACGAGTTCCCGCTTATCGAGACAGAGAAACAAAGCGATTTGTTTATGCTACAGGACCACCCTGGATTATCTACTCTTTTCCAAGCTGCTGACGAAATTTTTCTTCAACACAAACTCCGGCTCAGGCACGTGTTGTCGCATCAGATTATCCTTGCTGATTTTTATCGGGTTGAATTCAGCAAACAAGAAATGAGCGGTTTGGAGAAGAAATTTATCAAAATACCAGCTACATCCATATCCGAATATCCTGTATCGCGGCTTATCCATAAGTATCTCGAAACAATTTACCGGTAAAACTTGCTGAATCCAAAATAATCACTAATTTTGTTTTGAATTGATTTACTTAAACCAAATTTTTTTTAAGCTATGTCGGTAAATAAAGTTATTTTAGTAGGAAATGTAGGGAAAGACCCGGAGATCAAGTATTTTGACAATGACAACGTTAAAGCGAATTTCCCTTTGGCAACCAGCGAGAGAGGATACACGGCAGCAAACGGGACGCAGGTTCCCGAACGTACGGAATGGCACAATATTGTTTGTTGGAGAGGATTGGCACAGATTGTAGAAAAATTTGTGAAAAAAGGCACACAATTGTATATCGAGGGAAAGATCCGTTCACGTTCGTATGACGATCAAAACGGTGTAAAAAGATATATTACCGAAATCTATGCCGATAACGTAGAAATGCTTAACCGCAGAGCCGGAGCGGGAGAAGGTGCAGGTTTTCAGAACGATAAACACGACACTTCTTACAACGATCCGGTAGATTTGAACGATAATTCTGAAGCAGATGATTTGCCGTTTTAAAAAAACATCGTAATTTTGCAGAGAATGTTTTAATCCCTTTTTCCGGATTGGAACATTCTCTTTTGTTTCACTAAATTTTCCCCCATTGGATCCTGATCCTCTTTCGCTTATATATCCTGAAGTACAAGCAGCCGCGCTGTCGGCGGCTGATTATTTGTTGATTGTACTTACCCTGACACTAACATTCATCAATTCGATTATTTCCGGTGCTGAAATTGCATTCTTCTCCCTCAATCAGGAAGAGACCGAAGGAATTAATACCGATGCAGATCCGGCATCCGTACGTGTTTCTCACTTGCTCCAGAACCCGGAAAGACTACTGAGCGCTATTGTTATTTCATACAATGCCCTAAACATAACGATCGTCACGTTGCTTTTCTACCTGCTGAACCTTATCCCCTACTTTTCGGGCAGCAACAATAAAATTATTCTCGAGTTCCTGTTTATCATCGCTTTCATACTCCTTTTTGTGGAAATTATTCCAAAAACATATGCTTCTCAACGATCGCTGGCTTTCGCCCGTAGCCATTCCCGGTTTATTCAAATCCTGAATAAATTGATGAATCCTTTTTCTTCGTTCCTGGTAAGAACAAGCCATATCTTTAGCAAAAGCGTTATTCGGAAAAGATACGAAATATCAATGGACGATCTATCCAAGGCACTTGAAATTACATCGGGTGAAATCACGCAGGAGCAGGAAAAAGATATGCTCGAGGGCATTATCCGTTTCAAGGACAAAACGGTGGAGGATATCCTGGTATCACGAAGCGATATGGTGGCTATCGATATCAACACCTCATTTAGGGATGTCATCCATTTTATTGTAGAAGCCGGGTTTTCGCGAATTCCCGTTTTCGAAGAGAACCCTGATAATATCAGGGGCATTTTATATGTTAAGGATCTGTTGCCACATCTTATTAAGACAGAAAATTTCCGCTGGCAATCCCTAATCCGTCCAGCCTATTTTGTGCCCGGCACAAAACGGATTGACGATCTGCTGGAAGAGTTTCGTGCCAACAAAAACCACATGGCGATTGTGGTGGACGAGTATGGAGGCACCACCGGGATTGTCACCATGGAAGACATTCTGGAAGAGATCGTTGGAGACATCAGTGATGAGTACGACGAAGAAGCAAAACCTTTCTATACCATTGCCCAGGACGGATCTTATATTTTTGAAGGGAAGACCTCCCTTGAAGATTTCATCGAAGTTACCGGTGTTCCGGAAAAAGATTTCGAAAAACTGCTGGAAGATGCCGACACCATTGCAGGATTGATGTTGGAGCTAAAAGGGGATTTCCCTAAACGTAAGGAGCTGGTGGAATACAAGAAATACGGATTTCAGGCTGAAGAGATGAGTAAACGCCGGATAATGAAAGTCCGGTTTATTCCTCCGAAAGGAGACAGCGACTAAAACAATGTTGCTTCGCAAGGAACATATCGACGGGGACGGTCTTATCGGCATAGGAAAAATAACCGACAATCACCAGGCTTTACTTCTTTCGTTGCCTCAATCGCAGCAGAAAGCTGCGGAGGAGTATGTTTCAAAAATGCGTTCGGAAAGGAGAGTTATTGAATGGCTTACCACCCGGGTTTTATTGTTTGAGCTTTTGGGTGAAGAAAAAATGATCGACAACCGTCCTGACGGGAGGCCATTCTTAATCGATGGATCCTACAAGATAAGCATTTCCCACACGAAAGACTATGCGGCTGTTTTGCTGCATAAGCAACATTCCGTTGGGATTGATGTGGAAACCATTTCGGGACGGGTGAGCAAACTGGCGGATAAATTTATTTCAGAAAACGAGTATATCGATCACTCGCAACAGGTAATCCATCAACTCCTGCACTGGTCGGCGAAAGAAACCATGTTTAAGATGATGGAGGAGAGTGAAATAGACTTCAAGGAACACCTTCATATTCACCCTTTTAATCCCGAGAGAAAGGGCGTTTTTCAAGCCAACGAATCCAAAACACCCCAGCAAAAAACGTTTCAAATTCACTACGAGGTACTGCCGGATGCGGTATTAACCTGGGCGGTGGACAGATAAAGCGATTTCATCGTCATTCAAAGACAATCTACCCCTATCCACTAAAAAACGGATTACCTTTATCACTTTCTCGGCAGGAAAACCCGGAATTGACTGCAGCAAGTTGTCTAACCGCTGCGGAGAAGTTGCTTCTAAAGACTCGGCAAGCAGTGTTTCAATCTTGTTGAACTCATAATTGGTCAATCCGGTTTCCGTTTTTCGCAAACAGACATCGCAGCTGCCACAATCTTTCGGATTTTTTTCGTCAAAATAAATCAGCAACATCCTGCTGCGGCAAATCCGTTCGTTTTCAGCATAATCAGCCATTGAAGCAATCCTTTTTTCGAACCGCTTCTTACGTTCTTCGTAAACTGATTTGGGAATGGCAACAAACTGCGTATCCTCACGCGAAGAGGTATAAACAATAAAAGGTGTTTTCTTGTGCGGCACGTAATAAATGTAGCGGAGTCTGGCCAGGTGAATAAGTGCCTGATAAACTTCTTCACGCGTTCTTCCCAACCGGATGGCCAGCATAGCTTCGTCGATATATACATCATCCGAAAAAACACCGGTATAGTTTCTGAGAATGGTATGAACCAGTTCATCATTGTCTTTCGATAAGTTCAACGAATAAAGCTCATCCCGGAAAGCCAAAAACCTCAAGCGGGAACGTGAATCCACCTCTTCGGTATACTCAATGTACCCGGCCAGCTCAAGAATTTTTAACGCGTGATGCGTCTGGAGGTGGGAGAATTTAAAAACGTGGCAAAATTCATGTAAGTTAAAATCATAAACGTTACTGCCCCCCGAACCGACGGCAACCTGGAAGTAATTGCCCAGCGCTTCGTAAACCCTTATGATGAATTCCTTCCGGGGGAAGGAGTCGGAAACCCGTTTCTTAAGCTTGACACTATCCGCTTTCGTATATAAAACAATGGCGTATGAACGTTCACCGTCGCGTCCGGCTCGTCCGGCCTCCTGATAATACTCTTCCAGTGAATTGGGCAAGTCCATGTGGATAACCAACCTCACATCGGGCTTATCGATACCCATTCCAAAGGCATTGGTTGAAACAATAACGCGGCATTCACCCGTTTTCCAGGCATTTTGCTTATACACTTTTTCTTCATGCGATAAGCCCGCATGAAAAAAATCGGCCGAAATTTTTGTCTTTTGTAAAGCCACCGCAATCTCTTTTGTTTCCCGCCGGCTGCGCACATAAACAATGCCAGAACCCTTTACCGATTTTAAGATATGTATAAGTTCGGCCATTTTGTTTTCGGCCGTGCGAACCACATACGAAAGGTTATCCCGCTCAAAGCCTGTCCGGAATACATTCTTTTTCCCGAAATGCAACTTTTCCTGGATATCGTCGGCTACTTCGCATGTAGCCGTTGCCGTAAGCGCCAGTACGGGCACATTCACCAGGCGATCGCGGACATCTGCAATATTCAGGTACGAAGGGCGAAAATCATACCCCCATTGCGAGATACAATGGGACTCATCCACCACAAGCAGGCAAATGTTCATGGCACGGAGTTTTGTCAGAAAAATATCGGAAGAGAGCCTTTCGGGGGAGACATACAAGAATTTATAATCGCCGAAGATGCAATTCTCAAGAGCGGTAATAATCTCATCGCGAGACATTCCCGAATAAACGGCCGTGGCTTTAATGCCTTTCTCACGTAGGTTGTCTACCTGATCCTTCATTAACGCAATTAGCGGCGTTACAACCAAACACAATCCGTCCATGGCCAGCGCGGGAACCTGGAAGGTGAGTGACTTTCCACCTCCTGTAGGCATCAGCCCGAGCGTATCTTTTCGTTCCCAAACCGACTGAATAATCTCTTCCTGAAGCGGGCGAAACGAATCGTAACCCCAGTATTCTTTCAGGATACCGTGAAACAATGCCGACTCCATTATTCAATTGTTATTCAAACTCCAAACCTATCCCTTAATATCCCTTACCAATAACTGAGTATACGTACTTCCACCGTGACGGTTCTCTTCGATGGTATAACAAACATCCACGGGCTGCTTTTCCTTGATTTTCTTGAAATGTTCATCGGAACTGAATGCGATGGCTTGTACGGGTTCGGAAACGGTTCTATCCACAAGCTCAAGCTTGATATGATGAAATCCCCGACCCACCAGCTTGCTGCCTCCGGCATCCAAAACTCCCCGGGTAACAAAGACAGGGTTCTCGTTTTCCGGCCCAAAAGGGTTGAACAACGCTAATTCCTGAACAAATCTGGGCGTAATGGCATTCAGGGAGATTTCCGCATCCACCGTTATTTGAGGTTGCATCATTTTACTTTCGATTTCTTCAAAGGAAATCTCGTCAAACCTGCGCTTGAACTCCGATAGGTTCTCTTCCTTGAGGGTCAGACCGGCGGCGTATGTGTGCCCTCCGAAATTTTCCAGGATATCTTTACAGGCCTCGATGGCTTTGTAAACGTCAAAATTGTTGACAGACCGCGCCGATCCGGATATCATTCCACCCGATTTGGTAAGAACGATTGCCGGACGATAATATTTCTCCGTCAACCTCGAAGCAACAATGCCAATGATGCCTTTGTGCCATGTTTCGTTGTACAAAACGATGCTCTTATGTTCAGCAATATTAAAACGGTTATCCACAAAATCAACGGCCTCGTCGGTAATCCGTTTGTCCAACTCGCGGCGATCTTCGTTGTATTTATCGATGTTGACTGCTTTCTCTCTGGCCTGCGACATATCACCGGCCAGCATCAGATCAACAGCCTCCTTGCCGTTCATCATCCTCCCCGAAGCATTGATCCTCGGACCGATTTTAAAGGCAATGTCATTAACTGTAATGGGCTTTTTACTTAATCCGCAAATCTCAATAATTCCCCGTAATCCAAAACTGGGATTGGCATTCAACCGTTTCAACCCAAAATGCATCATCACCCGGTTCTCTCCCGTAATGGGCACGATATCGGCAGCAATACTTATCGCCACCAAATCGAGCAACGGCTCGATATCTGAAAATGCCAAGCCGTTACGTATGGAAAAAGCGTGAATCAGCTTGAATCCGACTCCGCAGCCGGAAAGCTCGTTGTAAGGATAGATGGAGTCTGCCCGTTTGGCGTCTACGACTGCCACAGCATCTGGCAGTTCCTCATCGGGCATGTGGTGGTCACAAATAATAAAATCGATTCCGTGCTCTTTAGCGTAGGCTACTTTTTTAATCGCTTTTATGCCACAATCGAGAGAGATAATAAGTTTAACGCCTGTCTCTACGGCATAATCGATTCCCTGAATCGAAATGCCATACCCTTCGTCGTACCTGTCCGGTATATAATAATCAATGTTATTGGTTATCTTCCGTAAAAACTTATAAACCAACGAAACGGCGGTGGTGCCGTCTACATCATAATCTCCGTAGATAAGAATTCGCTCCTTGTTCCCGATTGCCTGTTCTATACGTCTTATTGCCTCCTCCATATCGGGCAGCAAGAAAGGGTCGTGTAAATCGCTGAGGCTCGGATACAAAAATTTTTGGGCTTCTTCCACGCTTGAAATGCCTCGTTTCAGCAACAATTCTGTCAGTACGGGATCAATTTGTATTTCTTTCGTCAGTTCATTTTTTTTATTTTTTTGGTCGGTTGTCAGGGTAAGATAATTCCATTTGTAGGTCATTTATATAGTTTTTTTCTTTCTCTCGGAAACCGGACATTGTCCGGTGAAAGGCAACCATCCATTCACACTTGAAGCTTTGTTGCCGTGCGAAATTGTATCTATTTATAGTTATCGCAAAATATTAATTTGTAAAGTTAGAAAAAAACTTTTGAAATATCGATATAATTTGACCGGAATAAAAAAACAGCTTTTTCTCCTTACCGGATTCCGTGCATCAGTTTTTGCAGTGTTTTGGATAAGACAAACAACACTATCGACGCCAAGACCGACATAACCACAAAAATCATGAAAAAATCGAACAACGTAGTAACCTCAAAACCAAGAAATATTTTAGTCTTTCCTACTTCGGGATAGAGAGAACTTAACGTTCCGGCGAATTTGTTGGCTGTAGCCATCGACAAATACCATACGCCCATCAGCAACGAGGCAAAGCGTACAGGAGACAATTTATTAACCATCGACAACCCGATGGGAGAGAGGGTTAGCTCGCCCATGGTATGGATAAAATACAAACCGGTAAGCCAGAGCATGCTCACTTTCGCATCCGGTGCCACATTTTTCACACCGATAGCAATGAGCAAGTACCCCAGCGAAAGTAAAAACAACCCGATAGCCTGCTTGGTCGGGGAAGCCGGTTCCCTGTTTTTTTGACCCAACTTAATCCAGAGCGCGGAAAAAAGCGGAGCCAGCAGCACGACAAATACCGCGTTGAACGATTGAAACCAGCTCGCAGGCATTGTCCATCCGAAAACATGGCGGTTGGTTTGTTCTTCGGCGAAGTAGGTTAAAGAGATTCCCGCTTGTTCAAAAGCGGCCCAAAAGAAAATAACGAAAAATGCAATGATGTAAATTACCAGGATCCGTTGCCGTTCAATTTTTGTCAGTGTGGGATCAGAAATGACAAAGCCGGGAACAACGATACAAGCCGAATAGATAACGGCACCGATGATGTCTCCGTCGAACCCTTTCAGGAAAAGGAAAAACAAAAGGACACCGCCAACTGCCCACAGGAATAACTGCCAAACATTCAGTTTTTTACCCAGACCAACACCCAACTCTCCTGCACTTTCACGCCCGGCCTTTTGGGCAGGAACTATTCCGATGGCCTCACCGTTGGGGCCTACCAGGTAACGGCTGTTTCTGGCAACATAGAACACCAGGCTTAACACCATAGTTATTGCAGCTGCGAGGAAACCCCACCTGAAGTCGGCCGGATTCCCGGTGTCACCCAGGTATCCGCACAGCAGAGGAGCCATAAAAGCACCCATATTCACTCCCATATAGAAAATGGTGTAGGCTGAATCGAGCCTTTTGTCTCCGGGTTCATAGAGCCTGCCGACAATTGACGATAAGTTGGGCTTAAAAAAACCATTGCCGAAAATAAGGCCGCCCAATCCGCCGTACATCAGCCATTTGGCCAGTTCGGTGTTTTCGAAATGGAGAGCACTGAAAAACATCAGGAACTGCCCCATCACCATCAGAAGCGCCCCCCAGAATATGGAGCGGCGCATGCCCAGATACCTGTCAGCAACGTAGCCTCCAATAAGCGGGGTCAGGTAAACCAGCCCGGTATAGTTTCCGTAAATGGCGGACGCAAACTCTTTATCGAGCATCAGCGCATTGATAAGGTACAGGGTGAAAATGGCACGCATTCCGTAGTAACTGAAGCGTTCCGACATTCCGGTAATAAAAATAAAGTACAGCCCTTTGGGGTGAGAGGAGTGTGCAGCAGACATAACGTTCTTTTCTTTGAGACCTCAAAATTATAACTTTTAGCCGAAACGTAACGCCCAACTACTATCTATTTCGTAACTTTGCATCCGAAAAAGAACAAAATAATGGAAATTGCAGCATTGGTGTCGGGAGGCGTGGATAGTTCTGTTGTGGTTCATCAGTTGAAAGAGATGGGCTACGATCCCACCATTTTCTATATCAAGATCGGCATGGAGGATGAACAGGGCTATATCGATTGCCCCTCGGAAGAGGATATCGAGATCGTGACCTTTATCGCCAAAAAGTACGGCTGTCGCTTCGAAATTGTTTCGTTGCACGAAGAGTACTGGAACAGCGTGGTTCAATACACCATCGATTCGGTGAAGCGGGGATTGACTCCCAATCCGGATATGATGTGCAACAAACTGATCAAGTTCGGAACCTTCGAACAAAAATGGGGACATCATTTCGATAAGATTGCCACGGGACATTACGCTACAACCACCGAATCAGAAGGCCTGACGTGGCTTTCCACCGCTAAAGATCACGTAAAAGACCAGACCTATTTTTTAGGGCAGGTGAGTTACGTGCAAGTTGCAAAACTGATGTTTCCTATCGGGAACCTGTTAAAATCGGAAGTCAGGAAAATTGCTGCGGACAATAAACTCCCCTCGGCTCAACGAAAAGACAGCCAGGGGATCTGCTTCCTCGGCAAAGTCAATTACAACCACTTTATCGAACGCTACCTCGGCAAAAAGGAGGGCCTGATCGTAGAGTTGGAAACGGGAAACATTATCGGCAGGCATCAGGGATTCTGGTTTCACACCATCGGCCAGCGAAAAGGCCTCGGCTTAAGCGGCGGACCCTGGTTTGTAATAAAAAAAGACGTGAACCGCAACATCGTTTACGTATCAAAAGGATACAACACCAGGCATCAGTATGGAAATGTGGTTAACCTTCAGGGATTTTCGTTTATAACCAAAGATATCTGGGGCGACTTCGACGGTGAAAAAGAAGTTACGTTTAAGATCCGTCATACTCCGGAATTTACCCGGGGGCGCATTTCTAAAACCGGCGATCTGTACAGCATTTCCTCCGGCTTGCCTATCCAGGGTATCGCCGCAGGCCAGTTCGGAGTGGTGTATGACACGGAAAGTCACTTGTGCCTGGGAAGCGGGATGATAATTTAATGGAATTGATAGAAAACATCCAGTTTGTAAACATTATCGAATTTCTTGGGACCTTCGCCTTTGCCATCAGCGGGGTGCGGATGGCATCGACCAAGAATTTCGATCTGTTCGGCGCATTCACCATCGGGTTTGTCACAGCTATCGGAGGCGGAACGCTCCGCGATTTATTCATTGGCGTAACCCCTTTCTGGATGCTGAACCCGGTCTATCTTTGGGCAACGCTGCTGGCCCTTCTGTTTGTCCTGTTGTTCAAAAACAAGGTGGTCAGGCTTCAATACACTTTCTTTCTTTTCGACAGTATTGGCTTGGGGCTGTTTGTGGTAGTGGGGGCCGAGAAAACGCTGGCAATGGGTTTTGCTCCGTGGGTGGCAGTTATTATGGGCACGATTACCGGTTCTTTCGGCGGGATGCTTCGCGACATCCTGATCACCCAGATCCCGCTTATCTTCAGAAAAGAGATTTATGCCCTGGCATGTGTTGCGGGGGCCATTTTCTTCACAATGGGATACGCACTCGATCTGAACATAGTGGTCAACGAGGTGGCAACGGCATCCATTGTAATACTCACCCGGATATTGGCTGTAAAATTCCAATGGCATCTGCCGATCTTAAAAGGAGAAAAAAACAAATTATAAATGGGGTACGACATGAAAAGACTCATCGGTTTATCCATCCTGCTTTTGGCCCTGTTCCCGTCGAAATCATTCGCACAGTACGAAGGGACTGTGGGGCTGGGAGTCCACGCCGGCTATAGCAACAAGGCAAAAAATGTTGGAGCAGGCATACACCTGCATTATTATCACACCAATCAACTGCGGTTTGCTCCTTCTTTCAGCTGTTATTTACCGTCAAAAGGGAACAGTATGTGGGAAGCCGATGCCGACGCGCACTACATAGTTCCCTTGTCGTGGTTGTTTTCTTTTTATCCGGTGGCAGGATTGAATTATTCAAACCGGAAGTTCGACGCATCAAAAACAAACGACACGGGGTTGCAGGACTGGACGAAACACCGTATTGGCGCTAACCTGGGACTGGGCATTCAGTATGACCTCGGATACAAGACGAGGATCAGTGTCGAATACAAATACCGGTTTATCAAAGACTTTTCGCAATCGTCTTTCACGGCCGGAATCGGGTTTTGGATATAACTGGCTAGCCTAATAGCCTAAAAAATCTGCGAGAAAAATGAAAGATTTTATAACAAGTGAGATAAAAAACGAAAACGCTGTTCTAGTAGGGCTTATCACGCCCGAACAAAGCGAGGAGAAAGTAAACGAGTACCTGGACGAGCTGGCTTTCCTGGCCGAAACAGCCGGGCTTGTTCCCGGCAAACGTTACGTTCAGCGATTGGATATGCCTAACGCGGTCACTTTCGTTGGTACGGGGAAACTGCAGGAAATATCGGAGTATGTGTTGGATGAAGACAACCAAGTGGGCGTGGTTATTTTCGACGATGAACTATCGGCAAAACAGATCCGGAACATTGAAAAAGAGCTGAAAATCAGGATACTCGACCGGACAAGCCTTATCCTCGATATCTTTGCCATGCGTGCACAGACGTCGCATGCGAAAGCACAGGTAGAACTGGCACAATACCAATACTTGCTTCCCCGTTTAACAAGAATGTGGACCCATCTGGAGCGTCAGCGAGGAGGAGGAGGTGTCATTATGCGCGGTCCCGGAGAAACTCAGCTGGAAACTGACCGGCGAATTATTCTCGATCGCATTGCACGCCTTAAAAACGAACTCAAAGACATAGATAAACAGAAGACCGTCCAGCGAAAAAACAGGGGAAAACTCGTGCGCGCAGCTCTTGTTGGCTATACCAATGTAGGCAAATCCACGCTGATGAACCTGCTGAGCAAATCGGAAGTATTTGCCGAAAACAAACTGTTTGCCACGCTCGACACTACTGTACGGAAAGTCACCATCGAAAACCTGCCTCTCCTGTTGACGGATACGGTAGGATTTATCCGTAAATTGCCCACAAACCTCATTGAGTCGTTTAAATCTACCCTCGATGAAGTGCGCGAAGCCGATATTCTCGTCCACGTCGTGGATATTTCACACCCTGCGTTTGAAGAACAGATCGACGTGGTAGAAAAAACACTTTACGAAATTGATAAAACCGAAAAACCGACCATTTTAGTTTTCAACAAAATAGACGCTTTCTCGCACGTTGAAAAAGAGGAAGATGACCTAACGCCCAAAACCCGGCAAAACACATCGCTCGAAGAACTGAAACAGTCGTGGATGAGCAAACTCAACGAGAACGCCATTTTTATTTCAGCAAAAGAAAAAACCAACATCGAAGAGCTTAAGTCACTCATCTACGAAAGAGCCAGGGAAATTCACATACAACGATTCCCATACAACGATTTCTTGTACCAGACTTATGATGAAGAAACGGAGATCTAAACTGCAATATATCCATATCAAACGCCGGGACGGCTACCCTTACTTCAATGCATAATTGAACCTTATTCCTGCTATAATGTACCGAGGGAAGAATTTATCGCCCAGACACTGGGTATCGAGCTGTATATGGAAGCGGGAATCCGAGGCGTGGAAGTAGGAGCTTTACTAGCCGACCGCGATCCGACAACCCGCAAAAACCGTTACCCGGCCCTGGAACTTCTCCGGTTGGCCATACCCCGCCGGACGTATACCAACAACCATATGGATGTAGTAGCAGTAGCACTCAAAAACGTGTACGACCGGCGGGACAAAATTACAAAAGGTTATTCCATTGCGTACGAAGAACCCATCATGCGCCATTTTACAGTTGAGCTGGAGCGGTCAGAATGAAAACAGCGAAGAGGTTACTTTCTTCGAATAATACATGATCACGGCCAGGATGGCAAACAATCCCAGGCTGCCGACGAGCAGGGCATAGCTCTCCATTTGTATAAGAATGAATATAAAGAGGTAAAGGAAAGCAAGCAATGTGCCTACCAAAAAACCGTTCTTACGGCTTTTCAGGATGCTTCCCATGTGGAACATGATCAAAAGGGTGGTCATGACCGCCGCCGCAAGGTACGCGAGATTAAACCCAAGCAATTCGGACATGGAAAGCAACAGGGTATAAAACAGCACTAAAGCCAACCCGACAAGTATATATTGGAACGGGTTTACCGGCTTCTTTTGCAACAGCTCTATAAAGAAAACCACCACAAAGGTGAGCAAGACGATGAGGATGCCGTATTTGACACTGCGCATGTTTTGCTGGTATTGGTCGACCGCCTGAATAAACCGCACCCCGAATCGTGACGATGCCATTTGATTAATGGCATTGCTGTCGTCGGAACGTATAGCCTGTCCGAAACTACGGTTAAGATCAAGCACCCTCCATTCTGCCGAAAAGCCCGCCTTATCTATATCCCGAGTTTGGGGAAGGAATTC
>ENA-UOOR01001811-UOOR01001811.1-fermentation-metagenome-genome-assembly--contig:-NODE-1811-length-23786-cov-2.757237_pt1 | contig 23786 bp, 24 predicted proteins | sample MGYA00245780_ERZ724029 | MGnify/ENA primary metagenome ERZ724029 (study PRJEB28704, sample SAMN03018315) | fermentation metagenome | biome: anthropogenic terrestrial biome; feature: soil; material... | reverse complement strand
AACGCATTTTCACCTTTTTCGGCAAAGATAACATTTATGCTCGTGCCTGCCGTTTTTTCCACTAAAGTGTCCAAATCCACAAATTTTCGGCCAAGCATTTGGGCAAGCCTTTGACCGCAAGCGGTTTTACCTGAACCCGGCAAACCAATAATAACTATGTTTTTAAGTATAGCATTGTGTTTCATATTTTTACCTGCTCTCCAACAAAGCATCCAACAGGCAAAGCGCCAAAGCTGCTTCCACCACTACCGCTGCCCTGGGCACTATACAAGGATCATGCCTGCCTTGAATATTGATTTGAGTATTTTGCATGGTTGCCAAGTTAACCGTTTTCTGGGCTATACCTATGGAAGGGGTAGGCCGTATAACTACCCTAAATACAAGAGGCATACCGTTGGCAATACCGCCGTTGATACCACCACTGTGATTGGTAAGGGTTTTGATTATGCCCGCTTCGGTATATATCTCATCATTGGCTTCACTGCCGCGCATTAAGGCAAAATCAAAACCACTGCCGAATTCTATGCCTTTAACAGCAGGTATGGCAAACATCATGGCAGAAATTGTGCTTTCCAAAGACTCAAAGAAAGGTGAACCCACACCTGCGGGTATACCGCAGGCTGCACATTCGATAATACCACCTACGGAATCATTTTCCGCTTTGGTTGCAAGTATGGCTTCGCGCATAGGCTCCTGCATACTTTCATCCAAAAGGGGAAATCGAGCTTTTTCTAGCTTTTGTAAAAGCTCGGGCTCTACCGTAATAAAAGGGGTATCACAAACATCCGCTATTTGCTGAATATGTGAGCCTATAAAAATACCCTGCCTTGCCAATAACTGTTTGGCCAAGCTGCCCACGAAGGTCAAAGGAGCTGTGAGCCTGCCCGAAAAGTGGCCGCCGCCTCGGTAATCGTTAAAGCCCTTATATTTAATATGTGCGGTTAAATCGGCATGGCCGGGGCGAGGCAGGTTTGGTGTGTAGGCTGTGGAATCGGTATCATGGTTGCGGATGATACCGCAAACGGGCGCACCTGTGGTTTTACCGTTGAACAAGCCACTCAATACCTCAACCTCATCCATTTCCCTGCGTGTGGTAGAGGTTTCATTTTGCCCGGGGGCACGTCTTTGCATTTGTGCGGCTATAGCGGCAATATCAATATCTTCGCCTGCGGGCAAACCGCCCAATACAACACCTATACCCGCCCCGTGCGATTCCCCAAACAAGGATACTTTAATATTTTTGCCCCATACATTGCTCATTTTTTTCCCTCCTTTAATTGCCTGTATATTTTATGTTTAAGGATCATCCTCTAACTTAAAAGTTGAATTATCTTGTTCTTAAGTAATTGCAAGACGGGCAAAGCCCAACTTGGCAATAGATTATTTAAGATTAACTAAGCTTTTGCTATGCGACAGAAATCCTGCCAAAAAGCAGGGTAAGATTTTGCCACACATTCTGGCTCTGCTATTTTTACCAAGCCTGTGCTCTTTATAGAAGCAACAGCCACCGCCATGGCAATGCGATGATCGTTATGCGGGTCTATCACTCCACCTTTAAGGTATTCAACACCTGTAATGATAAGTTCATCCTCAAGTTCTTCAATTTTTGCACCTAAAGCATTAAACTGGGTAGCCAAAGTGTGCAGGCGGTCGCTTTCCTTGAAGCGCAGCCTGGCCGCGCCTGTTATTTTGCTTTCCCCTTCGCAAAAACATAAAAGAGCGGTAAGGGGCGGCACCAAATCGGGTATATCTACGCTAACAGCTTTCAGCTTTGCAGCCGTAGCAGTAAATTCACCAGCTTCATTAAAGCTTACCTGCCCGCCGCAGTTTTTTATTATATCTATTATGGCACGGTCCCCCTGAAGTGAAGCGGGGTTCAAGCCCAGGCAACTTACCTTACAACCCAAGGCACTCGCCACCAGGAAAAAAGCCGCGGCGGAAAAATCGCCCTCCACTTCGTAACTGCAAGGCTTATAGCTTTGCCCGCCTTTGATAATAAAATGCTTGTAACCCCTATTTTCTATAATTACGCCAAAGCTTTGCATTACGTTTACAGTCAAGTCAACATAGGCTTTGGATTCCAGCTCTGAAGTGATGATGATTTCACTGTCTTCTTTTAAAAGCGGTAAGGCCATTAAAAGACCTGTAACGAATTGGGAGCTTATTTGCCCGGAAAGCTTAAAAACCCCTGCATGTAAACTACCGCTCACATGGATAAAGCCTTTTTCGGTATCAAAATGCCCGCCTTTTTCGGTAAGCCGGCTCAAATATTCACCTAAAGGCCGCTCAAGCAGTCTGCCTTGCCCCGTAAAACTTAAAGGGACCCCAAAAACCAAAGCCAGCGGCAGCAAAAAACGTAAGGTGGAACCCGATTCTCCGCAATCTAAAACCGTATCAGCCACAGGGTTGGAAATAGGTTTTTCAATCAAAGTTTTAGCATTTTGTTCGCTGAATTGGGCACCCATTGCCTTAAGGCAGTTCAGGGTTGCCTGAACATCCTTGGAAGAACCAAGGTTTTTTACCAAACTTTGCCCTGCCAGAGCCGCACAGATGAGCGCGCGGTGGGAAATACTTTTTGAAGGCGGTATTTTTACTATACCTTCGGGTAAACAATTTATGATTCTTAGGTTTTGGCCTAAGGAATTATCATTTACCTGCTTTGCCATTATAATTCGCCCCCCGCTTCCCACAAAGCTTCTGCCGTAGTGGTATGGATAAAAGCCCTACCTAATTTGTGCAAAAGGATCAAACGTATATTTTCGGCACTGTTCTTTTTATCCAGCATTACCGTATAAACAAGCTCATTAAAGTTTTCATCTAAATCAATGGGCAAATTATAGCTTCGCAAAAGTTTACTCAAGCGTTCAACTATTTCAAGGCCGTGAAAACCCATTTCAGAACCCAGCTTTGCCGCCATCACCATGCCAATGGCTATTGCTTCACCATGGATGTATTTTTTGAAATTACCGCTTTTTTCTAAAGCATGGCCAAAGGTATGGCCAAAGTTTAAAAGCATTCTAATGCCTGTATCCAATTCATCTTTCGCTACTATATTAGCTTTAATAGCACAGCATTTATAAATTATCCCCTCTAAATTTGAATAAGCACCCACTTTACCACCATAATCTTCCAGCCTTTTAAAAAGCACAGGCGAAGCAATAGCAGCGTATTTGATAACCTCTGCCATACCGCCCGCGAATTCCCGCTCGTCAAGGGTATATAAAAGCTCGGGATCCGTTATAACCAGCTTAGGCTGCCAAAAAGCACCCACTAAATTTTTACCGCGTTTAAGGTTGATGGCAGTTTTACCGCCCACCGCTGAATCCACCTGAGCCAACAGCGTGGTAGGTATTTGCACATAAGGCATGCCTCGCATATAGGTTGCGGCCGTAAAGCCGGCTAAATCACCAACAACGCCGCCCCCAAAAGCTATAAGCAGATCCGAACGCAAAAAACCGCTTTCAGCCATAGTTTCACAAATATATTTCAAACCTTTAAATTGCTTGCTACTTTCACCCGGTGGCAAAACTATAACCCTAAAATCTATATCTGCTGCAGCTAAACTTGTTTGCAAACAGCTGCCGTAAAGCTTCCAAACATTTTCATCCGTTACCACTACCGCCCTTTTACCAAGGTGTACACTGCCTATAAGCTTGCCCGCCTGAAGCAAAATATCTTTGGCAATAATGATGTCATAAGAATTTTGGGCAAGTTGTACGGTAAGTTTTTTCATCGTAAGAGCAACTCCTTTTTATTATTTGAGGCCCTTGCCAGTAATTCATGCACTGCTTTGGTATCCTTATTTTGCATAGCGGTTTTAATAAGTCTTAAATTATTTATATAATTTTCCAAATGCGGCACTATCTTTTCACCATTGCAGATGAGCAGCTCCGTCCATAGTTCGGCATCCATGTTGGCTATGCGTGTGCAATCCCTAAAAGCACCCGCTGTATAAGCCTTGGCAGTTTGGGGGTGAAAATCCATACAAAGCGCGCCTGCCGCTATATGCATCAAATCGCTGGTATAGGCTATTATATCATCATGCGTTTCTGGGTTTGTAAGCGCAGTATATTTAGCACCTATATATTGGGCAATCTCAAGCATTAAAGCCGTACCCTTATCAGTTTGGGTTTGCAAGGGTATCAGAATAAAACCTGTATTTTGGAACAAATCCGCACAGGCATTTACAAAACCACCCACTTCTTTACCTGCCATGGGGTGTATACCTATATACTCTACACTTTCAGGTATATATTGGGGAATATCCCTGTATAAATTGTGTTTAGTGCCGCAAACATCTGTAATCACACAGCCCTTTTTGAAATTGCCTTTTTGTTCCTTGATTATTTTCATAGTAGTGCGAGGTGATACGCATAGTATAACCAGATCGGCTTCTGCTATGGCTTCCTGTGTATTTTCGGCAGCTTCATCTATAGCGCCTGCCGCCAATGCCTGCTTTAGAGAATCTTTATCAATATCGGCACCTGTTACAACAGCATTTTTGAAACCATTGAGCGCCAGAGCAAGCGAACCGCCAATCAGCCCCGTACCCACTATAGTTATTCTAAATCTTTTTAGCTTGTTAAAACAAGAGCTATTTGTATTTTCAAGGTTTAGCATAATAAATTTCCTTTCTTTAAGCAAAGTATGTGCAAATAAAAAATAAAGAGGTTCGCGCACGACGAACCTCTTTTAAAGTCAAAGTTTTATCAATAATACTTAATCATTGACAAGAAAGTCCATCCCTACTATATATTTTGGTAAACCAAAAGTAGCCGTAGCTAAAGCAAAAGCTGCGGCCAAAGTAGTAACGATAGGAATTAGACTTAACTAAACTATGCATGATTAAAAATCCTTTGCCAAAATATGATTTTATTATGTATTTATAACATATATTTTTCCAAAAAGCAATAGTATATTAGTTTTATTTTATAAAAACATCTCATAACCAACTGAAAAAATGGTTGTATCTGTAAAAGCCACTCTACCAAAGCTTAGGTTTGGCAAACAAAAAAATATCCAAACCGCCATTAAAACCTATTGGTTTTATAAAATTAAAATAAAGCGACGCCTTAAACAGTTATATTTTAAAAAATGTCATTCTGAACGCAGTGAGAAATCTTAAAAAATTCTTCGCTGCGTTCAAAATGACACAAACTTACCTATGGAACCTAATCTAACACTTATTTATGCTTATTACATCATGCCGCCCATACCGGGAGGTGCCATCGGGGGTTCGGGATGTTCTTCGGGAATGGAAGCAACCAAAGCTTCGGTGGTAAGAAGCATGGAAGCTACGGAAGCAGCGTGCTGTAAAGCGGAACGGGTAACTTTGGTGGGGTCTACAATACCTGCTTTTATCATATCTTCATATACACCTTTAGCAGCATTGTAGCCTACACCTTTTTTAGAATCTTTAACTTTTTCCACAACTACAGCGCCTTCAACACCTGCATTGTAAGCAATTTGTTTTACAGGCTCTTCCAAAGCTTTTTTGATAATGTTCACACCGGTTTTTTCATCACCTTCAACCTGAATATCATCCAAAACATTAAGAACTTGAATAAGCGCGGTACCGCCGCCTGCTACCATACCTTCTTCAACAGCAGCGCGGGTAGCGGAAAGAGCGTCCTCAATGCGCAGTTTCTTTTCTTTTAATTCGGTTTCGGTAGCTGCGCCTACTTTTAATACGGCAACGCCGCCGCCTAATTTGGCAAGACGTTCCTGTAATTTTTCTTTATCAAATTCGGAAGTAGTTTCTTCAATCTGTTTTCTGATTTGGGTAACTCTAGCTGCAATATCTTCAGCATTGCCTGCACCGTCGATGATGGTGGTGTTGTCTTTGCCAACTTTAACCTGGCGGGCACGGCCCAACATGGTCAATTCGGTAGTATCCAATTTCAAACCAACTTCTTCGCTGATAACGGTACCGCCTGTAAGAATGGCAATATCCTGCAACATAGCTTTACGGCGATCACCAAAGCCGGGAGCTTTTACGGCAACGCAAGTAAAGGTACCACGTAATTTATTTACTACCAAGGTAGCATTGGCTTCGCCTTCAACATCCTCAGCAATGATTAATAATTGTTTGCCTGTTTGCACAACTTTTTCCAAAAGGGGCAAAAGCTCGGCAATGGTCGAAATCTTTTTATCTACCATCAAAATGTAAGGATCGTTCAATACGGCTTCCATTTTTTCGGTATCAGTTACCATATAAGGGGAAATATAACCACGGTCAAACTGCATACCTTCAACAACTTCAACGGTAGTTTCGAATACTTGGCTTTCTTCTACGGTGATAACACCGTCATTACCTACTTTTTCCATAGCATCGGCAATCAAATTACCAATGGTTTCATCATTGGCGGAAATAGAGGCAACCTGAGCAATCGCTTCTTTGCTGTCTACTTTTTTAGCTCCTTTTTGCAGTTCTTCTACTACAGATGTTACGGCTTTATCAATACCTTTTTTCAGAATAATGGGGTTTGCACCCGCGGTAACGTTTTTAATACCTTCACGAATAATGGCCTGAGCCAACAAGCAAGCGGTTGTGGTGCCGTCGCCGGCTACATCGTTGGTTTTGGTAGCTACTTCTTTAACTAATTGAGCACCCATATTTTCTGTAACATCTTCCAATTCAATTTCACGGGCAATGGTAACACCGTCATTGGTAATAAGAGGAGAACCGAATTTCCTTTCCAATACTATATTCCTGCCTTTGGGGCCAAGTGTTACTTTTACTGCATCGGCTAAAGCGTTAACGCCTCTTTCCAAAGCGTAACGGGCATCTTCTCTAAAGACAATCTGTTTTGCCATTTTCTATACCTCCCAATTTTATATCTGATTATTAATTTAAAACATATGATTAATCTACAATAGCAAGAATATCGCGATCACCATTCAAAATAAGGTATTCCTCGCCGTCCTGTTTTACTTCGGTGCCGGCAAATTTGGAATAGATAACTATATCCCCTACCTTAACATCCAAAGCAATACGTTTGCCGTCTTCGGTTTTCCTGCCTTCACCAACGGCTACAATTTTACCCTGCTGAGGTTTTTCTTTGGCTGTATCAGGCAGTAAAATACCGCTTTTAGTAGTTTCTTCGCTGGGCAATACCTGAACTACGACCCTATCGGCTAATGGTTTAATATTCATTATTATTTCCTCCCTTTCTTTGTTAGCACTCTGATATCGTGAGTGCTAAAACCTAATATCTTAATTTTATAAATATGAAGCGATTATATCAAGTTGAGATAGTGGTTAAAATTGGTCAAATTTGGTCAAAAACATATAATCGCTGGCATATCCTTCCTTTTTTGAGATTTTGCTCTTTTTTTCTTATTTATCTATTTTTGGGAGCCGAACAGATCCGTTGAAAGGTAACGCTCACCGCTGTCGGGCAAAATAACTACTATATTTTTACCCATATTTTCATGCCGCCAAGCCAAAGCCGCCGCACCAGATAAAGCAGCTCCTGCGCTTATACCAATCAAAAGCCCTTCGGTTTCGGCAAATTCACGTGCCATTTTATAAGCATCGTCTTCCGTTACCGTTAAGACTTCGTCTATACAGGAACGGTCCAATACTTTCGGCACAAAATTAGCGCCTATGCCCTGCAAGCCGTGCGGGCCTGCCATACCTTTGGAAAGCAGGGGCGATTTTTTAGGCTCAACTGCTACTACCCAAACATCATGCTTAAGCTCTTTTAAGCGCTTGCTTATACCAGTAATAGTTCCGCCCGTACCAACACCTGCCACCAAAATATCTATATCACCGCCTGTATCATGCCAAATTTCCTCAGCCGTTGTTTTATAGTGGGTCTGCCAGTTTACGGGGTTTTCAAATTGCCTGGGCATAAAAGCCTTGGGCAAGTTTTTCGCCAATTCCTCCGCTTTTGACACAGAACCTGCCATACCTAAAGCAGCCTCCGTTAAAACCAGCTCCGCACCGTAAGCAGCCAAAAGACTGCGTCTTTCCTTGCTCATGGTTTCGGGCATGGTCAAAATTATACGATAACCTTTCACCCTAGCCGCCATGGCAAGGCCTATGCCCGTATTGCCACTGGTGGGTTCCACTATCACCGTACCTTTTTCAAGCTCACCCGCTTTTTCCGCTTCCTCCAAAATAAACCAACCTATCCTATCCTTTACAGAGCCCGCAGGATTGAAATATTCAAGCTTTACCAGCACATTAGCTGCCATACCATGCTCACGCGCCAAGCGAGAAGCTAAAAGCATGGGCGTATTACCTATCAAATCCCCTAAGTTTTTGGCAATCATATTATCACCTGCTTTATAAAATTTTTACTGCCTTGTACCATATTAAAATCACCTTCATATTATACTATGTGGATTAAGCAACAAACCACTTCTATTGCGCAATGCTTATTTCCTGCTAACACTATTCTTCTTTGCTGCCTCTTGCCTACCCTCTGCCTTCATTTTTTCTATGATTTCTCTCCTTAACAACTCTCTTTTCTTCTACCTTTATCCTATCCTCTATCCAATTTCTCATCTATCATCTCCCATATTACCGGTTCTTTAATTTCCATTTAGGCTTGCTAATCGCACATTAAAAACTTTTTTGAACCAAAATGTATCATTAATACAATATTTTAATCCCTTATAAGTTAATAAGGAATATTGTGTATTGATTTTTGTCGCTCCAGCAGTTATAATAGCATTTATAAAAACCGCTATAACCTATTTTTAGTTATTAATCATGGTTTATTACGGTTTTAAAAATATTAAAGGAGGATTTATCATGTCTTTTTGGAGCCATGCCAAATCAATGGCAGAACGCGACCCCGCAGCCCGCTCACCGTGGGAAGTATTTTTCCTTTATTCCGGGTATCACGCTGTCTGTTGGCATCGTCCTGCGCATTGGCTTTATAAACATAAATTCCTTTTTCTGGCTCGTTTGACTTCACAACTCAACCGTTTTTTAACAGGTATTGAAATCCATCCCGGTGCGGAAATAGGAAAAAACCTGTTTATAGACCACGGCATGGGCATAGTTGTGGGCGAAACCGCCGAAATAGGTGATAACTGCACAATTTACCACGGTGTTACTTTAGGCGGCACAGGCAAGGACCAGGGCAAGCGCCACCCAACCATAGGCAACAATGTGCTTATCGGTGCGGGCGCCAAGGTTTTGGGCCCCTTTAAGGTGGGCGATAATGCCAGGATAGGTGCAAATTCCGTAGTACTTGCGGAAGTTCCGCCAAACACTACTTTTACGGGTGTGCCAGCGCGGCAGGCAGGCCTAAAAAAGGGTCAGGTCCCTTCTTTGGATTTAAATCAGGTAGATTTGCCGGACCCCGTACAGCAGGAAATAATGGAATTAATGAAAAAAATCGATGCCGTTTCCAAAATCATCAAGGACTGCCAGGAAGATTGCGTTACCACACACCCCTGCAAAGTCCCTTGTCCTGCGCTTAACCCTAAGAATAATAAAGAAAAATAGGCTTATACATAACAAAAATCCTTAAAAACAAAAGAGTGTTGCTTAATGCAACGCTCTTTTATATTAGTATCCTTGTATTTTTTTACTGCGAAGGGCAAAACAAAGCTGCAATCTATAATATTGTTTTATATACCGCTTTGTCATTCTGAGTATAAGCAAAGAATCTTAAATGCTTTTTCACCCTATCCTGGTAATTTTTATTGCAGTTGTAATTGTGAGTAGCTTTTGCAAGGCTAATTTTCGTTTTGGCATTCCGCTAAAATACTTGTCATGTAAAATTTTATCGAAATTTGTCGAAATTTATCGCAATTACCCTAAAAAATCCTTGTTTTTTTACGAATAACTATATGAATAGTTTTTCATCTATAAAACAAGGAGGTATATATGATGAAGTATCTTTTTTTCCTGCGCTTAAAAATGCCTGAAAACCAATGGCTCAATTTTGGTGAAAGCCATATCATAAAATGGCAGCTGCGTGATATTATAGCAGCTTCCAGTAACTGGATCATCATGAACGAAAAAAATATGGGACAGGCTTCCAATATTATTCCAAATCTGCAAAAGGGAATAATGGAATTGACTCAACACCCTAAAGATTACCAAAGCTACGAAATTGCGCATGGCTTGGGCACGATCCAAGAAGTACTGGATTTTTACCAAAGTTTATTGAAGGATTGCCGCCGTTATCCCTATACAGAGCTTTACGGACATATTAAAGCTTAAATATTTCAATCATCCACCCCTACACTTTATTTTTATGGCTGATTGAACATTTGTACCACATTTTTATAAGCTTATAATTTTTAACATTATAAAACAATTTTTTATATATCTATCTTTATCAAATTAAAAAGCTGTTTGTTTAAATTTAACAAGCAGCTTTTTTATTTGATTTATTACTTAGCTATTTTAACCGCCTATACTGTTCATACAATGGTTCTGCGCACCAAGGCTGGAACGTTCGGGCTTAAGGTTTACCGCTTCCTTGATTATATCCAACAGCTCGGCATCAGTTGCACCTTCCTTTAAGGGCGTCATAATATCAACACAGGTATTGCTGTGCAGGCAAGGGTAAATCTTGCCGTCGGCGGTAAGGCGCAAACGATTGCACTTAGCGCAGAAATGACCGCTTATAGCATGGATGAAGCCTAATGTGCCCTGCCAGCCCTCTACCTTATATACTTCAGCAGGGCCATTACCGCGAACCTTAGAAGGCACAAGCTTATAACCGGCTTGTTCTATTTTAGCCATAGTATCGGCAGTGGCAACAAAATTTTCTTTGCTCCAGATACCATCCGTACCTACAGGCATAAGCTCAATAAAACGGATATGCAAAGGCTTGTCCTTGGCCATTTCACTCAATCCCACTACCTCGTTATCATTCAAGCTCTTTACTACTACCATATTGAGCTTTACAGGCTCCAAACCCGCGGCCATTGCAGCTTCCACCCCACGCAATACAGCTTGAACATCACCACCGCGGGTAATCCAGCTGAAACGTTCGGCATCCATGGTATCCAGGCTTATGTTCACCCTGTCTATACCTGCTTGTTTTAGCTTTGCCGCCATTTGTTCAAGCAAGATACCATTCGTGGTCAGGCTCAAATCAGTAAGGCCAATATCTCTAAGGGAAGCAATAAAACTAAAAATACCTTTGTGTACCAAGGGTTCACCACCTGTGATCCTAATGTGGTCCACCCCTTCTTTGGCAACTATACCTACAATACGGGTCATTTCCTCTACACGCAGCACCTTTTCATGGCTCAAATGGGGAATACCTTCTTCAGGCATACAATAACGGCAGCGTAAATTACATTTATCCGTAATAGAAACTCTTAAATAATCTATTTTTCTACCCCAGTTATCAATCAACATATATCCTCCCCAAAGCTAAAAACAATCAAGCTCACACGAATGTATTTTTATTCCCAAATTATTGGCGGCCTTGCCAACCTCCTTAGCAGGCACATTAAGCTCCTTGGCCAAAGCACGAGCCATGGGGCAGGAAAGTTTACCGTTCACTGCTTTTATTTTTACGGCCTCGATAACCCTTTCAGATACCTGATTATCCTTTTTCGCATTTTGCATAGTCATAAATACCCCTCCCCGTTGGCTCTTTCAATTTCACCAAAACCGTTTCGGCAAAATTAAAAGAGCACCTTAACGGTACTCTTTTAATTATTATTATTTATTTTACTACACTAAAACTTATTATGAGCAACAGGGTAAGTTAGTTTATTAGGTGAAATAATGTTGCGGTCATTATTATCTTTAGCCAGGCCAGCCAATCCATGCAATATAATATCAAAGGTTGTGCCGTATCCCAGCTCACTTTTCACATTAATACTGCCGCCCATACTGTTTATGAATTGATGACTTATAACAAGGCCCATGCCTGTACCCGTGCTTTTGGTTGTAAAAAAAGCTTTGCCCAACTGAGCTAAGGTTTCTTCGTCCATACCAACACCGTTATCGCTTATTTGTATATGAGCTTCATTCAATGCATAATCATAATAAGTTCTTAATTTAATTTGCCCATTTTCAACTATAGCATCAACAGCATTCACCAAAAAATTTACCAAAACCTGCTTCATTTTACCCGGATCTATTAAAATATTCGGCATATCCTCACTGTATTCTTCTACAAGCTCTATGCGGCTCATGCCAACGTTACCCTGCAAAAGCATTGCCACATTACGGCAAACAACATTAGGATTACATACACATATTTCTTGTTTACGGTTGGGGGTAAGGCTCAAAAACTGGGTAAGCAGATTATTGGCCTGGACGATTTCCTGGTTAAGCATCCCGCTGTATCTTTGAATATCATCATCATCCTGATATTTAAGCTGCAAAAGCTGTACAATACCGCTGATGCTTTGAATAGGATTTTTTACTTCATGGACCACCCCGGCAGCCAGTGTGCCCATATGGTTCAACACAACATTCATTTCCTGAACATTCTGAAGTTTTTTACCCACACTGCTGTTCATGGTTTCCAAATGCACCAACACACCCAACATAGCCCTTTGCCGCCCCTTCAGTATCTTGGTCGTTAGCTGTGTTTTGACTTCCCTACCGTTTTGTCCTTTGCTATCTAAAACGATATTGCTGTGGTTAGCCTTTAAATAAAAGGTTTGATCGATCAAATTTTGGATGTACACGTTTTCCGCTTCCGAAAAGGAGGAATATTGGAGATCCCAATAGTTTTTTCCAACCACATCTTTTTTGGCAAGCCCCAAGTGCTTTTCCAACATACCGGAGCTTACAGCTTCCACTTTACCATCAGCATTCAGCAAAAGCAAACTGCCGGGTACCAAAGAAAAAATATCCTTGTACATCATTGCCACTTGCTCCATTTCATCAATTAAATCGGCTACCAGTAATCTCCAATCTACTTCAGTTGAACATTTCTTTTCCAAAGCCCTTAACATTGATAAAGTTTTTGCCATGATCTCCCCTCCACTAAAAGAATTAGGTAATAATTCTCTTTTTACCATTTATTTCCTTTTTATTTTTCCACAAACTTTCCCCAGGTTTTCAACAAAAAAACCCTCCCCATCGTCAAAAATACAGAATATTGTGTAAAAAAACACTTCTTTGGTGTCGTTAAATGTCAGCATTGGCAATAAAAAGTTGATATTATTTTAAAGTTTTCCCCTAACTTACCACACCTCGATTATTTAATATATATCTCGATTATTTATCTGCTATCTCGATAATCCCACTTTCCGTGCACAAAGCACAGAGTTTTTTGTCGAAGGCTTCTCTTGGCAAAGCCTCCGTAAGCTGGCAATCAAAGCCTATACCTATGGTAAAAGCATTGGTTCTTACCCTGTTTAAGTAACGGTCGTAATAACCACCGCCAAAACCTAAACGATACCCCTGTTTATCGAAAGCAAGGCCGGGCACCAAAAGCACATCGATAGCTTCAGGCGCTGTAAATTCGGGGTTTTCGGGAACCCAAATGCCAAAATCATCTTGCTTTAAGGCAAACAATTCTTCCTGTTTTAACACAGCGGCCTCCATACTGCCGTATTTGTCGGTGCAAGCAGGTATCAATACTTTCATGTCGCTTTCCCACATTTGCAGGCTTAAAGCCACTAAATCCGCCTCGTTGCCCTTAGGCATATAGGTCATCACGTTTCTGGCATAAGTAAGCGGCTTGTATAAAAGCAAATGTGCCACGATTTGTCTACTTTTTGCCAAAACCTGCTCATATGACATTTCATTTCTTATTTGCAGATACTTGTTCCTTAATTCTTTTTTGGTTTCCATAACACACCTCAATCTTTAATGTAATGTCTTACTGCTGTATAAGTTTGTATATATCAAGTACTGATATACTAAAAAAGCATTCCTTTTCCGCTTAACGGAAACGTGGGAAGCCGCTTACAGCAAGGCTCTATTTCAGCCAAACCTCTAAAGTGGGCTTTCGTAATCAGTATTTATTCTCAAATAAAGACTTTTCCCCCTGTTTAAAAGAGCTGAAAACCCCGATTTATCAAGTTATCAACAACTTTATCCACACTATCCACAATAATAATTGGGGAAATTATCATTTTCCATTATCAGGAAAACACTTTTTATTCGGAAAAAAGTTTATTGATAGGAAAATTAGCCACCGCATTTAAAGAAAGCGTGGCAAAATCTTCTTTGGCATATTTAGGTAAAGCAGCCGCACCAATCATAGCGGCATTATCTGTACAAAAAATTAAAGAAGGGTAAACCAGCTTTTGCTTTGGCGCATATACCTTTATTTTGGCACGCAGAGCTTCATTGGCGGCAACACCGCCTGCCAGCACTATAGTATCTAAACCAAGCTCAGCCGCGGCGGCGGCTGCTTTTTTGGCTAAAATATCCACAATAGCTTCCTGGGCTGAGGCAGCTACATCCTCCACCCTATAGCTTTCACCCTTCATTTGGGCATGGTTCAAAAAATTAAGTACAGCGGATTTCAAACCGCTGAAGCTAAAATCATATGTTCCTTTAAGCAAGGCCCGCGGAAAGTCATAAATAACCTTACCCGCTTTGGCGGCCACTTGAATAGAAGGGCCACCGGGATAAGGCAAACCCAAAGCACGAGCTATTTTATCAAAGGCCTCGCCCGCCGCATCATCACGGCTTTGCCCTAAGGCCCTGTATCTACCGAAATCCTCCGCCAAAACCAAACCACTATGGCTGCCTGAAACCACCAAAGCCAAAAAAGGAAAGGTCAAATCTTTATGCTCCAAAAAGGAGGCCAGCATATGCCCTTCCAAATGATGTACCGCAATAAGCGGCTTTTTGGCAGCATATGCCAAAGCCTTAGCATAAGAAACTCCTACCAGCAAAGAACCAATAAGACCGGGCCCCTGCGTTACCGCTATGGCATCAATATCTTCAAGCTTAATATCTGCATCAGCCAAGGCCTGCTCCACTACAGGCACTATGGCATCCAAGTGATGGCGGCTGGCAATTTCCGGAACTACACCACCATAAGGCTGGTGCACAGCTATTTGGGATGCTATCACATTGGCATAAACATTGAACCCCTCACCCACAATGGCAGCGGCTGTTTCATCACAACTGCTTTCTATGGCCAATATTTTTATAGTCATTTTAGTTCTCTCCTAAAACCATATCAGATAGGCCCAACCACATTATATAGGCATCCTCATTATTATCTGTGTAAAAGCCCTTACGGATGCCCACGCTCTTAAAGCCTATTTGCTCATATAAGTAAATAGCAGCAGTATTGGAAACACGAACCTCCAAAGTCATGCGCTTACCGCCTACAGCAAGGCACAGCAAAGTCAAAGCCTGTACTATTTGCCTGCCTATGCCCCTACCCCTGTAACTAGGATGTACGGCAATATTGGAAATATGGCCCTCATCCAAAATCAGCCAAAAGCCGCCATAACCTAAAAGCCTGTTATTTTCAAAATACCCCGTATAATGAGCCAGCTCATTCCTTTTAGCTTCCTCCAAATAAGCCTTACGGCTCCAAGGGCGGGCAAAAGAGGCATTTTCAATTGCTATCATATCATCTATATAAGCATCTATATTATATTCCTGTAAAATGATAATACCGTTTTCTTCATACATTGTTTATCTCCGTTATTTTCCTATTAAAACCTTTTTTTTTACCTCTGCCTCGGAAGCACGCAAATAAAAAGCCTTTAGCTGTTCGGGCATCATAAAATTACCTGCCTTAGCCTCTTTAAGCGCAAGTTCCGCAACAGATGACGCAATAAACAAACGTCTTGCTTTGGGCATAAGCAAAGCCCGTTCAGCCAAGGCCTCTTTAAAAAAAGGAAAAGCCGCTTCCGCGCCATCTCCCAAGAACAGCACCCTACCCCCTTTATGCTGCAAACTTGCCGCCAATTCCGCGACAGTAACCGCACAAGGATTTTCAAGCCTTGAGGCTTCGCTGTTATATAGAGCACTGTAAAGCTGGCTTTTTCTGGCATCCAAAACAGGGCAAATATATTCAGACAAGTGCCTGGCATTATAGGCCAAAGCATCTAAAGTACAAACAGGTATAACGGGCCTTTGCCAGGCTTTAGCCAAGGCCTTGGCCGTGGCTATGCCTATCCTTAACCCCGTAAAAGAACCCGGACCGCTGGTTACGGCCACGGCATCTATTTGTGAAGGGTCCAATTCCGCATTCTCCAAAAGCGCAGCTAAAAGCGGCAAAAGCCTTTGTGAATGGGTTTTACCCACATTAAGGCAGGCCTCGCCGATAAGCTTGTTATCATCAGCCAGAGCCACTCCCATTACTTTGGTTGCGGTATCAATGGATAGTATGCGCATAGGTATAAAGGACCTCCTCCAACCAAGAACTATCGTCAATTGCGGCATCTATAGTAATTTCCCGCCACTCATTGCCCTCTTCATCGTATTCTTTGGCAAAGTTTATATTTATATGCTCCTTAGGTAATATTCCACCCAAAATATCAGGCCATTCCACAGCAACTATGCCGCCTTCCTGAAAATACTCCTCAACTCCTATTTCCAGTAATTCCTCTTCATGGTTCACTCTATAAATATCCATATGATAAAAAGGTATTTCACCTTCCAAATACTCATTGACAATAGTAAAGGTGGGGCTGCTTACATAATCCGGGATTTCAAGCCCCATAGCCAAGCCCTTGGCAAAAAGCGTTTTGCCTGCCCCCAAATCACCACGCAAGGCAAAAACCGTGCCAGCGGGCGCAGAGGCGCCAAGTATCCTGCCCAGTTCCAGCGTTTCCACAGGAGCATGGCTGGTAATTTTCCACATAATGTTCCTCCATCTATATTAAAGCTCAAGACAAAAAAGCTGTAGCCATTATATTATAGCACTTGCTACAGCTTTACGCAATTTTTAATATTTGCTAAAATCCACCCTCTTTTCTAGGCTTTGATCATTCCCTTTCAAAAACCCTATGCCCTTTTATCCAAACTTCCAGCACTTTACTTTCCGCTTTTAAAGGGTCGCCGTCTAAAATCACAAAATCAGCCTCTTTTTCTTCCGCAAGGCTGCCAACTTCATCATCCACATCCAGTATAGAGGCACCATTGATGGTAATAGCGGCCAAAGACGCCTCTCTGGAAAACCCTGCCTCATGCGCCTTAACGGCAAAACCACGCAGGCTGCCAATAGGCATGATGGGGTAATCAGTGCAAAAAGCTATTTTCAGGCCACTTGCCTCCAAACGAGCTAAATTGGACCAATCGATGCTTTCGGGATCATCCGCCTTATTGTAGCTTATAGGGCTTATGACCACGGGTACTTCGTAATTCACTAAATAATTGGCTATATTTTCACATTCATTGCCATGTACTATTACTAAATCAAGGCTGAATTCCCTGGCTAAACGCAGGGCCGTCATCATATCGTCCGCTCTGCGAGCATGCACAAATACGGGCAGCCTGCCTCTTTTGGCCTGAATGATTATATCCATACTCAAATCAAGATCTTTATCCTCGCGCGCATAATTTTCCGCGCGTACAAAAGCTTCCCTAAGGCTTGCCGTAACCATCATCCTAGCTTGAGTAGTTGGCTCACGGTGCAAACCACGATAGGTGAAAATTTCGCCCAAAGCCATTTTCAAAGCAGCAGGCTCCCTTAAAACAATGTGATCCACCACACCGGCTAGGGTTTTTACCACAGCTATTTGCCCTCCTACCACACAAGTACTGCCGGGGCTTACGGCTACGGAAGTTATGCCCGCTTCTCTGGCGGCGGCAAAACCTACAGCCTGTGAATTTATGGCATCTATAACTCTTAAATTGGGCAAAATATAATCATCCATAAATTCCCGCTCCGCCTCAAGGGACTGCAGATCCTGGCTCACGCCAAGGTGGCAGTGGCTGTCTATCATGCCCGGCATCAGGTACTTGCCTTTTATATCATAAACCTGAGCATGCTCGGGTATATCAATATTATCGCCAACCTGCTGAATAACACCATCCCGCACCAATAAAGTACCGCAATTGTATTCCGTACCCTCCATGGTGATGATATGGCCATTGGTTATAGCCAGCATTTTTATCCCTCCCAAATTTGCTAAGCTGTAGATTGTTTCGCCATTTTCAGCAATAATCCTGCTTTTTTTACATACACTGCTTGATAAAATAGTTGAACAGCTCCCTTGATATGCCTTCTTCACGCCATAAATATTCAGGGTGCCACTGCACTGCCCAAATATTTTTTTCACCTAATATCGCTTCGACAATACCGTCTGCGGCCTTGGCAGCCACCCGCAGATTTCTGCCCAGTCTGCGTATACATTGGTGATGACAGCTGTTCACTAACGCCTGTTCGGCTTTCAGCATAAGAGCAAAGTCAGGGTTTGTGATATTAAGCTTATGCCATACCTGGTTATATGAAGAAGTTTGCACATGGGCATTGATACCGGGGTTTTGTTGCCACAGGCTGCCGCCGCAAGCCACGTTGATGATCTGCATGCCTCTGCATATGCCCAGTATGGGCAAGCCACAGGTCTTAGCGGCATTAAAAAGGGCAATTTCCCAGCCATCCCGCTCTATATCCACCTTACCCAAACCATGCAAAGGTTCCTCATCCCAAAAAGAAGGGTGAATATCTCCTCCACCCGCCAAAAGCAAGCCATCCAAGCGTTTTATTATCGGTAAAACATCCTCAGGCTTTTGGCTAGGCAAAAGCACAAACAAGCCACCAAAAGCTCTAACCGCATCACCGTAATAAGAGCGCAAAAGCCAGTTGGCGCCGGCCGCTTCCACACCACAGCTTATACCAATCAAGGGTTTAAACATATTTATCCCTCCCACCCTTAATATATGGCGGAAGGGACAACTTTAGAATTAACATGAAATCTGATTTTGATTATTAAACCAATACTAAATAAATATCTGCATTTTTTAATGCGTGTTAAGTTTTGCCTTGAAAAGCTTATTCCCATTTTTAAAAATTATCATTGTTTAGTATACCCATACTTATACCTATGGCATGGTCGATCCTGTTCATGGTAACAGGGTCCAGGGCAGCTATTTTCTGTTGTAGTCTTAACTTATCTATGGTACGTATCTGCTCTGCCAAAACCACCGAATCCTTTGCTAGGCCGCTTTCTTCAGGCCTTAAGGACACATGGGTGGGCAAACGGGCTTTATCCAGCTTAGAGGTAATGGGCAAAACTATGGTGGTGGGGCTGTGGCTGTTACCTACATCATTTTGCACCACCAAAACGGGACGGGTGCCGCCCTGTTCGGAGCCCTGCACCGGGTTCAACTCAGCAAAAAAAATCTCACCGCGTTTTAATGTCATTTACACCTACTCCCTTATGTTTTTATTTTATGTTCTTAAGCTGAAGTTTTCCCCAAAGCAAGGCTTTTAATACATAAAAAAAAACTGCCTTAAAGGTTTTTAAAACCTTAAAGCAGGATTTCTTTTCATTTAAATTTGCTTTTTATGCTCTCCAAAAAGCTTAATGCTTTCACGTGGTTTCTATATATCTTCTGGGCAAACGCTCACTTAGCAGGCAGATAACCTCATGGTTTATGGTATGAGTCTTTTCGGCAATTTCCTCTATGGTAATGTTTTCATTACCGTTTTTACCTATGATAACAGCTTTTTCACCTATATCAACAAAACCAAGCTCCGTTACATCCACCATAAGCTGATCCATGCAAATATTGCCAACTATAGGCACCCTTTTACCTCTCAACAAAACCTCTCCGCCTTTGGAAAGGCTGCGGCTGTAACCATCGGCATAGCCCAAAGGCAGGCTTGCTATAATACGCGGTTCAGATGTTATATAATTCCTGCCATAACTTATAGGTGTACCGGCAGGCACTTTTTTGACATAGGAAACCCGCGCTTTTACGGAAAGAGCGGGAATAATATCTATAATATCATGATTCACCTCTTGGGAAGGATAACTACCGTAAATGGCAAGCCCCGGGCGAACCATATTATAATGGGTCTCGGGCATATCTATCATAGCAGCGCTGTTGGCCGCATGCTTGATAGGTATATGGTAACCCTTGTTTTCAATAGCCTCGCAAAAACCGTCAAAAATCTTCTTTTGCCCTAATGTCCAGGTTTTATCTTTATAATCCGCAGTGGAAAAATGTGTATAGATACCTTCTACAAATAAGCCGGGCAGCTTCATGATACGCACGATCTCTTCCAGGGAGGCTTCATTGGGCAAAAAGCCGATACGCCCCATGCCTGTATCAACCTTGATATGTACCAAGGCTTTTCTATTGCGTTCCTGAGCTTTTAGGGAAATAGCCTGTGCCGCGGCAAAGCTGTACACGGTTTGCCCTATATTATATTTAATAGCCAAATCAGCCTGATCTGCCGCTACATAACCCAAAACAAAAATAGGTGCCATAATGCCCGCCATCCGTAGGCAAACCCCTTCACCCAGAGTTGCAACACCCAAACGGTTGGCACCGCTATCTAAAACACTGAATGCCACCCGTTCCGCACCATGGCCGTAACCATTAGCTTTAACCACAGCCATTATTTCCGTTTCGGGTTTTATGATACGCCTAATTTCCCGCACATTGTGCGTTATCAAGGGCAAGTTGACCTCCACCCAGGCAGGTCGTGGTATATCCCATATATTATGCATTGTAAAGCCCCCTTGCGCTTTAACTTCTGTTGATATTTTATGCAGGTCAAATTGATTCAAAACTTGTTGCCCTAATTTATGGCAAATGTTTATCAACCTGAATTTTTTTAGCCAAATCTTTTTGGAATAGCACCTATTATACTACAGATAATGTAATTCCGCCAGCGCTTTAGGTAAATAATACAAAATATCTCTTGCAATCATGCCTTCCTGGCTTAAAACCGCAGCTGCTTGGTCGCCCGCCAGCCCATGCACATAAACGGCTATGGCCGCCGCTACTGCAGGCGGCAGGTTCTGAGCCAAAAGCCCACCTATTATGCCTGCCAATACATCACCCGAACCGCCCGTAGCCATACCGGCATTGCCTGTGGAATTAATAAATAGCTTGCCGTCGGGGCAGGCCACTATAGTGCCCGCTCCTTTTAATACAACAATGGCATCATAGTGTTTGGCGGCTGCCTTGGCAATACTGAGCCTATCTTTTTGCACATCTTCAACACTTATCTGCATAAGCCTTGCCATTTCCCCGGCGTGGGGCGTTAAAATCAAAGGAACTTTTGCCATATCATTACGCTTTAGGTTCACAAAATGCCATAAGGCATCCGCATCCACCACTGCCGTCCTATCCAGCTTGGCTAAAATTTGCCGTACCAGTGCTTGAGCTGCATCTGTCCTGCCCAAGCCCATACCTAAAACTATCGTTTTACCGCCGAGCCTGTTTATAGCATCACTTTGCGGGCAATTCATAGCTTCAGGGTAAAGCGAGGCCAAAGCCGTAGCTGCAGGTTTTGGTACAGCCGCCGTAACCAGCCCCGCACCGCTCCTTAAAGCACCGCCGACAGCCAAAACAGGCGCACCGAACATATTGCCGCTGCCCCCTACTATAAGAGCATGGCCGTAATTGCCCTTGTGGCTTTCGGGGCTTCTTTGCGGCAGCCAGTGGCGGCAAAAGCCTGCGTCTATATATTCTATATCACTGTTTATATTCGCCAAAAGCTCTTTTGGCAAACCTATATCACAAACTGTTAGTTCACCTGCATGGTAAATCCCCGGTGGCAGCACCAAACCGCACTTGGGCCAGCCAAAAGTAACAGTATGCTTGGCTTTTACGGCTTCACCCTCTACTTGGCCTGTAGTGGCATCTACTGCGGAAGGTATATCTACCGCCAAAACCTGTATATCTGAATTATTAATAACACTGATGATTTCACTAACAAGCCCCGTAGCCGTGCCATGAAAACCCGTACCGAAAATACCGTCTATGATCAAATTGCAGTTCAAAAGCGCCACCTTGGCCATGCGTACATCATGCTCTTCTTTGACCACCTGAGTGCGTATTTGCAAAGCTTTTACTATATCCCAGTTTAGGCGTGCATCGCCCTTTAGTTTTTCGGGAGTGCTAAGCAAAAACAAGCGCACATTAGCTCCCGCATTATGTAAATGGCGTGCTGCCACAAAGGCATCACCACCGTTATTGCCACCGCCCGCAAAAATAACTATTTCCGCTTTATTGGCACCATTCGTCATTTCCAAAGCCGCTCTTGCCACGGCAGAACCTGCGTTTTCCATTAAAAGCATGGTTGGTATGCCGTATTCCCGATTTGCCCCTGCATCTATTACGGCAATTTCACTTCCTGTAAGCAAACGCATATGAACACTCCTTCCCGCCTTTGCTATTTAGCTTTTATATCACTTTCCTGTTTTTCTTGTTTTATTATTCTCTAATTAATCCTGTTTTTCCGCCACCACCACAGCTATAGCATTGTTTTCGCTGTGGCTTAAGGATAAATGTAAGTGGCTCACACCCAATTTTTCCGCAAAAAGCTTGGCCTCGCCATGTAAAATAAGGTACGGCAAGCCCAAAGCCCTTTTGCCCACCTCCACACATTGCAGGGGCCAGCCGCTGAAGCCGTGCCCTAAGGCTTTTACCGCCGCTTCCTTAGCGGCAAAGCGTACCGCCAAAGCACTGTGATAATGCCCGCACTCCTTGGCATAGCTAAGCTCTCCCTCGGTATATATCTTACCTTCAAACCCGGGTTTTTTACTTAGCTCCTCTATTCTTTTTATTTCCACTATATCCGTGCCTACTCCTATTATCATAAGCCTCGTCCCTTTTCTTTTGCTGTGTTTTAGGTTGCTTATTTTTCAATTTAGCCAAAGCTTGGAGTTTCTCTACCTTAAGTTTTGGCTTATTTTGTTTTGTCTCTTTAAATTTTTTTGGTACTTGTTTTATTTCGTTACCGTATTTATCCTTAGATATTTTTTCGGCTATTTTATTTTTAGCTTTTAGTACGGCTTCCGCTTTCTTTTTGTATTCTGCTTCCTTGCCCCTGGGCGGCTGCACTAAATAGTTTCTGCCGTAACCTATAAGATCCTCCCTGCCTGCCATCTCCAAGCCTTTTATAACCAAGGCATGGTTTTTGGGGTCCATAAATTGCAGGAGAGCCCGCTGGAGCTGCCTTTCTTTAGGGTTGCGTGCCACATAGATGGGCTGCATGATTTCGGGGTCAAGCCCCGTATAATACATACAAGTTGAGCGAGTGCCTGGGGTAGGAATAAAAAGCTGTACTTGCTCAGGCTGCAGCCTGCTCATGGCAAACTTTTCTGCCATGACAGCCGCATCCGTTATCCTGCTGCCCGGATGGGCCGCTATAAAATAAGGCACTAAATACTGCTTTTTATCCAGCATTTTGTTCATGTTTTTGTATTTTTCACTAAAACGCTTATAAACCTCAAAATTCGGCTTGCCCATAGCATTTAGCACATGCTCTTCCGTATGCTCGGGCGCTACCTTAAGCTGGCCACTTATATGATGTTCGCAAAGCTCCCTGAAATAATCGGGGCGCTTGTCCAGCAATAAATAATCATAACGCAGGCCGGAACGGATAAAAACTTTCTTTACACCTTCTATTCTGCGCAATTTTTGCAATAATACCACATTATCAAGTTGATTCGGCTTTAAATTTTTACAGGGCTTAGGGTAAAGGCACTGCTGTAAATGGCAGGGGCCTTTCTTTTTGGCCTTTTCACAGCCCTGGCCGCGAAAATTGGCCGTAGGGCCGCCCACATCGTGGATATAGCCCTTGAATTCGGGATGAGCGGCCAGTTTTTTGGCTTCCCTTATCAAAGAAGCATCACTGCGGTTTTGAATGACCCTGCCTTGATGAAAATTCAAGGAACAGAAGGAACAGCCACCGAAACAGCCCCTATGGGAAATAAGAGAAAAGCGCACTTCT
>ENA-UOOR01001809-UOOR01001809.1-fermentation-metagenome-genome-assembly--contig:-NODE-1809-length-23807-cov-8.637125_pt1 | contig 23807 bp, 17 predicted proteins | sample MGYA00245780_ERZ724029 | MGnify/ENA primary metagenome ERZ724029 (study PRJEB28704, sample SAMN03018315) | fermentation metagenome | biome: anthropogenic terrestrial biome; feature: soil; material... | reverse complement strand
ACATCGTTTCTCACGAAGAAGCACTCGTCAAGATTCAGGTAGATGTTCTCTTTCGTCTTGTTGAAGAAGCCGAACCCCATATTACCGCCGTGACTCCAGAGGTTGTAGGTGACTTCGCAATTTTCATCTTTATAGACCAGTGAATCCTTGTCGGCCATCGACCTGTCGGATGGCACGGCACGGTAAACCTGATAAAATGTGGTCCTGCAGGACGAGAGTGTTAATACTGACAAAGTGATGATAATCAGATAATTTAAAGTTTTCATAGATTTTAATTTATAATGAATGGTTCAAAAGTACAAGGTGGGTTTGACAACTTGTGTCACGATTAAAAAATCGATTGAAAGATACTAAACGCAGCCCAATCAAACTTTCTCAAAATTAAGGTACCGGTCGTGGAACCAGTCGATCCATTACAGATATTTACCTGGGAAATGCACCCTAATAAATGTAAATCTGTCCTTTCATTCCCTACTTCAGAATGATAGGGCTTTTCGCTAACTGTGTTTTTCATGGATGTGTATTTAGAAAGAATGATCAAACATTATCAAATGAAGTTAATAAAATGAATCGTTTGATGTCGGTATCCCAGGTAATGCTATTTACGAAATCATCAAAATTATCCCTGAAATCATTGCTTACGATTATGAATCCGATTCTAAGTGCTTTGGACATTTGTTTGCTACCTTTTATTTTACCTGGTTACTTTCCGATGCAAAAAATGTATAATCCTGATTATTAAAAGACTATGATCGACCCGGTACAAATACAGACTTAGGTTCTATTTATTTTCCACTGATAGTCAATAACTTAATCACGGAACCACTAGATAACACTTATCATGCTAATATACCGATAGTTGCATTTCTAATTTTTATCGGACAGATCTTAAAGGATAATTACGTACAAAGTTTCATTATAAAAATCAAAAAACTAAATCAATAAAATAGTGCCAAAGAAAAATACTATCCTTTAGTGATTTTCTTGTATGGCTTGAAGCGTATTTTTCTACAGAAGAAAATGAAGCATATTTGGATAGTTGTTCGGACTCTATCCAGTCTATCGAATTATCTGTATTCGTATTGAATTTGTAAGTTAACCATCCATTTACTTTGGTAAGCCACTCATTAATGGTACGGCTTTGAATATAGGCAAACATTCCACATACTTTTAAATGTGAAGAGTGATCACCTCGCTTAAAGCGTTCGATTCCGCCACGATTACCATACACATATTGTTCATTACTGGAAGTTTCCGAAAAACGTTTCGCTTCAAATTCTATAATCGGGATAGGTTTTGAGTTTCTTGTATTAATATATACTCCAATATCTGTTTCTTTATTTGAGGCAACCTGAGGAGGGTTTTTACTAAACTCATAAGGTAAATATCCTCCTGTTTCATTTTCATTATTGCACAGGTTGAAATGGCGAACAAGTACATTACTAATCCAGTTTTCCATTTCGGAATCATTATTTAGTTTATAATAAGCAGGAAACCCAGATATATGGCTATCTACAAATAATAAGATCTGTTCTACCTCATGATTATTCGGTACAGATAAGTCATTTGGTTTGGGTAATTGATATGGGGGCAGACTATCTCTAAGCATCTTGATAACGGGCTTTTACATAGTCAGCAAATACTTCATCAGCATCTCGTAGTGCAATTGAGGGCAGCCAATAGCGTAATTGCTTTGGTTTTACCAAAATAATACTATCCTTACCATACACTTTCATTATTTTTTGAATATGAATATGTTGCTGATCGGCATTTTGTTGTGGAATCGCTTCTTGAATATATTGTTCTAAATCGGTGATTTGTTGTTCTGACACCGTAATATTCTCCTCGCTATATTCAAAATGTATTGCAAAGTAATTACCCGCATCTATAATTTTATATAATTGAAAGTGCTTGCGTTCAATCTGATATACGCTATTAAGTGTCTTGCAAAAAACATCAGCAAATTGCTTAATAAAATCTACAGTTGTGCCTTCTAACCAATATTCGCTTTTGATTTTAGAATAATATTTCTGAATGTCTTTTATAATTAACTGTTCTGCTTCTGAGACTGCAAGAGGAGTTTCTATGTATGGAATGTCTAAAATGTCCTCCATGTTTAAAGCTGTTACTTTATCCACAAGTACTCTTCCACTTGTGGACATGATGAATGCTCTTAATACTTCGTAATGTTGATTGAGGTAATCATATAGCTTTTGTAGCTCAGGCAATTCTTTTTCAGGAGAATGAATTCCAATAATTCCCTTTGGAAAAGCTAAATATTCTTTTGATAAATAAACAGGGATTTTAAAATCCCCTAATATTCCCCTTATCAAAATATGTGGAGCTTGATAGATATCTTTCTTTCTCGGAGTGTAAAATCCATCAATTAAGCATGGCCTTGGATTCTCAACAAGCCCATCTTCTTCTAAATCTGCAACTTCGATGTATTGTTTGCCTGTTATATAATCAGCTTCAAATTCTTTGTTTCCAACAACAAATCCTACTCCAAACGCCCATTTATTATTTTTCCTTTTATTCTTTAAATAATCAATCAACTTGGGAAGTTGTTCTAATCTCTGTATGAGATCGAACAATCTTCCGCCTCCCAGTAAATTAGTTTTCCATACAAAAGAGTTTGATAATAAATCTACTTTGTTGATAAAGTGAAAATTGTAGTAATCAAATTCTAAAAATAATCTATTTGTATTGGAAAATGTACGTTCGGCTATTATATGAAGAATTGGCTCATCATTTGGCAAAATGTTTTGAACAAAAATAGCAGCAGTCGCAACATTAGCATTTTCCCATATTTTTTCAGAAAGTTTCGAAAAGTCTATTACCTGTAAAAGATTAACTTTTGAAAAAACAGTACTTTTAAACTCCTGCTCATCTTGATATAATAAAGGGCCGGATGGTTGTATTAGACATAATAATCCACCCTTTTTCAATAATTTAAATGATTGAAAAAAGAAATGTAATGCTATATTTTGAGTCGGTATATGTATCTCACTTTTATACCCAAACCTTTTTTCAACGGTTTTTAGATAACCATTCTTTGTTTGTTTTTCTCCTTCTTCGGATAAAGGCGGATTAAATGGCGGATTTCCAATTACCAATGAAAAATCATTGGGAGGATTATTGGTTATAATTTCAAAAAAGTCTTTGGTAACGATATTTTTACTCATATCGGGAAATTCCAATTCACCCCAAGTAGGTGGGTCTAAATTGACTTCATCCAAAATGGCCAAAGCTAAACTAAAAATTGATAACCTTATGGCATCTATCTGTACATCTATACCATGAATGCTCTTTAAGAATAAATCTTTTAAAACGGTAAGAGATGGCTTTTCTAATTTCCCTGTCTTTTGCCATTGTTCATATCTCCACCATTGAACAATACGTTTGTATGCTTTTACTAGAAAAATCCCCGAACCACAACTAACGTCAATAAGTTTAAAATCCTTTTGAGGGGTTTTAAGAGGCATACATTCATCTACAAGGGTAGATACAATCATCTCGGGAGTATAGACAATATCTTTACTGTCTGTAAGTAACTCTTCATATACCGAACTAATTACCTCCACAGGTAAATGCGAAAACGAATATAGTCTCCAAATAACAAGCTGACCATTATCATTATTTCCGTCCAAATAGTCAGCTAATTTTTGTACTTCACTTTTTTGAATAGCTTCTCTTGCATCAGCTTCCACCTCTTTATGCCATTCAAATATTTTCCCGTTAAAATCTTCTGCTAATTTGTCTAACAAAAGAAGTAATTTTCCTTTGCGGATGACGTCACAGAAATCTGCACACTGAAAATTATTTTTAAAGTATGTTTCTGCAAAATAGCCACTTTTAGAATCTTCATCACGCTCCTCCAGATATTTAATCAAAAGGCTCTGTACTAAAAGTTTTAATGCAATATGTTTATCAAGATTGGATTCTTTTTGAAATCCCTCATAAACATTTTTAAGTCCACGAATCAAATCTCGGGTAGCCGACTGCTCAAATTGGAAACGCTTTTTATTAATCTCTTCTTCCCAAAACAAGCCATCATCAAAACTTTGAGCATTGAACGATTTTATCGCATCGCCTGTTTTTCTGATGATTTCCTCTGCATAGTGTTCTTTATCTTCTTTAGGCTTTTCCCTTGCGTCGAAAACACTAACAACCGATTTTTCAATAATAATGTATGCAGGAACCTGATAACCGTTCCACATATTTTTATGGATACGATTTCGGTCTTTTGTACTTAAAGATTTATACGTATAATCAAAGATATACAACTGCGGAACAGCGGCTCTCCCATCTTGGAAGTAACGAAAATAAACAGCATCTGCTTCAAACTTACACGCTGTTTCTAATGCAAATAGAATATCCGGACTGGCGATAGCCTCGGGAAGCCTTTCGTAGTTTTCAGTCAATAATACACCACTTTTTCCTATATCAGAGATAAAGGAAAAGTTAAGCTCCTGAATATGTTTTTCAAAAACAGTTGTTGGCATATTCAATGTAAAAACTTTATTTACTGTGTAAAGATACGATTTTTAATGGATGAATTTTATCAACTTACCGGATAATTTAATAAGCTTTAAGTTCCTCTAAACTTCTACCAAAAATATTTTTGAAAACGTTACACATATCTATTTCTCTTAAGCACGGCTCTCCAATACATCTTTCTAAACCGTTGATTGTCTCATTGTACAATTCGTTTAAAGTTTTATTATTACAGATTTTATGAGGGCGAAAAAGATCTGTTTGATTGTTATTTGACATTCCAACAACTGCATAAGTTCTTTTATCATTAAGACAATAAAAAGATTTAGCACCGACTGATGGTTCGAGATATAAACAAATGCTATCCAATGGTTTAAAGGTATATATGTACTCTACGCCAGAAGTTGAGTATATTGATAATTGAATTAGAGAATCTTTTTTTATAACTGTATCAAATCGATATCTTTTCAATTCATTGATTATCTCAAAAGTATCTTGCAGTTCCTTTTTGAAGTAATTTGATTTTGGATTATAATGAGATGTTTGATTCAGTGCCCTTTCTCGATATCTGTCAAGCCTCTCTAAAAGTGCAACTTCGAAACCTAAGTGGTCGAAAAAATCAGTACACTTTACAATCAATATATTCAGGGTTTGAGAAGTTATAGGTATCGGTTGTCCGTCCTCTTGACGAAGAAATTTTGATGGTATAATTTCTCGGAGAACTTCTTCTAAAGCAGATCTTAAGTTGTTACCACAAGCATTATAATCAATATTCTCCACATCATTAAAATAATGTAAGGCTTTTTGCAAGTATGATTTGTGAGTAGTTATTGATGGAATCCTTTTCCCATCATTTTGTGTTGCCTCGTAAAGTTCAAACACCTTCCAATACTTTAAATATGCATCATCTAGCACAGCTTTATTTTGCTCTCCTTGTTTCTTTAATTCGGTTGCATGAGTCACTTTAATATAGCTAAGAGCTGATTGAAAGAATACTCTATCATGAGTTAATATTATTAATTGATAATCATTCAAATATTCCTCAAGAATGATGGATAGGACTATTTCGCGATTGCCCATATCTAAACTCAAGAGCAAATCATCAAGAATCAGAATTTTTGGCAATTCTTTGACAAACTTTTCCTTTAAAATGGCCATCCTGATTGCTAAGGCTATTGAGGATAATCTTGCTTCATTTAAAAAAGTATGAACTCTTGTGATTTTTCGAGATGCTTCATCAAGATTAGGATCAATAAGCCAAGCTTCTAAAAATATTTCAGGAGGTAATGTTTTTTTGTTACGCCCTTTATTATGTGTGTTGAAGTCATTGTATGTACAATTTTGATAAACAAATTCAATTTGAAAATCTTCCTTGAATCGATACTTCAAATAATTATTGGCCGTTTCAGTAATCTTTTTAAGGTAAAAGTCAAAATCTGTATTGAATGTGGATACTAAATTTTGAAAGTGTGTATATTCTGGATCGTAAATACCCGGATATGGGTCTAATCCTGCTTTTAAATGATTCCACCAAACTTCAAGGTTTGGAGAAACCCTTGTGCCATCAACCTTTGTTAACGGCGTTTTGAGATTAATAAATGGCAAAAGATGTTTTTCAAAATATCCAAAAAGTTTTACTTTACTTTTATTGGTAAAGTTATAGATATTAAAAACCGATTTGTAATCAATAAGATCACTTGTGAGTGTTATGCCTTTGATAAAATCGTCTGTTCTGGTATTAACGGTTGTATTCGAAATTCTTTTGACACGTGGGTCAGAAGGTTCGTTTTCAAATAGGATTTCAATATAAGAATCTTCATCATCACTCGCATAACGATTTTTAAGACTCTCTTCACTTCTTGTTATTGGTAAAAAGTATTTTTGAACTTGTCTTACATCTGATTTAAATACGCTTTGAAAGAAAGTATAAAGTGCCCAGTATATAGAACTTTTTCCACTACCATTTTCACCATACAATAGAATGTGTTTACGTTCAAAGTCAAGTGTTCTATTCCCATAGAAAAACTTGAAATTATTTAAGGTTATTTCTTTTATTCTATACATCACTTAGCAGCTTTAATAGGCATTACAATATCTGCCAGTTTAATATCCATCAACTTTAAGTTATTGCGGATTTCGTTGTCTTTCTCACGTAACTTTTGATAAGCACGGTGGATGATTTCTATTTGTTCCGCCTCGGGTTTTCCTTCTATACTTTCAAAATCACGCTCCGCATACTTGATAAACTCAATTCCTTCCTTTTCAAAATCTTCTTTAAAATACAATTCCATCACCATAGCATTGATTACCTCCTCGAAAAGTTGGGAGATGTGAGAGTTTGGAACATGCGAGTTAATTTGGTCTGTTTTCAGTCTCTTAGTTAAAATTATGTAATCAACAAGAATTGAGAACATAGTTGTTGATTTTGGTTTAAAAATTGGGATATTCAACAACGGGTCTTTATCTATTTGAAAATTAAACCCTTGCATCTTCCCTCTATATCTCAACCAAAATTCGATTAAGCTAGAATTAAGTAATGCCGTAAGGAATTTCAGGTCTATTCGATTACTTTTTATTACCATAAATGTCCTATTAACATATGCATCAAAATCTGTATAAGTAAATCTTGGACCATTCGAACATTTTCTCAAAGAAAAAATCTTCTCGCCTGTAAAATAATATTGGTCTCTAGCTCGGTGCAGACCATACGGTTTATTTACGGACGTTATTACGTTAGAAAATTTATCCAAATGTCTCTTTATTTTAGGATAAGACTCTATTTTCTGCTTTTCCTTAAAAGAGGAATCTGTATATATTATCCAAAATTTAGCTTCTTCCTTTCCGTAGTATTTTTGCAGCTCATTCGTCGTAAAAAATGGTTTAACTATTTTTTTTTCTTCTTCACTTAAGTCTAGATCATCATATTCTTTTTGACTTAAATTAAATATACCGTCTCCAATTTCTACATTTTCAAGAATATCTTTATGCCTTTTGTTTACAAAATCTTGCAGAAGATCAATTCCTGACGCAATTTCATTTTTAGGATTCAATTTGAAATTTTGCTTTGATTTTATACGATCCAATAAATCATCTTTCTCAGAATTATTAAACAAGAATAATTTATCAACAAACTCTTTTCGTTTAAATGTTGGATTCGTGATACTATACCTTGAGTTTTCAATTCCCTTTAGCATATTAAAAGAGTCTGATAGTATAGCAGAATTTGAATTAATTTTTTTATAATCAAATCTATATTCTTCATTCGAAAAGTCTTTTTCTACTATTAAGATCATTGTCTGAATTCCTGCACTAGAAAACACTTTAGTATTGCCAAAGTCAATTAATTGGATAATTTTAGCATCCTTCGCAATTTTATTTCTAAGTTTTGAAGCACCAGAATTTGTAACCCAATTGTTTGTTGCTATAAAAGTCAGAAGTCCATTTTCAGGAAGCATATCTAATAAATGACAAGCAAAATAATACCATATATCCATCTTACCTTGATAGTACTCTTTTCCTTTAATCCCTTTAAATGCCGATTTATTAGTTGCTTCTTTAATATAAGGCGGATTTCCAATTATTACATCAAATTTTTCTACACCAAACATCCATTTTGGGTCAAACCAATCACTTTTATCGTTGCCAAAAGGATTCCAGTTACCTAGTTTATAAGCTTTACTACTTGCATCGCCCCAAAAACCACTTTGGATATTAGCTATTTTTTGTTGTACTCCTAAAAACCGTTCTTTCAGCCGTCTTTTAGATTTTCCGTAGCTCTGAATATATTCGTTTCGCAAGTCTTCAAGCTGCTGTAATTCTTCAAAATTATCAAACATGCTACGCTGTTTTTCTTCTGGCAGTTTTATTAGTGTGTCAGCCGTTACAAACTTAAATTCTAAGTTGGGCAAGGGTTCTATACCTCGGTTCGGTTGGGTTTCGTCTATATTTTCATCTACAATCAGCGACAGGAAGCAACGTAATTTAGATATTTCTGCCGCAATGGGTTGTATATCCACACCATAAAGCGAGTTTTGTATCACGCCAATTTTGCGAGCATACTCCACACCCGAAGCAGCCAATTTTTCTTTCAGTTGTTTTTTTACTATGGGATTACTAATGCGGTCTATTTGACGTTTTTTCCACCACTCGGCTTCGGGGTCTAATTTCTGCAAAGCTTGCACTATTTTTTGTAGCATGCCCATAGGAAATGCTCCTGAACCACAAGCGGGATCCAATATTTTTATTTTGTCCAATGCATCTAAAATTTTGTTCTTTTCGATTTCAGAGAATTCCGGATCGGCAGCTTCCAGCATTTTAAAAATCGGGCGTAGTTTGTCTTGCTTAATACCTATTTGGTTATAAAGGTATTGCACCAAACTTTCTGTAGCCATATAGTCCACAATTTCTCGGGGCGTATAAAAACTACCCGTTGCTTTTCTTGCCGTTTCACCACTGTTGGGGTCAATTTCTGCCAAAAGATTTTCAAAAATGCGTCCCAACATTTCAGGATCCACACTCACTTCAATTTCAGTAACAGAGTTTTCGTCAATGGTAAAGTTGTATTTCTCCAATTCTTCAAAGAATTTCAAAAACCAGTCATCGGATATAGCAAATTTATTTTGATTCATTCCCTTATTATCCGGTTTGTAGTAGTCTTCGGCATTAGGCTCAAACAAGCCGCCGTTCAGGAAAGGAATGATTTCTGCACTATCGGGCAGGTTGTTCAAGCGTTCGTCTATTGACGTATTAAGCGTTTGGAAAAACAAGCGTTCCAAAATGTCGTGGTAGTAATTGTTGTATTGCTTTACCGCAGCAGACGAAAGCAAAGTTTCGGGTAATAATGCTACTTGCTTGTCTGATTTTTTCATTTTCAAAAACCAACAAAACACCGTTCTACCAATCAAGCGTACCGCAAATTCCTGTCGAACATTACGGTCTGTATTGGGTAATTGTAAAGTACCGTTTCCGTAGTCTGTAACCTTTTTGCCTTTACCAACTTTCCCTCCGACCAATTCATAGAAAAATGACTGAACAATCTTATAAAACTCTTCATTCAGTGCTTCCACGCTAAAGGCGTCCAGCATATCTTGTAATGATACGGATTTACCTGTTAGCTTACTTAGACGATCAGCCGGCGTTCTTACTTTTTCGCCTTTACCTAACAGATAGGTATATCTCTTTGATTCTGTTGCCTGTTTAATAACTTCGCCCTCATCGTTCAGTACTTTTATCTCCGAAATAAATGATAACCTCCACTTTTCATTCTGAACAAAAATAACGATAGCACCGTCCACATCATATTTGTAAATGTTTCTAAGCAATTCTCGAAGACTGACTTTATTTCGTTCTAACCATACTTCAGGTTTAACATTGATACGATATAAACCGATAATTCTGTCGTCAGAAGTGGCAAAGCTTCCTAATTCATAAGCCTCGGTAGCCCGCTCATTATTGGGCAGCAAAATAGGTTTGGGTTGTGCGTATAACTGTCTTGCACCAAAAACAGATTGTAAAACGGCTAACCAATCTTGGTGATTATATTCTTTTTCAAATATCTTATGTAAGGTTGTTCTATCCATTAGTCTATAAATGTTTCAGAGATTACTATTTCAGGAGTGATATTCAGATCTATTTCGGTTACAGTAGATTGTTGATCATTACCTTCATCAAATGCATCGTATTTTTTTGCAAGAACAATAATCAGATTGTCAGCTTGTCCGTATGATACCTCCTTCTTATCTAATTTTCGTTTCAATTTTCTGATTTCATTGGGTAAAGGTGTAAATGTTCCTTTATCTATAAGATCAGCCAATGCTTCACAAGCTTTTTTCGTGTCGTATTTTCTTGTAATAGATTTAAAATCACGCAGAAATTTCTTTGCCTGTGCAGAAATAGCATCGGCTTTATCCGTTGTGGTTACAGTATCGGTTGTAGCTCCTAAAAAATCTTTGTCAAATTCTATTAATGCTGCTTGAACATGGTCATAATGATTTGTAGGAACATCATAACCTTGTTCGTTTACTTTTGCCTCAAACCGTTCAGCAGCTTCTAAAAAGGTTAAAGATTTTACCAGGTTTTCCTTAGTGACAAGATAAAACTCCATTTTATATGGAGATTTTAGAAAAACGAGGGTCGAATCTTTACTATCTTCTGTTACGGTATCTTTGTTTTTTCGGGCAGTACGAGCTTTTAGCGGCAGGTTTTTTATACGCTTAAACTCTCGAGGATTAGCATCTTTAAACTCCCTGATAAATCGCAAATACAGTAATCGTTTGTCTTCTTCATCCGGTATTCCTTCCTTGAAAAGTTCGAATTGCTCAACTAGTTCTTCTTGAGTGAACACCTGTGTATCTTCACCAAAAGCAGAATGGAAGCCTTGCAACTTTAATAATGCATTTTTATAAAGCTTAATTTCTTCATCTCCTTGCTGTGACGGATAAAAAATATAGTTATACACTACACCTGCAATACTTCCGATTCGGTTAATTCTTCCAATTCGCTGCATCAATCTTGTTGCATTCCAAGGGGTATCATAATTAACCAGAACATTGGCTCTATGCAAATTTACACCTTCTGCTAAAACATCGGTTGTTATCAAAATTTGATAGTCGTCCTTTCTTTTGCCTATGTAATTAGCATCAAAATTTTCCTGAATGGTTTCAAATATTTTATTTCTGTTAGAAGAAGAAACCTTTAATACTCCTTTCCCAATACGGTTTTCTAGTTTTTCTGCCAGATAATCTGCCGTGTCATTACTTTCCGTAAATAAAATCAGTTGTCCTGTAGGATTTCTGTCTTTGTTTAATAACTCATTTTCAAGTGCATGGAATAGTTCTTCAATCTTTGGATCCTCGTCCACTTTAGCCCATTCGTTACTAAGCTCCTTTAATAAGATTTCATCTTTTCTTAAACCTGCTAATAATTCTGGTTCGAAATCCTCGGCTTTGAAAATGTTATTCTTCGGTTTCTCTGTACTTAATTCCATAATAAGACTTTCTATATCTTCCATAGAAAAACCTTTTTCTATCAATTCATTAATGTTAAGGTCGGGAGCAATCAAGACTTTATCATTCTCAAACATTTTAATCATTCTTTGAGTAGATACTAAAAGATTGTTGAGGGTAATTTGGAATGCATGAAAACTGCTTTCCAACCGCTTAACCATTAATGTTTTCATAATTCCAGCCAAAGATTTAGAAATCAATATCGCTTGGTCATAATAAGCATCTTGTAAATCCTCTCTCAAAAAACGGATCGCTTGATAACGATAATAATTAATCTTGTCATCATCGGTTAAATAGAATATTGTATGATAAAAGAGTTTGCTCAATTTTGTATTCAAATTATAACCGACAGTCCGTAATGGTGCTATTTCAGGGAAAACAACACCTTGTTCCTTTAAATCATCAAGATATTTTGGATAATTTCCCAAATCCTTTCTTGTTCTCCTGACAGTAATTTGGGAGATAATCTTCTCACGAATTATATTATAAAGTTCACGAATTTTTTCAACATTGGGTTCATCTTCTCTCATTACTTCTCTATATTCCCGAATTATAGGCCCAAAGAAAGACTGTAGATTAGTAACGGGAAGTGTACTTCTTCTTGCATCCTGAAACAATAATAATTGATAATAGAGATCCTGTGGTTTGTTGTTAAGGGGAGTAGCTGAAATTAATATAACCTTTTTAGTTTTCCCGGGAACCAATCCTTCTCCATTTCTCGGGGCTTTGCAAATGCGTTGTAACAGCCCAAAGGCTTGTGAAGTATGATTTCTATATTTATGTGCTTCATCGACCAAAATTAAATCATAATCTTCTTTAGCCCAATAATTCATATCCTCCCCATTTACTATTTTATCAAGACGTCCATTCGTGATAAATTTAGTATGTCTGTCTATCCCAAACATTCTAAATGTCGATTTCCAATTCTTCTCCAAAGCAGGTGGATAAACTACTAAAATCTTCGTATTCAAAGAACCGTTAGCAATCAGGAATCTTTTAGCAATCATAGATGCAATGACAGTTTTACCAAGACCAACAACATCTGCAAGAAAGAAACCATTATGTTCCATTAGCATCTGAAAACCCTGATTAACCGCATCAACCTGATAACTTAGTTTTTTATAACTATTGGGGAGATCCCCAACCGTATCAGGATCATAATCAATATTATTTCCTAAGTACTCAATTAATAATTTGAGATAAATTTCAAATGGTGTAAAAATCTGTCCAATATGAGTTCTCGTCTTGTATCCTAAAATATCAGCAGGTAAGATCGTTGTTGATTCTTGCCAAAGTTTTTGAAACTCTATTTTGGTAAACTCAACATCATCAAAATCTTTTAGTGCAATATTCAACTCATAATTAGGAGACCTTTTAATACCTAAACCTGCTTCGGTAAGATTTGAAGATCCCATAATCACCCAACCGTCCGAATGTTCGCTGTGGTGTTCGGGTAAAAACAAATAAAATTTAGCGTGAAGGGCCTTTGAGTTATGCGCCCGCACCTCAATACGACCGTCAGTCAAATCATTTACAAATTGTAGAATACCATTTTCAACTTCTTCCGAATATTTCGCTTCCTTTACATCATGAATAAACCAGTTTAAAAACTCATCTTTGGTTTTGGCTTCATCACCAAAATACAATAGCCCTTTGCGTTGTGATTCGGCAAACATTTGATCGACATTAATTCCAACTAATATTTTTATATCCTTAATTTCTTTCAAATAAGGTTGTAAAGCAAAATATCCGGAAGAACGAAAATATCCGACAACAGCATGGAAGGCAAATACATCTTTCATGTTTTCCAGTATGCCTTTGAATTTATGGAAAACTGTATTCTTTTCTGTATTTGTAAAAAATTTAGAGGACATTTCCTATTTACGTTTTTCGAATATTAATTCTTTCATATCTACCTGTAAAATCTCTGAAATTTGATGTAGAACCTCCAGACTCGGCTGTTTGCGATTACAAACATAGGCATTCACCATGTTAAAACTTTTGCCGAGTTTTTCAGCAAGCCATGTCTGTTTTATACCCTTTTCATCAAGGACTTCTCGTATCCTGTTAAGTTCCATTATTGGAGATTTGAGTGTTGTTAAAAAATAATTCAGCAAATATAGTAAATCCCATGAGATAAAAACGCATTATTTTAAAAATTATTTCACTTGCTTTAACTTTTCAGCTTCCTTTTTCAACCGCTCCGCTTTCTGCTCTTTCAGGCATGCCTTTTCCAATCGTTTAGCTTCCTCTAAAACGGCTTTTTCATACTGTTTCACTTGTTGGCGGATCATCTTCACGCTATCCCGCCTATTGTCGAAAATGCTGTCTAAGCAAATTAACCCGGCAGGAGTGATTTCACCTTGCATCCGGATGTATCGGTATTTTAAATCGCTGTCTTTGTAAGTAGCGATTTCCTTTTGCTGACTGAATACCGTGAAAAGAAAAAACAGGCACACGATACACAATCCGATTACCCCGATAAATATCTTGTTGGATGCAATACTGAAAATATGATGATGATCCATCCTTCCCGATTTGCGGATTTCCCCAATGGTTTCATCTAATTTCTCGGACAGCTCAGCTATGGCCGATAAATCAGGCAATTCTATTTCCGGTTGTATGGTTATGTTGTTTTCGCCCTGTGTCTTCACAAGTTCTTTGATTTCCTCAAAAAGTGTATACACTTCATTTACATCTATATTTCTCATTTTATTCTGATTTTAAATTGTTTATTACATTTGTCTTCCGAATTTTCGTTTTTTCTTCTTTCTCAGCCGTTGCAGACGATTATATTCGTCCTGATTCTCGTCATAACTGCTTCCAAGCTGAATATCCATCAATCCCCCGAGAATGCTTCCGGTTGTTTCTATTGCTGATGTCAGGGGATGAAACGAGTTGTTGGATTGGGCTTTATTTACAGAATGTTTCGCATTCAGGTTTAACTGAAAGTCAATTTTTGAGTAACTGAACATCCTGTCGACTTTTGAGCCATTAAACTTATACCCGTTCTTCTCAAACCGGACTCCCTCCACTTCGCTGGTATTGCCTTTGGTCTTGAATTCCGTTTTAATTCCGTCCTTCCTAAGTTTTTGCATCAACTGCTTCCAGTTTTGGCATTCCGGAACGGATGCTTTGAGAGCGTTGTATATCTCGTACTTTGTTTTGTCCGGTTCCTGAAGACGGTGTTCCTTTACATTCTCCTTACCGGTTGCAAAATACAATCCGTATCTTTCCGTAAGTTCCTTGCAAATCTTTTCACTCCGGAAACGGTCGTTACTGTCGGTAATGGTTTTTCCGTTATTGCCCACCCGATTATAGACCACGTGAATGTGCGGATGCTCTTTATCGAAATGCCGGGCAATGATGTATTGAGTGTTGGCTATTCCCATGCGCTCCATGTAATCACGTGCTACCTGTACCATGAATTGGTTCGTGAGCTTGTCTTTATCCTGTGCGGAGAAATCCAACGATATGTGGCAGACCGATTTGGATATCCTGCTATTCATGCTTACCTGCGTGATAAAACTGCGAATAACGGATGCTTTGCTTTTCATTCGCAACCCGTCGGCATCAATAACCCGCGTTTCTTTCTGTTTGTCCAAAATGTAGTTGATCACGCCTTTAAACGACTTACCTTTTACTATTTTTGCCATCATTTTCCATCATCTCAATAACGTTATCAATCTTATCGGCCAGCCAGAGGTATTCTTCCCGGACACCGGTGTATCCTGCGGCATTGGCCCTGCGTGCTATCTGGTTCAGGTTGTTCCCCATGCCGGATAATTTCCGGATATAGTCGTTCAGTTCGGGAGTCAGCCGTTGCCGGATAACGCTTCCGGTTAAACAGTGGCGGATGTATTCACTCCGGCTCATCCCCGCGGAATTAGCCTTTGCCTTTAGCGAGTAATATTCACTCGTGTCCAATTTTACGCTCACCATGTATTTGCGCTTTTCTCCTAATTTTTTGGTGGGTCGTCCACCGGATTTTATTGCTTGCATACAACTTGTTCCTTTTATGATATTATCGATTTTAGACCAGCGGGATGTTCTCCCTGTAAGGGGAGCAAGTGGGTTTTGGTATGACCAAAACATAAACTTGCTCCGCTAAAAATGAACCTCACCTAATGCAATTCACATTCGTTGCTTTCATAACTTCATTCCTCTGGATTTGGGGATGACCGGTTGGGCTTTCAACTGCTTTTTTCCACACAAATAATCATTCAAATCTTTGTACCCGCCATAGTGGCGTGAGGCATCACGGACACGAAAGCCGAATTCTTTTTCCAGTTCCCGATATACCGTCCTCCCGGCCATATCATTATCCAAGAAACAATGTATCCGTTCGTAGTCTGTTAACGGGTATAATGCTTTTGGCAGGTTGGTTGCCGAGTTCAGTATGATGTAATCCTGCCAGTCTGAACCTGGGAACTCCGGATTGTTCTTGTACTGTATCGTGAGTAAAGAAAGATAGTCCAGAAAGCCCTCGAAAAGATAACAGGTTTCCTTTCTATAGTCCTGACTGATGCAGGTGATATCCTTAGGGGCTATACAACCCTTAAAAGCTGGGTTGCGTATTTCATAGCCTCCGGCATCGTTTGCGAAACCAATAGCAAAATAGTTCCGTCCACCGGTTTGATAATGTACCTCCCGGCAATGTTCCCGTGCAATTTCTAAATCAATCTTCCGGCTTCGCAGGTATTCCAACAGTTTGGAATGCTCGATTGATTTTATTGTCGTCAGAATAATCCTATTGGACTTTTCTTTATTGGAAACAGAATCACGGTGAAAGGAAAAAGGATGGTCTCCTCCCCTGCTATGTATGGATAAAGAGCTGCTTAAATACTGCATTGCTTGAGAGGATGAGTAGTTGAGCATTTTCATTACCAAATCGATAATACTTCCGCCCTCACCACTTCCGAAATCGTGCCATAGGTTGCGGTTGTAATCGACTTTGAAGCTCGGCGTACGTTCGTCACGCAGCGGGCTTCTGTACATCCCGTAACCGGAATATTCTTTTGAGGGACTAATACCCTGTGATTGCAAGTAATCCTTTATGGATATGCTTTTTACATCTTGTATATTCATCATTTTATTATTTGTTTATGGATTATTTTCTAACTTTCCGGGTTTTACCTTACTACACGGTTAATTCGCCTTAACTAATTGACAATGAAAAGATAATTTATTGTAACCACTGTTTCGGTAGTAAGTGAGACATGGGTTCCGGTGTAGTCGGGTAGTAAGACTGTCGTAAGATTGTCCCGTGCCCCTTACTACGGCTGTAACCTTTTTTCTTTCATTGAATTATACTTACTTGTAGTAAGGTAGTAACTACCTATCATTGTATACATGGGGAACAAATGGATTAGGGGTTATTTTCCGGATATGATATACATACATAGGGTTGCCTTGGATACGTTTGGACTTGCGTTCAAATCCTGCTTTCTTTAAAGCTTCACCCATCCGTTTTTCCTGTAAGTTCAGGTGTGTATAGCTTTTTAAATAGTCGAGAATTTCGGATGTAGTCATAAATGAATTGACCTCTTCCTCCGGTTTTTCAAATCCCTTCAGCAACATCTCATACTCCACCGTCTGTACATGGAAAGCTTCACTCTCCCGGTGCAGTTCCACGATTTCATCTTCATTAAACCAGTAGCGAGACCCGTTTTTCCGATACCAAACCGCTTCGGAATACACCCTGTCCATATCTACCCGTTTGGCCGTTTCAATGTCAATATCCTCCACCTCGAAAGGCAGGAAACGGCGGCTTCCGGTAGGATCAGTCAGGAAATCGTTCCCGTTTACCGATGCCATAAAACTTGCCAGGTGCGGATACTCTTCAATATAGACATCGTACGGACGGCGGTATTTCACGCGCGGGGCTGTAATCAGGTTTTTCAGCTCGTTCTCATCCCGTTTGTTGAGCGCTTTCAACTGGTCGTCGATGTTGATAAAAAGGTACTCGGCAATCAGTGTTTGCACGTCCTTGTTTTGCGGATCGATTTTTCCTGTAAAAAGGTAATTTTTCAGGCTTCCGGGACAAAGCAAATCTAAAAACGTGGTTTTGAATTTCCCCTGCTCACCGGTCAACACTAAACAGGTATGATTCCGGCACGAAAAATCATCCATAGCATTTGCGACGACCGATACTAACCATTTGGACAGGTACATTTGCCATTTCTCCGGATTCCGCACGGTAACGCATCGGGCAAGCCGGCTTATTTCAGAACCGTCTTCTTCGTGAAACTCCGGCAGGGTATGGAAATATTCCTGCACGGGATTGACCTTCGGGCAGAAATCGCTTTCCAAAATCGCCCGGATGTTCTCTCCGGAAGTAATGATTCCTTGCGCCGCATCCAACAGCCGCCGCATGGAGTTGATATCGAACTTTGTGAGGGAAGAGAACGGGTGGTCTGTTTCCCGTTTCCGGAACTCGGTACGGCTCTTCACAGTATTGAACCGGAAGTCGTACCGTTCCCGAAGAAAAGTTTCAATGCACTCATTCTTGGATTGCTTACCATCGATAGTATCCTTTTTCTTCTTATTCATCGTGCAACGAATAATTGTTATCGACGGGTGTTTCCCGTGCGTACACTGGCTTGCAATTCAGCGGCAATTTCATGGATGGTCTTTTTTCGACCTTTTTCAATCCATGCTAATAACTCATCTTCGAAAAAATAGAGTTTCTTCCCGTTTTTATAACAAGGGAGTAATCTTTTGCGAACAAGCGCATAAACGGTCGGTTTGGCCTTACCGATAATTTTGCATGCATCGTCAATTCCAATAGGAAGGCGTTTTGATGGAATAACGGGAGTTCTCGTTTTTTCAACCAATGATTTGATTTCAGCAATTTCGCTCATCAAATGAGATACTGCTTTTGGCAGATTTTCAAAAGAAATTTCATTTACATTCATAACTATCTTTTTTAATTGTTACGGTGCAAATGAAAAAAGTGTTTTCCTTGTGTTACGAAACACAGGGAAAACACTTCAAAAACACTGTGGGTAATGGGATATTATGATTATTTCTACATCTAATAGTGGTAATTAATTAACCAATCACTTGTGATTTTATAAACTCCACTATTGCTTGTATAGACTTAATAGGTCTTTTTCAGTTATTGATATTCCTATACTTTTCAGCTTATCTTCTTGTCTTTTTAACATTACCTTTATTTTTTCTGATTTACCGTCCCAATTCCCATAATGAACTTCCCTATGGCAATTTGGGCAAAGACAAACAATATTCTCAAAACAATCAATATTTTTCTTGAATTTTTGCCAGAAGTATTGACTATTTGTAACAGTGCAAGGAATCAAATGATGTCCCTCCATATATGGGACTCCATTTTTTGTTATAAATGTTTTATGAGTTAAATTTATCGCACAACTATATTTAGATGCAATCAAAGCAGATTTCGTAATTTTACTGTTTTTCGCGATAATTTCCCCGTGATTCCCTCTTACAATGCATAATGGTTTCTTTGCTGAGTCTTGTATTTCCTGTGCGTTTGCAGGTTCTGACATTTGGATTTCTTCTTGTTCTTCGCTGTCGTCATTGTCGAGTAAATCCTTGTTATCAAGTATATCCTCTAAATAATAGATAATCTTTTTGTCTAATTCCGGATATTTTCCTCCATAAAATCTCTGCCTTCGAAACATATAATTGTTATAGTCCTTTATTTTTATCTCAAACTTATTAAAACGATTTCTTAAGTCATACATGTTATCGCTTTTGATTGAATATGTTGCTACTTTTATATCACCATCTTTATCAATAAACCGATTCAAGTCAATACCTGATTGAGGATGTTTAAATACTCTTGCATTCAAGCAAAAAGCTATAATTTCCCTGTTATTACTACCCTTCTTTTTTCTAACATAAACGATAGTGATATTATCAATATATTCCATGTTCCTCGTTGCTCCAAGTTTAGATATAACAACGCCATCCCATGGTGGACAATAGCCGTAAAAATCACCATCTATAGAATTTTTATCCAAATTTAAATCTTCATGACCTATATATTTCTTAGCATACTCTCCACTATATAAGTCTACTATAAGCATTTTATCAGCGTTAATTTTTTTCATATCATTCTTATTTTGTCATTTGCATAGCTTTTATTCGACACGTATCATATTGATACTATTACAATACGGCTCAATTATCGTATTAGACTTTCTTGTATTTTGATTACGCCTTTCAATTCATCATCTTTCAAATGTTTTTTGATACTCTCAACCTGAACGTCTTTGAGTAAATCAGCAAAAACACTTTTTAGGAACTGAGCCACTTCCATCTGATTTCTTGGCTTAAAAAAATTCCAGATATTCCAGCCGAAATGGTAAATATCTACGGTAGTAAGTTCTTTTACTTTTACCGGCTGAGTAGTTGTTTTCTCAAAAGAAGTTCCTTCTGAATACATCCCAATATACTTGCATAGCAAATTCATATCAGCATCGGAAGTATATAGAGCGAATGTTTTTCGTGTGTACAGTATTGCAATATTCAACTTCTGATTTTTTTGCTCATCTATCTGTTTTTGTTTCTCGGAACGGATTTCATCTAAAGAAAACGATTTATTAATGTTCAGTCGTTCTATTGTTTTTTTCGATTTTTGGAAAAAAATCTTTGATGTTTTTTCTAATAACCCCTGAATAGCGAGAGTAAGAATACAATAGATAACTACTCCCAATCCCACAACCATCCAAAAGACAATATTGGCAGTAAATTCATCGGCTCCCATTTCGATTGCGACAATTCTCACAAGTGCAGCAATAGCGATACATCCAATAACTACTGACAGGTAGATTATAATATATTCAAGGTATTTACTTTTCATCCAATATACTCCTCAAATTATTATTAATTTCTCTCCGCCTAAATGTGGGTTTTGAAAACCCACTAATTTGTGTCGACAATGTTGACACAGCTCAGACATCACTACTAATTGTTTTTATTTATCAGATTAACAACCACTTTCACCATTACGTCTTTCTCTTCCGTTCGGCTCTCTGCAATCATAAGAGTAAGAGCTACTAATGTGTTGTTTTCAATGAGTTTTGTACCATCGGCTTTATAAAGAATACCGTTCTTCTCCAGGAACCAAAGAAAGAGAAATGCGGCAATCCGTTTATTTCCATCGCTAAAAGAATGATTTTTCGTTACCAAATAGAGTAACATGGCCGCTTTTTCTTCCACGCTCGGATAGAGGTCTTGTCCGTCAAATGTTTGGTAAATTGTACTAATAGAACTTTTGAATGATTCATCTTTCTCGTTTCCAAACAAATCACTTCCACCAAACTTGTTTTTAAGAAAACCAACCACCTCCATTGCTCCTTCGTAAGTTGCCCGGAAAGATTCATGTGAAGTAGTGTGCTCTACTGCTAATTCCTGATAGTCGTACCTGTCCAATGTATCCAATGCGTACGTATAGTCACTGATCACTTGTAACAATCCGGTTGCTTCATCAGCAGATAGCTCTTTTGATTGTAGCACATTTGATAAAAGTTTAACTGTCTGCTTTAAGTCACTATATTGTTGCAATTTAATCTTTTCATTTACAACGTAACCCTTAACGAGATATTCTTTTAGTATCTTGTTAGCCCAGATTCGGAACTGTATACCTCGATTGGATTTAACTCTATACCCAACTGAGATTATCATATCTAAATTACAATATTCTAATTCGCGCAACACGTCTCTATTACCCTCTTTTTGAACTGTCGCAAAATTTGCGACAGTTGAAATTCCGGACAATTCTTCTCTTGCTGCGTTGTTAATATGCTTACCGATTGTTTTAATATCCCGACCAAATAACTCTGCCATTTGTTGGCGACGAAGCCATACTGTATCGTTTTCCAATCGCACTTCGAGGTTTGCCCCACCATTAGGCGTTTGATAAATAACTATTTCTCCTGTTTTCATTATTTCTTATTATTTTGTGGCGACACTGTCACCACTATTATCTTAAACTTATTTTATTCGCCGATTCCCGCTTTTTAGCGTTTACCAAATCGGCATATATCTGTGTAGTTGAAACGTTTTTGTGAGTAAGCATTTTACTTACCGTATAAATATCGGTTCCCAATGCAATCTGCAAAGTGGCAAACGTATGGCGGAAGCAATGAAAGGTAATGTGCTTTGTAATACCTGCATCTTCTACCCAATTTTTCAGCGGTTGGAAAACCATAAATCTCTTTAAGCCTTTGAAAACTTTTCCCTCGCTTCGTTCTCCACATAATTTCAAAGCTTCATCGCTTATGGGTAATGTGGTTTCCGTCTCGGTTTTCTCTGTTCTTAACCGCAAGCAATAACCACCTTCAGAAGCGGGAACAATATTTTTCCATTCCAGATTTAAAATATCACTGATACGCAATCCAGTGAGGCAAGAAAATAATGATGCATCCTTTAGAACAGGAATCTTACACGGAGTTTCGACCAACTTCTTCACTTCCTCTAAAGTGAGATATTCTATTTTCACATCGGTAGTTTCGATAGAATCGAGAAAGTCATTGAGATTTTCCCTGAAAAACTTTTCTTTGTACGCTATTTTTAAAAGCGCTCGGAAAGTAGAGAAATATCCGGCAGCCGAATTTTGAGAGATCTTTTGGTTTTTACGCTTCAAATGATGAGCATTAAGAAGATAATCTCTGAATTTATTACAAAGCTCCACCGTGACATCCCCGAAAGAACATTTACCATTCACAAATTTGTAAAAGTGAAGATAAACTTTCATCCATTTTTGATCCTTCTTTTCAGCTTTCGTTTTAAAGTAGGCAAGAAAATTAGCCTTTTTCTTGTTTACATCAAGAAAACCAAACTCTTCATTAATCAAAGACTGTACTCTCAATCCACGAATCACCTCTCCTTTCATTATCATTTCCTGATTGAACTCCCGTTCCATTTCATTTTTCGGTTTAGCATAAATATAAATGCCTAAAGATTCCCGACGTGTCATACGCATTGTAAAAGGATCACGTATTGGCGGATAGAAGTCGAGATACAAACTTTCTTTCGCACCCGACACAACTCTTTTTCTCAATGTTACTTTTGGTATAGTTGCCATAGTTATTCGATGATTTGCATTTCAAATAATTTGTCCAATTCCGGTTTTGATATTTTGATGTATCTTCCCTCTTTTATTTTGGAGATATTATGATACTTAATGTAATGGTATAATGCGTCACGAGTTAAGTCATATTTTTGTATAGCCTCTTCAACGCTGTAATATTCCGGCTTTACATATCCTTTTGCTGTATCAAAGTGAGTTTGTGAATAAAAGACATTACGCCCTTCCTTTTTCTTCGGGATATTGTTTTCGGAAACAAAAGAATAAATGGCTGCTTTAGTTAGTTTGTATTTTTCCTGTAACTGTTCTACACTATACCAAATTTCAATTTCAAGTGAACTATGACCGTTTTTGCTTTCAAAATAACGGTCAATATGCTTTTTACTAAAATAAGACTTTCCTCTACTCAAAGTTTTCGGGATATTATTCTCTCTTGCAACTTTGTAAATCCAGGACTCCTTCACATTAAACTTATCCTTTATTTCCGAAATGGTATAAAAGTCAGTCATGGGTTTCTGTTCTTTTGTTGGTCGAGCTCTATATGGTTCCGGATCATCGAATAACGCTTCTATATCCTCTCGGCGAATAAAAGTTTTCCCATTGGTTTGAAAAGCAGACAATATACCACTATGCAAATAACGATAAATTGTCGTCCGTCCAACGCTTAACAGAAAAGCTGTTTCGGAAACGGTAAGAAACTCTTTGTTCTTTATTACTTCATATTTCTCACTTATTTGTTCGATTTGCTGCATCTTTCGATACCCTATTACAACCATGTTGTATCCTTTCCTACGGTCCTCTTTTTTGGTTTGTTTATAAGCCTTGGAATTACAGCTATGGGAACAATAACGAGTTGTCGTAGTTTTCGCTATAAACAACCGGTTACACCATTCGCATTTTTTCTGAATTTCTAAATTTGAGCTCATAATTTATCCCTATTTTTGTTTCATTGTGTTTCACCTTGCTTCAATATGTTCCAATCATATACTATCTATGAATTGAAATATCGATAAAACTATTTTTTCGTATTCGCGATACAAATACGGTACAAAAATAGGCATAACATATCATATTATCAAATAATAATGATAATTTAAGAGAAAAATAAAACCGCTAATTAATAGCGGTTTATGATATTTTCTTATATTTATAAACCAATGATATATAAATAGTTACTTTCCGATACAGAACTTGCTAAAGATGTTGCCCAGAATTTCATCGGTGGATAT